>Ga0206955_1078_pt1 | contig 25974 bp, 24 predicted proteins | sample Alteio_BWOrgHeat_34_FD_153247 | JGI IMG/M metagenome (GOLD analysis project Ga0206955, IMG submission 153247) | Enriched cells from forest soil in Barre Woods Harvard Forest LTER site, Petersham, Massachusetts, United States -... | ecosystem: Environmental > Terrestrial > Soil > Temperate forest >...
GGTCGTACGTCTCTTCTCCAAAGGAGTTTCCGAGGTAGAAGCTTTCCGGTCGTGGTTACAGCAACAAAAACCCGACGTGGTTGTTTCTTATGACGAGTTTGCGGATCTACTGGTGGATTTAAAGTATCAGATACCCCGGCAGATTGCGTTTGCCAGCCTGGGACTCAAGATGGACGAAAAATATCTTTCCGGCGTTTATCAGAATGACCGCCTGATCGGCCGCAAGGCCGTCGACTTTCTGATCGACATGCTACATGGTGGAGAACGAGGCATTCCTGAGTTTCCCTCCCGTCTTCTGGTGGAAAGCGGATGGCGACCTGGCAAGACGTTGCGTCTGCAGAAGGCCGGTCGCCGTCGCATTTTGGGAAAGCACTAGATTAGCTTAGCGGGTGTTCACGAATGCTAGCATAGAAGCATCTTACGCGTCAAAATTGCTTAGGATTGCATCGCCTGATCCGATACTTTCGTCTCATGCCGACTGACTGCGCCAAGGCTCATAGGAGGCGAGTCCTGACCGCACTCACGATGGGCATAGCATTTGAATGCGAAAATGACCACGTCCCGCTGCCAGAGCAGTAAAGGCTTCTCAAGCTAGGATTTGAGGCGCGTGCCGGGCTCGAAAGATTGTTGGCGAAATACCGTGTCGTCTCTTGAACGTGCGACTGAAGACATGAATTCCAGCAAAGCCGACGGCTTCGGCCACCTACGTGCAATTATCGGTTGAATGGATGAGTTGTTCTCCCGCTCGTTGGATCCGGATTTCCATCAGATAGCGCATAACGGAACCGCCGGTATTTTCCTTGAAAATCCTGCACAAGTAGTTAGGTGAAACTCCTGCCGCTAGGCTGATGGCAGGCAAGGAAAGCTCCTGGTCGCGATAATGCTGTTGCATGAAGCGAACAGCCTTCTCCACGCTGGGCCATCCGGGTGAATGGATTGGCTCGCCCTTCTCGGGCTGGTCCGAATGGCGAAGATAAATTCCGATAAGCGCAGCCAGCATCCCGGCGACAACGGTACCCCGATAATTTGCGGTGAAACTCCATTCTTCCCGAAGCTCTCGAAAAATGCGCGCCACTTGTTTTTGGGATTTCGCGGGTAACGTCAGGGTCCGGGTTACGCTGCCGGATAAAGTAAGATCGCGCAGTTCAAAGTGAATGACTCGCTGAATCAATCCCCGCCCTCCCTCAGGCTGGACTACGTGCAGGATGCGGGGTGGAATGGGTACCATATGTACCAAGCGACAGTTGGCGTCATCGCCAAGCCGACTGATAAGCTCATGCTCCGACTCGACTATCACAACACGTGGCTGGCTTCGACCAGCGATGAGTTGCGTATCGCCAATCAGACACCTCTTGGGTCCAGTGCAGTCTCGCCAGCCGGTACTGCGCCTCCATCGGGTTATTCGCCACGCTATGCCAAAGCCTTGACCGTCAACCCCAACAACTACGTTGGTTCCGAAATTGATTTGATCGCGACGTACACCGTAACGAAATGGTGCCAAGTGCAGATGGGCGGAGCCATCTTCTTCGCCGGTCCTTACATTCGAGAAACAGCACCGACCGCCCAAACCGACAATGCGACGTTTGGATATACTCAGGTGAAGTTCGACTTTTGATCACGTGGGGTCAGGAGGGTGATTGCTTTTGACAGAAAACACGCGTCGCCTTGACTTAGCTTATTAATGGACGAGAATATTGTACGAAAGCCACGTTGTGATTAAGGAAGTTAAGACCGATTGGTCCAAGGGTCTTATCATTATTACTGGGATATTGTGGGTAACGCTGCTCGTAGCGGGCTTCACAATTCTGGAACAGGAGGAGTTTACTCCGGTTGCAGCTACCCAGACCCTCGCAAGTTTTCCGCCGCAATCCACGATTCCTCGGGTTCTCAGTAAGCCTACCCTTCTGATTTTCGTTCATCCTTATTGCCCTTGCAGCCGCGCAAGCCTACACGAATTGGATCAGCTTTTAGTGGCAACCCAAAACAAACTTTCCGTCATTATCGTTTTTACGATTCCAGATGGGATAGAACCCGGCTGGCAAGAGGGGGATTTATGGAAATTAGCAACAACCATGCGCGGAGTCCGCGTTATTTGCGATGAGGGAGGCGTGGAAGCCCAGCGATTTGGCGTCAAGGGCTCCGGGCATACCCTGCTTTATGCCACTTCCGGCAAATTGCTTTTTAGCGGGGGAATCACTCCCTCGCGTGGACACGAAGGAGACAATTCAGGCCGTTCGGCGATTGTCAGTTTCATTCTCAACGGCCACGCCCTTGTCAATCATACGCCTGTTTTCGGCTGTTCTCTTCTGTGAGCAACTTCTTTTAATCACTTATCCTAAAAATGATCTCCCTTGCAAAATCGATCGTTGAATATCCAAATAGCGAAGAAAAGGCGGAACCGGCGCATCTTGCCCAGCTTGCGGAGGAACACTTCCAAGACCATTGCCAGCGGGTTTGGCGGCGCACCGACCGTATTTTTGTCGGTCTGATGGTGCTCCAATGGTTAGCTGGTATTGGTGTGGCCCTTTGGATCACTCCTCGCACTTGGATTGGAGCGACCAGTTCAGTTCATCTTCATGTCCTGGCAGCCATCTTTCTCGGGGGCGCGATTGCCGCTTTCCCCATCTTGCTCGTCTATCTGCGCCCTGGTCATGCGATTACCCGTCATGTCATTGCCATCTCACAGATGCTCGCTTCCGCTTTGCTCATCCATCTAACCGGGGGACGGATTGAAACTCATTTTCATGTTTTCGGGTCACTCGCTTTTCTCGCTTTTTACCGGGATTGGCGCGTTCTAGTCACTGCTACGATCGTTGTTGCGCTCGATCATTTCTTGCGAGGCGAATATTGGCCGCAATCGGTTTTTGGGTCGGTAACGCCCGATTCATTCCGCTGGATGGAGCACGCGGCCTGGGTTCTTTTTGAAGATATTTTTCTTTGGATCATGTGCCACCAAAGCATCCTGGAAATGCGATTTATCGCCCGGCGTCAGGCGGAGATGGAGCTAACCAACGAAAGAATCGAACTGGCCGTCGAGGAACGCACGGGCGAGTTGGACCGTGCCAATCAAGAACTCCAGAAAGCCAAAGAGGTGGCCGATGCTGCCAATATTGCCAAGTCCTCCTTCTTGGCCAATATGAGCCATGAAATCCGGACGCCCATGAACGGTGTCATCGGCATGACGGGGCTGCTGCTCGATACCAAGCTCAACGGCGAACAGGTTGGTTTCGTTGAAATCATTCGCCAGAGCGGTGACAATCTCCTGAACATCATCAATGAGATTCTTGATTTTTCAAAAATCGAATCTGGCGCTTTGGAGCTTGAACATCTTGCCTTCGATCTGATTCCCAGCTTGGAGGAGGTATTGGATCTTTTCGGTGTAAGGTCTGCCGAAAAAGATATCGACCTCGCGTATCTCTACGATTCGAGCACGCCGACGGCCATTGTCGGCGATCCCACCCGGTTGCGTCAAATCCTGATCAATCTCGTTGGGAACGCGCTCAAGTTCACGGAAAAAGGAGAGGTTGTCGTCGAGGTTTTTTGCGAGCCTGTTTCGGATATTCCGCAAGACAACGCCTATCTTGATCTCATGGACAAGGGCGAGTTCAAGGAAGAGAAATGGGTTCTCCTCAAATTTCAAGTTCGTGATACCGGCCCCGGTATTCCCGCAGATCGCATGGATCGCCTCTTCCAGCCATTCAGTCAGGTCGATGCTTCCATCACGCGACGGCATGGCGGCACAGGCTTGGGGCTTGTTATTACCAAACGCCTTGTGGAGGCCATGGGGGGAAAGATTTGGGTCGAAAGTTTGCCTGGTGCCGGGACGTCATTCTTTTTCACTCTTTTTGCCAAGGCCACGCATTCACGCCGCCGGGTGAATTTTGTCACATCGACTTCCATGCTGAAAGATCGGCGGGTACTCATCGTGGATGATGGCGAAATCAATCGGCGCATTCTGCAAATTCAAACCGAACGTTGGTCGATGATTCCCCAGGTCTTTGAGAAACCGGAGGACGTTTTGTCTTGGCTAAGGGAAGGACCGCCGGTGGATGTGGCTATCCTCGATTTGCAAATGCCTGATAAAGACGGCTGCCAGCTTGCCCGTGAAATCCATTCGCTGGAACGCTACAAGACTCTTCCTCTTGTCTTGCTCAGCTCTTCCCTTCCTGCCCAAAGCATGGGCGTTACTACCACCGAAGAATTTGCCGTCCGTCTCATGAAACCGATCAAGCAAGGGGATCTCTTCAATGCGCTGACGACGGCTTTGGGACACATCAAGACAATCACCAAATCACTGCGACGCGCCCAACCTTTCGATCATGACTTGGCCACGCGCCTGCCCCTTAAAATCTTAATTGTTGAAGACAATGAGATTAACCAGAAGGTGGCGATGCGCGTTTTGCTCCAGTTCGGTTATCAAACCGATTTGGCTGCCAACGGAAAAGAAGCGCTCGAAGCTGTGGAGCGCCAAAAGTACGACCTGCTCTTCATGGACGTGCAGATGTCGGAAATGGACGGCCTTGAAGCGACCCGTCGCATTTGCACACGTTTCAGTCCTTCCGAGCGACCCTACATTGTTGCCATGACCGCCAATGCGATGAAGGAAGATCGGGAAAGTTGTCTGGCGGCAGGCATGGACGGTTATCTCAGCAAACCAATACGCCCTCAAGAAGTCAAAGCCGCTCTTGAACGCGCCGCCCTACACTTTGGTCACACACTTGAAGAAACAGGAAAGACGTAAGCAGTACCGATTTCTCTCAGTGGTTCCATTCCTCGATAGCACTCCATCGGAAGTTACTTACCGTTTTGGGGCTTAAAAGAAGAAGCCTCCGGTACATTGATCCCATAAGTACTTTTATTTTTCATTTAGTACACTAGCGGATATTATTTTTATGTAATTGACTATCAATTAGATGTGTTACACATCAGCACGTTGAATACCCATTTATTTGCTTAAAAGACGTTAGGAGCGATAATTACTTGTCGATACTGAGACACCTCTCTTGATGAAACATGTTAATTCGTTCGGTGGCTCCTTTTCGCTCCCGTCCATATGAAAACAATCCTTCTTGTAGACGATGAAGCAAGCCTCCGATCTATCTTCGCTATCTCGCTTCGGGAGCATGGCTACCGGGTAATTGAGGCAGCTTCAGGTGAGGTTGGCTTGGAACTCGCCCGGCAGCAGTTACCGGATTTGATTTTAACCGACATCTCCATGCCGGGTATGAGCGGTCAGGCCGTCCTGAAACAAATCAGGCACGATCCGGCACTGAGCAGCAAGCAAGTTGTCCTCATGACAGGCGATCCGCGCATCGTGACTCCCCGGAGAGGCATGGAAGAAGAGGCTGATGATTTTCTCGTCAAGCCGGTAAGCATGGATGACTTGCTCCGCTGCGTGGAAGCGCGACTAAAGCGGTCCCAAACCCACTGGCGTGTGGAAGATCGCATGCTGAGCCGTCTTCAATCTTCGTTGCATTCCACCCTGCCACATGAATTTTTTACACCTTTGGCCGGGAAAATCGGATTGGCCGATGTTTTGGAATCGAGCTTACCTGAACTTTCCATTCCGGAAATTCAAGACCTCCACAGGGACATCCGCACATCGGCACTTCGCCTCCACCGGACTCTTAAAAATTACCTGGCAATCCTCGATCTCGAAGCTGCTCCCAAAGAGGTTAAAACTGTGCTCGCCCCCCTTTCGCTCAAGGCACTGAAGGAATATGTCCTCGCTGGCACCAAAGAGGCCATCCATCGAAACAACCGAACCGACGATGTTACGGTGCGGGTGGATGAATGTACGGTTCTGGTCAATCCAGGCGATCTCGGTCTTATCGTCGAGGAGTTAGTGGACAACGCCTGCAAGTTTTCCCGGCCAGGCACTTCGATTATTATTCGTCTGGGTGTGGATGGCGTACTGACCGTCATCGACGCCGGACGTGGCATGACCCCTGAGGAAATCGGGCACATTGGAGTTTTTCGCCAATTTGACCGCAAAAACCATGAACAGCAGGGATTGGGACTCGGACTCGTTCTAATGCAAAGATTAGTTGCCAAAAATGAGGCCTCTTTTTCGATCGAAAGCACCCCCTCTCAAGGCACCCAAGTCAAAGTCGCCTTTCAAGTCGATAACGTCAGTTCCATCTCACCGGTCTTCAATAATACAAATGAAAACGCCATTGCATATTCTTCATCTGGAGGATGATCTCAACGAGATCGATCTTGTCCACGAGATGCTTAAAGCCGAGGGAATCTCTTGCTCGATCAACTACGCACAGGACAGGCCCAGTTTTGTCCAGGCACTCGAACGCGGTGGCATTGATCTGATCATCGCAGACCATGCGCTGCCAGGGTTCGACGGGTTAGCGGCACTGAAGATGGCTCGTGCCAAATGGCCTGAGCTGCCTTTCATCCTCATGTCGGGCACGGTGGGCGAGGAATTTGCCATCGAATCGCTCAAAAGCGGGGTAACGGACTATGTTTTGAAGGACCGCCGTTCGCGCCTCGTTCCCGCCGTACGTCGCGCCATGCAGGAAGTCGAGGAACGCCTCAAGTGCCGACAGATGGAAGAACAGTTTATTGAGGCGCAAAAAATGGAAGTCATCGGCCAACTCTCTGGCGGCATCGCTCACGATTTCAACAATATTTTAGGCATTATCATCGGCAACAATGATTTTGTGATGGGAAAGCTCCATTCCGATAATCCTCTGCGCAAAAATCTGGAGGAAATTAAATTTGCGGCGGAGCGGGCCGTCGCTGTGACCAGACAACTCCTCGTTTTCAGCCGCAAACAGTCCATACAACTTGTGGTCCTCGATCTCAATGAGGTTATCCAAAGCATGGATAAGATGCTCTCCCGTTTGGTGGGCGAGCATGTCGAGTTGACTATCGTCCTCGGAAAACAACTAGGACGCATTAAGGCCGATTCGGGTTACATCGGACAGATGTTGATGAATTTGGTTATCAATGCCCGAGATGCCATGCCGAACGGGGGCAGTCTCACCATCGAAACATCTAACGCCAGTCTGGCCAAAAAACTCGCTCCACCCCACCCCGATGGAACTGCCAATCGTCATGTGCTGCTCTCCGTTCGGGACAACGGAATCGGCATGACCGGGGAAGTGAAGGCGAGGCTGTTCGAGGCGTTTTTCACCACAAAACCGAAAGATAAAGGCACCGGCTTGGGCCTGGCGACCTGCCAGACCATTGCCAAACAATCGAACGCCCATATTCAGGTGGAAAGCGAACTGGGCAAAGGTACCACCTTCAACGTCTATTTTCCGCGGGTCGATCAACCCCTCCACAAATTGACGACCCGTCTACTCCTCTCGGTGAGTCCGGCACGCGGTACTGAAACCCTGTTGATCGTTGAGGATGAGGCTGCTTTGCGCCGGATGACGTCGATGGCGTTGGAAAATCAAGGCTACACCATCCTTCAGGCCTCCAACGGTCAGGAGGGCTTGTGCGTGGCCAACGCGCATAAGGGGCCGCCCATCGCCTTGGTCATCACCGACGTTGTCATGCCTCAAATGGGTGGCAAACTCATGTCGGAATGGCTCAAAAGTCACTATCCTGGAATCAAAATTCTCTTTACCTCAGGTTATACGGAAGAGTCCATTGTGCAGCAAAGTGTCCTCGATCCGACGGTTGCGTTTTTATCCAAACCCTACACGCTGGCAACGTTGGCCGGAAAAATCCGTGAAATTTTGGATAATCAATCGTAAGAGCCATGCCAGAAAGTGAATACGTGAATCCAGATCGGCCATCCAATGAAGAAGCCCGGCTGCAAGCATTGCGACGTTATGAAATTCTCGATACCGACCCCGAAAAAGAATTCGATGACCTGACTCTTCTGGCCTCCCATATCTGCGGCGCGCCTGTTGCCATGATCAGTTTGATCGACGAAAATCGGCAGTGGTTCAAATCGAAAGTCGGCATGACAGCGAATGAGACTTCCCGCGATATAGCTTTTTGCGCCCACGGTATTTTGCAAGCGGAGATGTTCGTCATTAAAGATGCCCAAGCCGATGAACGTTTTGCCGCGAATCCGCTGGTAACGGGCAATCCTAGGATCCGATTTTACGCCGGAGCTCCCCTCGTGACCTCCGAGGGGCATGCTCTCGGCATGATTTGCGTAAACGATCAAGTACCTCGGGAATTGAGTTCCACGCAAATGGAAGCGCTGCAGGCCTTGAGTCGACAGGTCGTGGCCCAACTCGAATTGCGACGCTCTACAAAAGAACTACGGCAGACCGTCGCGGATCTCGAGAAAACCCAGGAAGAGTTGCGTTGGAGAACGGCGTTCTTTGAAGCCAAGTTCGACACATCCATTGATGGGGTTCTGGTGGTCGACAATCAGGGCCGGAAGGTGCTCCAAAATAAACAGATGAATGCCTTGTGGAAAATTCCCCAACACATCATTGATAGCGGAGACGACCAGCAACGAATCGAGTGGCTCACAGGCATGGCCAAAAATCCGGAAGAATTTATCGAAAAAGTTAGAAATTTTTATGCTAACCCGGATGAAATAAACCGGGACGAAATCGAACTCAAGGACGGAACGATTCTCGATCGCTATTCATCTCCCGTTATCGGCAAGGACGGAATATCCTACGGAAGAATTGTGACCTTTCGTGACATCACCGAAAGCAGGAGGGCAACCCAACAACTTGATCGCATGTTTGCCTTATCGCCCGACATGATTTTCACGGCTGGGTTTGATGGTTACTTCAAACGGTTGAATCCCGCATTCGAACAAATTCTTGGATATTCGCGAGAGGAATTGCTGGCCGAACCATTTATAAACCTAGTCCATCCTGATGAGCAAACTGCCGTCACGGACGCGATCACTCGTACCATTGAGGATGGAAAGTTGTTGGGATTCGAAAGTCGTGTTCGTTGCAAGGATGGTGCTTACAAATGGCTTCAGATCAATTCTGTCAGTGTTCCAGTCGAACAGTTATTTTATGTCGTCGCCCGCGATATCACTGAGCGCAAAAAAACGGAACGTCAATTGAATGTCCAATACGCCGTTAGTCGAACTCTGGTCGAATCCTCCACCGTGGAACAGGTGGCGCCACGGATCCTTCAGGTCATTTGTGAAAATCTTGGTTGGGACATTGGCGAAATGTGGAGTATAGACCAACGAATCGGTTTATTGCGTTGCGTCGACATGTGGAGTGTGCCGAATTTTCCAGCCGATGAGTTCAAAAGGGGCAGTCGACAGATGACCTTTGCACGGGGCACTGGTCTGCCAGGGCGCGTATGGGACAGTGGCCAGCCCACTTGGATCCACGATGTCGTTCAGGACAAGAATTTCCCCCGATCGCTTATTGCCAGCCAGGCGGGACTGCACGGCGCTTTCGGATTTCCAATCTTGATTGAAAATAAAGTTGATGCAGTCATCGGACTTTTCAGCCGCGAACCTCGCGTGCCTGATGATAGTTTATTGCTAATCGTGGCCGCTCTGGGTAACCAAATCGGGCAGTTTTTCCAACGCAAGCGGTTGGAGGACCAATTGTTTCTATCTCAAAAAATGGAAACAGTCGGTAAACTGGCCGGTGGCGTCGCCCACGAATTTAACAGCATCATGACAGCGATCATCGGACAAAGTGAAATGCTATTGGACGATCTCCCCTCTGAAGACCCGCTTTCCATGAATGCGCTGGAAATTCGTAATGCAGCCGATCGGGCAGCTGCACTCACCCGCCAACTCCTGGCCTATGGCCGCAAACAAATCCTTCAGCCGGAGGCCCTTAATCTCAATACCATCATTGCCAACATGGAAGGCATGTTCCGCAATCTCTTAGGCGGTGACGTGGATGTACGCATCCTGCCAAACCCTGATCTTAAACCTGTAAATGCGGATGCCGGACAGATTGAGCAGGTGATCATGAACATGGCCATGAACGCTCGCGAGGCCATGCCTTATGGCGGCAAGCTTACGTTGGAAACCGGCAATATCACTTTTGATGAAGAAAAAGTCGGACGTTATCCCGAATTGAAACCAGGTGACTACGTCATGCTTGCCATTTCGGACACTGGTATCGGAATGGGAGACGAAGTAAAGGAGCGTATCTTTGAACCGTTTTTTTCGACAAAGGCTGTTGGCCAAGGCACGGGCCTGGGTCTGGCCACTTGCTATGGCATCATCAAGCAAAGCGGCGGGCACATCAGCGTTTATAGTGAGAAGGACCGGGGCACGACTTTCAAAATCTACTTGCCTCAGATGCGTGAGGACACCAAGGCTCGTTTTCCGTCTCGTGAATCCTCTCATTTGCCGCACGGGACGGAAACGATTCTGCTGGTCGAAGACGACCCAGCGCTACGTAACATGGCGTCCACTTTGTTGGGCCGATTAGGCTATACTGTTTTGGCTACGGCAAACGGCGTCGAAGCCCTGAATTTGATGAAACATGGGGACACTAAGCCTGTTCATTTGCTGTTTACGGACGTGGTGATGCCTCAAATGAGTGGGAAAGAGCTTTCAGATCGTGTCTTGGAATTATACCCGGGGACTAAAATTCTTTTCACTTCGGCTTATACCGAAAACGCTATTGTTCATCAGGGAGTGTTAAACCCTGGCGTGGCGCTGCTACAAAAACCCTTTGCTCCATCCGCACTGGCTCATAAGGTGCGCGAAGTTTTGGATGGCTTTTCAAAATCGCCAAGCTCTTCGCCACAACATTCAGATCGTAAATCTTAACGGAGCGAGGCTCGATATCCCGCTGCCCTCGTCTTCCGGTAGTTTGCGCGGGCCCTTTGGGCGTCCATAAATTGCTCGCGCGAACTTCAACGATAACATTAGATTACCGGCGGATAGATGGTCAGGTGCCCATCGGATTTGGATGGCACCGCTTCCCCGAATGTGGCTGACGATCTCGTCGGCTGTGGCTGCTACCAAGATCGTACCGAGAGCTGCCGCACTGGGAATTGAAGTCCACGGTCTGGTTGACGGTCACATTGATCAAGTGGAGCGATCCTCCCGCTTCTTGTGGCCTGTAATCCTTTACAAGAAAAACGTCGTCCCCAGGCATCACCTCCTTGCCTAGTAACAGAGGACTGCCGTGGGCAATGCCATTACGGATTCCAGGAAAGAATAGCCTTCGGGTCAGCATTGCGAAGCCTTCCAGCGCAAAAGATACATATTGATCACAGGAGCCTTTGCACGATTATTTCAAATGATCGGCAGAGTGCAGCCAGTCGCTTCCTCTCGCCTAAAATCATTTTGTCCTGCCCGCGATAGGTCTCCATCGGTTTCCAAAATTCGTGGATTTCAGCGACAGAGACAGTTTGAATTCCCTTTTCGACCTTTCGGCGCAATTGTTGATAAGATATGATGGCGGGGTCCGATTTTTCGGATTTCTTGGGTGCCCATACCGGGCGCGGCGGAATCCACCAATGCGCGATCTCGGCCATGACTTTAACGAACATTTTCGCACTTTGCCACGGCATTTGCTTCTGCTGCTGGTAAAGAGCAGTCGCCCCAATCAATGAAAGGCAATGATGCGCCTCGTCGAACTCGAAAAAAGCCTGCCCAGGCATGAAAACCAACCGGTCCAGCGCAATTTGAGCAGCGGTCCACTTTTGGTTCATCTTGTGGATTCTTTTGTTCGAAAGCGCGCTCACATGCGGTTGTCCAAGAAAGTTTCGGGTCCTGGACGCCGCTACTCTCCACAGAGGTTTTGTCTCCTCGGGAACCCAGATTTTTACGGTGGCCTCGGTGTCCGACCGATGGATGATGATGTCGATGGTCATCTGTTTCTTAGCCGTTAGGTCCCTCGAATTTTGTCTCAGGGGCTTCATCGATTAAGATGAAGGTCGGAAGATCAAGTTCCATGGGACCTGACAAAATTGCCGGATCAACGGCCCAGAATCGGGATGTTGCGACCCTGCGGAAGCCCAGCATCGCCCAGTATTTCTGTAATTTGACACATCCCATGCCGCCACGGTCGACCTCCGACAAAAATGGACTTGGGTTCAACACGGCTAGGCCACATCCCGTACCAAGATCGGCAACGATCTGGCGCATGAGCGCCAAACCAAGCCTTTGGCCGCGGAATTCTGGAAATATTTGCAGTTCCCGGACAAGCAAAAAATCCCCTCCGAACATGGCATCCGGATATTGTTTGGCGATCGCCGCCCGGTAATCGATAAAGTCGGGGCGAAAAACTGCGCAACCCGCATCAACCAGTTCCTGCTCGGTATCGAACACGAAAAATAAGGACTCCCCGGCGTCCAAGGTTCTTCCCACCGCCACACGAGTGACTGTTCCTTTTCCAATTAAGACCGGCGGTTTTCCAGATGTCTCACTGTTGCCCACAATCTCGATGTGGGTAGTTAAAATAAATCGTTCCGGGTCGTCGAACCCCCAAATGTAGGAGGAACTGTGATAATGAATTTCGAGGCTGTGTTCGACTTTGGGCATGGTGCTTTCTTTTGGTTTTCCGAAATAATCGGAATTGGTTTGTTGATTTGGAGCTGCGCTATCACTGGATGGCCGTCTCCGGCTTTGGTCAGCAGTCAAACTTTGACTTTTTGACTTCTCAGACTTTCTTTTCGGTTCGATGAGCCAGAATCGGAAACACCCAAAGGGGGTATCTGGCTCATCGAACTGCTTTCCGTCTCATCAACTGAAACGGCCTACTTGCCTGCAAATTGGCCCGACGACAAATAGTCAAGGCAGTGGAAATGGATCCGAGCGCTACTCATCACCATGGCCGAAATCGTGCCATGCCGACTGGAGCCGCTGCCACCAGCCAATACTTGGGATGACGTGGATGCAGGAGATTCGGTCGTTCAATTTTATGAACACTTACGAAAAAGGATCGGATCACACCCCAGTTGCTTTTCATTGGGCGAGGCCCATCTTTTCTGGCATACGCTCGCACAATACAAAGACAAAAATAAAGCCGTGCTTGATCTGAAAAAGAGGCTCAATGCCCCGTGCAAGCTATTTCAATATGCATTGGAGCGAACGTCTCAAGACGCCTGATAAATCCATCTGGCGATCTGCTCAGCGGATTTCCGGGAATCGCAGAAACAGAAAGTAAAACGCTTCCAAAATGCCTCGCTTTTCCGTGCCAATGTAAGATGATTGGCACCGGTTAGCTGGAAGCATCAATCGCTAGTCCACCAGAAATCGACAGTAGAGGCGGGCGAATCAACGCCAAGGAGCAGTTCCACTCCTCGGCCCGGCCCTCTCTCTCAAGTCATTGAGAGAAAGCTCATGTCGACATCAAAAATCAGTCCGCCGTCCGAGGAGCAACCGGTTAAACGCGTAAGAGTCCTCACCGCCACCGATCTTCACCAACTCAAGTGGGTTTATCTGGCCCTTGAACGAGCCGTCTCTGAACATAAGCCCGACATCCTGGCCCTGGTCGGCGATTTTCTCCATGGCGGGGCCCTAAGCTCCCGCCACTATTCCGCCAGTAAATGCGCTGATCGCTTGCTTGCGCTGCCCTGCGAAGTTGTTTTTGCCAGGGGAAATCATGAAGCCGAAAACTGGGATTCCATTGCGAGGCACTGGCTTAAGGCTGGCCGACCTCTCCATATTCCACACGGCAGTGCCGTTGCCTTGGGCCCCCTTGTTCTGGTGGGATTTCCCTGCACTTATGGCCATGAGGAAAGTTTTCTGATGGGGCGCCCCGATGTCCCCTACGAAACCGAAACATGGTTGCCGGCAATCTTCGAGCAATACGGCCCGGCAGCCAATACGCTGTGGCTTTTACACGAACCCCCAGATGAAACGAAGCTGTGCGCCCCAGAGGGATTGATGGCTGGAGTGGAGGAGTGGCGTGCGGCGATCGAAAAATATCAGCCTTGGCTGACCATCTCGGGACATGACCACGAAACACCCGTTTTTGACGGCTTCTGGCATGATCGGATCGGACGAACCACCAGCATTAACGTGGGTCAGCCAACCAAGCTGACGGAACCAACGAAAACGCTCCATTATTGTGTGACAGACTTCGAATTTCTTGGGAATGAACCGGCCCTGCCGAAAAAGGTCACGGTGACGGCATACCCGTGGAATGGAACCATCACGCTTCCGGAGAAACCTAAAGAGGGTGGTCGCTCATGAAGCTCGTCTGGCTCAGTGACCTCCACCTTGAATATGCCGCGCAGGGAAGACTGCTCTTGCGCCTCAATGAAGAGGTTTCCACGGAATAACCGATCTTCAACCCCATGTCCAACGATCTGCCGCTTTTCCAAAAGCACCCTCTCTATGAAAAATCAGACCGGTGGGAATACTCTGCCCACGGTCAGACCTTCGTCCTTTATGAATTTTCCATCGGCTTCGTCAGCCACCGGTTTTTCCGGGATCAGTTTGAGGATTGGCTCTGCACGATGGGACGCTACCTTGCCGGTCTTGATGACACTCCTGAAACCATGCGGCGGCTGCGGGATTTGGCCTCGCACCTGTGGTACCGGGGCCGTCCCGCACACGCCGCCGCCCGGCCGGTCTACCGCATCGGTAAAGAACACGCCGAGATTCCCGTGCGCTACGGCGATCTGCTCACCGAAGATTTGAGGCCGCTTTTCGAAGATGCGACGTTCTGGCTGGCCGAACGGCTCGATTTCGACCGCGACCTGGGACATATCTGGAAAGTGTTGCTGAGTCCGCTCCATCTCGCGCCGACCCGCGACGCCCTCAAGCGTCTCATCGACGACGACGTCCCCTCTTCCTGGCGCACGGTCTACCGCCACCAGCCTTCAATTCCTGACGAATGGATCCCCGATTGGCCGAGCCGCAGATGGCGCTGAACTTTTGACCGCAAGCGCGGCTGTTCCGGGTCATCCTTTGGCTAAGATACCCGCGTGCAGCATCAGTTGGTTTGGTTTAGAATTATGCAATGATTGTCATTGGGCCCGAGAGCCATGCGAAAAGGCTGGAGATTGGCCATGGCAGCACAAGGCGATTCTGAACGAGATGGGTTGTGATCTTTGCGGCGTCTATTCATCGCTCAACGGTTAAGGTGCCTCCACTGTTGGCACTTGGACTAATCGGAAATAAAGGCTCCCGGCAAAATCGCGTCATCTTCGTCTGAGTCAATGGGACCAATGGCCTTGCCCCCAAATCCGTCGAGTTCGCTTTTAAGTCTTTCAATATCCTTAGAGGAAAAGACAGAGATAATCTTATACCCGTACTGCCTCGCCGCACCCGCTTCGTCAAAACGAAGAGCGTAGTTGGCCGCATCGATACCTCTCGTCGCTGTGACGAATTGGACGAGAATCGAATGGTCCGCCTCGTCCAAAAGCGTGACTACATAATTCCGGCCATCGGCATCCCCCTCTGATACATGATATCCAGCAGGTTCGACTTCCATTTCCGATGGCAATATTTCACCTGCTTTTGTGTCTTTCCTGAATTGATTGAAAGATGAAAAACTTCGGACGAAGCGACCAGTCATCTCCCCGATCATAATTTGGTACTGTTGCGTCGCCGCCAGTTTGTTTCGACTGTACTCACCTTTCTTGAATCTCAAAGCAAAAAAACCTGCCCTCCAGATTCGGCGATAAGCCCAAAGCCCCTGACTGCTGGCCAGAAGTGCAAACTGCTCCGACGACAGCGCGATCAGACCAAGAAATAATTTTCTAGCGTAGGAGCAAATTGGATCCCACGGGCCTCTTTTTTCAAAAAAGTTACTCTTATTCATGCAGGCTCATTATAGTGATTATTCTGTTAGCAGGGCCGAATTTGCTGCGTGGTTTTCTTCACGGAGCCTAGGTAGCTTCGCTTGCTCGTCCATGGTGTGATCCGTTTGGGATTTGCGATGAGCGACCACAGTGTTGTCTGGACTTCCTGCGGGGTTGATCGCGCGTCAATGACACAGCGGCCTTCCAGTAGCAACCCGTTCGCGGTGGCTAGTCGGCTGAGGCGACGCTGCCATTGCTGTTGGTCGGGTGTCTGTCTGTTTTCGGCTTGTTGGTCTTCTACATCGCTCACGATGTTGACCATCATACCACGTGCGAGGGCTTGGCTTGATGCACGTGGAACTGATTGCTCCGATTTGTCGGGACCAAGGTCACTTCCTATTGTGCGGGGAGGGTGGCCGGTGAGATCACAGTAGGCTGGCAACTGCCTGCCGGTCTTAGGATAGGGCTCGGGAGCCATATCCCACATCGCAAGCCCTTCTAGGGTGCGATATCCCACTGTGTGGGAAGGATACCATGCGTGGTATCCCAAAATGTCGGAGAATCCGACCAAGAAGGAAGCGTGGCTTCCTATCTTGCTAAGCACTTTTGGGATATGGACTGGAATCAGACCATTGGTGGGAGTGGAAAAATAGAGCGAAGGCGACCTGGAAGGCTATTTTCCACGAATTTGGCCAGTAACAGGCCCTAAAGGGCCTGGGAGCTGGGCGACAAGGGGACTATCGACACTTTAGAGATGGAGTTTTGGCAATTCTGTCTATGAATTGGTAACTTTCGTTGAGTAGCTGTCACTTTGGTGGATAGGGTCACACTTTAGTTGAAGGCCTTGTTTGCCGAATTATTCGGCCAATAATGAATAAACTAAAGCGTAACAAGATAGACTAAAGTTGCCACGTTACTTCAGACAAAAGGGGCCAGTGGAATATACCAACGTGGCTCCGATTTGGATTAAATTGTCTGGTATCATGGGGGGATGGAAAACATTTCGAGCTCGACCTCGCCGATAAGTTCGACGTCATCCCACTCAAGTTCGGCTAACGCCTGCATGGCGGGCGTCTCCCTCTTTGCAAGTTCGAACTACCCCGACATGCACGGGGACGTGGTCGGAATAAAGTTGCGACCCGGTTCGGTGCGCGTGATAAGGCGGGCGACGTTTCCCTTTTGTGGTTCCGGGCAGCTTCTCGGTGGCGGGACATCGACGGCGCGGACAGGTGGGGGTGCTCGCCCATGAACGATTACTTGTTGAAGACGGATGAGGAGATCGTGACGGCAGTCTTTGGGGCGCGGGGCCTGACTGTGCCGGAACATAAGACGTATGCATGGCGGAAGGCGTTGGGACTGGAGCGATCGGCGCGGGCCAGTTGGGGACGGCGGGTCAGCCGGGTGACCGGTCTCCGGATTGTGGGGGCGCGTGACGGCGATTGGGTGCGTCATATCAATGTTGAGCAGTTCGACCGGTTGACCGGGAAGCTCGGGCTGGATGCGGATGGCCGCAGGGCACTTGAGTCTGGTGAGGCGTTGGGCTCCATTCCGGCAGAAGCATTGTCCAAAGCCGGTAAGGAGGTAGCGGGTCAGTTGGAGCAAGAGTATCTGACGGCGTTGACGGAAGGAAGCCTATGGGCGCTTGCGGTGGCGCGGGCGAAGAAGCTTGGCTTGAATGTTTGGACGTTACGACGGAACTTCCCGCGCGAGGCCGGCTTATTCTGGGCATGGGCTAGGCGGGCAACTGAGTTACCGCGTGGGCGGCAGGTTGCGACGCCAGCGGATCCTTTGTTGCCAGGGTTTGCGATTAACGTGGTGAACCTGACCGGCGAGGCAGGCGAGGCGACGGTTTCCGTACCGGTGTTTGACGGGCGGGAGTTATTGGCCTTGGGTGGGGTGGCAGGAGTTGAGCCAATCTTCGCACGGGTCGTTGGGTACCTGGGCGTGTTGGGCGACCGGGGAGCATCGGCTGAAAAATTTGCGGAGGCGGGCGAGTTCTTTGGCGTGTTAGGGTTGACCCTGACAAAAAACGGGCTGCGTGGAACCATCCAGAAAGAATGGGCACGATTGTTGATGGAATGGCTTCAGGACTTTGGAACGTTTTCTCCAAAGCGACAGGTACTTTTGGCGGCAGGCGTAAAGCGAGTGTTTGAGCGGTCGGGTTTGTTCATAGATCCAGCTTGTCGGGAAGAGGCGAACGGTTTAGTACGTTCAACAGGTTTGGTTGACCGGGCGACACATCTATCGCGAGCCCATCTGATGCTGCGCGAACTTCGTCATAGCGGACTTGGCCCTGAAGGTTACGAGACGTCGCGGTTGGACTCGCTGTGGACGATGCGCCGGGCCGGAACTGTCTACCGTTCGGTGACACGATCGAAGTTGAACGAAGAGACCCGGGCATATTGGGAAGCTGAAGGAACGCCGGCAGTCGCATCGATTTTGATGAAGGAGACTTTGGGCGACGTGCGGCTGGCATCCTTGTTGGATGGCGCCGCGGCGGGACATCTTCGTCGATTCATGGAAGTGAGAGCGTCGTCTAACTTGAAGGCGGCACTTCATCCGACGGCCATTGGAGCGTTATCTGGGGAATCATTGGTACCGGTCGGTACATGGAAGGAATTGATGACGGCGATATTCGATGCCCGGATTTGGGCGGTGCATGAACTATTTTATGGACGAGCCCCATGGATGGGACTGTCACCGGATTATCGGCGCCGGCTCCGGGTGGGCTTGGCGTTACACTTCGACTTCATTAAGAAGTGCGGAGAGGATGGTGGCGATTTTCTCGCATTGTCGAAGATGTCGCTTGCCAAAGTCGACTCGGTTTTTGGCAGCAAGCCGCACACACTTTTGGGTGAGGACCTGCCGTATCATTTTATGCTGAAGATCGGACAGCTTGGCGACATCGTGGCTTTGGTGGCGGATGGTTCCGATTTGGAGGAGAGTGCCAGGGTTCCCCAGTATTGGACGGCGAAGCATGTTGACCCGAAGATGCTGCCGATTTTGCGTACGGTCTCGCGGTTGGTCGGCGCGGGACGTAACCGGGCCACTCGGGCCTTGCTTGTTGCCGTCAATTTGAAGGATGGGAAGTTGCCAGCTCGGTTACGGCCGGTGGTACCGGTGGACGGACCGGAGCCCTTGGCTTATCTGGGTTCTTTGGAAGCGTCGAAAGGTTGGGCGTTGTCCAGACTGTTTGACGTGGACGGGGCGGTTAATCCGCAGACGGTGAAGATGTCAGCAACTTTGGGTGGGATGCATCCGAAGGATTTCGACATGGGGATTTTTGACCCTCGGATTGCCGAAGTGGCGGTGGTGGTACCGGTTGATGGACTTCGTGCGCAATGGGCTTGGGCCCGGAAGCATCCAATGCTGGTCGGAACCGGTGGAATTCTTTATTACCCGGAGTTGGTTCTGTGGCGGTTGGGGCTGGCCAAAGCGTTTCCGGGATCCGTCGAAGTTTGAGCAGATTCGACTCTGAGACAACCGTATCTTTGTAGGGACAGAACTGGCGCTTATCGACTACCACTGCTACTGCCGTCAGGACTGCCCCGCCAACTTCATCATTGGTATGGCTGGCGGCAAGTTGAATTCGGGTGGCGGTTACTTTTCGACTCTTTTTTCACGAGCGTTAGCGCCGAGATTGCGGCCTGAGACGTTCAGGCCGGTTTAGCCTTTCCCATTCGTTTTCGGGTATCCGACTCCGACCGGGGATCAATCAAACTTCGCGGGATAGCGATTCGATGAGGGCTTGCTCCTGGCGGTCGAATGTCGTGCTCAGGTCGGGCCATGCAGCGATAACGGCCTTGGTGCTTGAGGTCAGGTCGGGGAGGTCGAGTTCGATACCGTAACTGTGCCGGACGAAATGGCGGAGTGCTCCAAGCTCCCGAAGGAATGTGTGCTGGTCCTCACTTAGGAGCCCGATCTCACTGGCAGTGATCAACAATTCTTGGTGAGAGGACTTTCCGGATGGGATGCTTCCTGTTTTGTACTCGACGAGGCGTTCGATGATTTTCTCTGTACCCGTGTAGAAGCCATGGAGTTCGACGGCGGTCGCTTCCATAACGCGTTGGAGCAACACCGGGGTAAGCTGGCTGGGTTCGAGCAGTAGTTCGAGGGATTCCTCCAAGTGAAGGATGACAGACCCAATGCGGATCGAGTCTTCGTGAATTCGACAAGCTAGCCGCTTGACGGCGGCCTTGTCCTCACTCACAGGGCGATGCCTTCTTCCAGCACGCGGTGGCGGAAGGTTTCTTCGCAGAAAGGTGCAGGTTTCAGGTCGATCTTCGTCTTGCGGAATAGCTCCATGCAGTGACCGACAGCGGCGAATATTCGATTACGAGGAACGCCTTCGAAATAGATATCGATGTCGGACCGGTCAGCCTTGAAAAATCCAGCGGCCAGGGAGCCAAAAAGCACAACACGAGTGGCTCCGTACTTCGTTTTAAGGAAGCTGGCGATCTCCTTGGCAGTGGCAAGGGCGTTGGTCTCGGGGCTGGTCATTACTATAATATGCTACTGCATTCGGTCGCGGTCGGCAATTCTATCTGGAAAAGCTAGTTACTTCGTCGAAGCGAGCTTTCGTGGGGCGTGGTCTGAGGGCGTTGGGTACCCGTCAATGCAAGCCGAGCAAGTTTTGCTTGCCATGCTCGCGCCGCGAGAATCATTTCCTGCCTAGTGCGCCGTGGTTCGATATCCGTATCTGGATAAAAGAGGGTCTTCATGATAGCCCCGCTTACATCCTCCATGCGATTGGCCAGTTCAGATGTGATCGGAATCGATGCCAATTGACACACTTCAGATGCGTAGCTCACCACATTTCCACCCTCCGCATCCTCATCCAGCACTGCTTCAGGAACAAGAAGTTCTGGCGGGATCTTATCTAAATTTTCTCGGAGAGCAGCATAGTGAAACGCCGTGTATCCATTGCGCTTTGATTTCAGCATCAAGTTCTTATGTGTCCTGATATTGGCCGGAATCTGGTCCAAATATCCGTACCTTGCCGCAAAGTGGATCGCCGTTAAGCCATCGTCATTTGGCATTAGTAGAGTTTCTTCCGTGAGCAATTCCTCCGATATCAAATTGAGCTGTCCGTGGATGACCGCTTGGTGAAAAACGGTGGTTCCACCCCAATCAGCCGATTGAAGGTTTCTCTGGGTCAGCAAATGTCTGGGTATTTGGTGAAGATGCCCATGACGCGCCGCCCGATAAAAGGAACACAGCCATTCATCATAACTTGGCACTTGAAGGTTCTGTTGAGTCAGCAATCGACTGGGAATGCGATCCAAAAAGCCCTTATCAGCAGCAATATGAAATATGTTTAACGTATCCCGATCAGGCAATAGGAAGTAATCCTCGATAAGCCAGGCAGGCGGAATTCGACCTAAGCCTCGGCACCGCAAAGCACAGGCAAGACGCCTTCGAATAATGTGCCCATGTGCCCGATTCGATCGCGGTCCAGGCGCAAATTTAGGGTGAGGGCCCAAGGTCGGTGTAACATAGAAATCTGATAGTTTTCGACCGTTCCAAAGGGAAGGTCGTCTGGTTGTCAATCGGCTCATGAGCTCTCCTTTTACTGTTTCTTTGGCTGATCATTTCCGAGGCAGTTCGATCCTTCCTTTTGAACAGGAACAATCTGTTTGAATTTTCTGCCCTCCGATTCATCGACTGCGGCGATGTAAAAACGTTGTGCGACTTCCGGTGAGTTACCCAATTGCGCAGAAAGACGCTTGGTATCGCCGTCGATTGACCAATCGAACGATGCAAAACACTTCCGAAATGCGTTGCGCGGCAGCTTTTCAATTCCAGCCTTGCGATAGCATTTTTTCCGAACCTCCCAGTACTCATCCAGACTCTTGAATTTATTAACCTGCCCCGTGCGGTTCGGACAAAATTCCAACCACGCCCGCAACTGTTTAGAAATTTTGAATGACCGCTCCCGATTCCCCTTTGCGGCTTGCTCGGGGACGGTAATCAGACCCTTCACGAGATCCACGTCGGACCAAAGAAGTTTGAAGACCTCCTTGGTTCGAATGCCTCCGAATAAGGAGAAGGCCATGGGCGCAACGAGCTTGGGCTCTTCCCTGCAAATCAATTCAATGAATGGACTGATCTGTTCCAGGGTAAGAATTTCCGGGCGCTTGCGTTTAATCTTGGGTTTTGGCACCCGGTCTGCGGGATTTTTCAAGATAACTTCCTCGTCCACCCAATAACCGAAAAATGTGCGAAGAGTGGTCACGTAATTTCTCTTTGTCCGCTCGCCAACGGCCATTGCTTCGATCCAAGCCTGAAGTTCCGCTTTTTGTATGGCTGCCAATTCTTGGTCACCAAACTTCTCGGCAAAGCGGCCCAATTGACTTTGATATTCCCGAATCGTTTCCTTTTCCAAATTGAATGCTCGACGGTTATTCAAAAACTCCTTTACAGCCGCTGCTACTTTGAGGCCCTCGCCAGAGAGTTGCTCTGCTCCGTCTTTGGTCGATTCGATTCTTGAAAAAATATCCTGGGCCGTTTCGAGGGAAATCCCCTTCGATTCAATCAGGCGATAAAGATTAATCAGTTCCAAGCGTTTGCCTGGAAAGAGATTCAGGAATTGCACGCCCGCATCATTCTGTTGGCCCAGTACCTCTTTAATATACTTTTGCGCTTCACGAATACTTTTAAAATATTTGCGCCGATAGTGGCCGCCTCCATTCAACCGTTTACCGAAATTGACGCGGTAACGAACCTTCCCATGGTTGAGCACTTTTGAAATGGGAAGGATCATCTGGCCCTCACCTTGCGCACCAGCGCATGCCTTGGCGGAACCCATCCCCGTTGTAAACGCCTGGCAATGTCTTCAACCGCCTTCAGCGGAAAGAGCGTGCAGCGCCGAGTCCTGCTTGATGGCACCAAAGCTCCCGATTTGACTAGGCGCTCGCACAGTGAACTTCCCCCAAGAATTTCTGGCAGAGCCTGCCAGTGAATTTCCGCTCCGTGGCGACGGTTGATCGATTCAAGGATCGTTCGCTCAAGGGCATCTCGTAGCGGCTGCAAGGGCTGGGCTTGATCACTCGCGGAACTGACATACCGGGAAAGGACATCCGCGAGACTGTAGAGACTGGTATGGATGCCCGCTCGACATACGGGTTTGAGTCCAAGGCATCCCATGCGGTACCGGGTGGTACCGAGATCGACCAACAATTCTTGAAGCCGGTTGGCCCGGATCAATAACCGGCATTGCGCGCTAGCACACGCACAGACTCTTTCCCACACAACCTGCAAAGATGAAGAAGCAGTAAACACATCCTGCAACTTTTCCGGCGGAGGAACGTGCACGTAAACCGGCGGAGCCGGAGCACGTTTCCCCGCCAAATTCACAGATGAAGATTGCGCGGTCGCATGATTTGCTTTCGGTTTGAGAACGAACTTGCGCCCGTCACGATCCGAAAAAAACAATGCCCCAGAGCTGAGCTGAACAGCTTGGATCTTGGTTTTTGGAGATGTGGACGTGGCGCTCGGCACGTCTCGATTTTCGAGGATCCGAGGCACATCCCATCCGCTAGGAGGCGATATTTTTTATTTCAAGGTGATCGCTAGCTTCTAAATTCATCGCAAGACGCTTGTTACGTGATTCTTACGACGACTTAAAAACCTAAATATATTTTTGATAAAAGATCGCGATTGTCATCGGAACAGGGGGGGTGGATGGCAATTATACGCTCATTCAGAGAGAAAACCGCCTATCGCTTAGTCAGACACCTACGCGTCAAATCAGTTGGAGCAAATCTCTGATTGATCCGCGACTCTCGAAATCGCGACGTAATAATGCCGATTCTTTTTGGTGAAAAATACGACAGTTTGCAAAGAAATCCGCTGCATGGTTGCTGCACGATTTTGCGCACGAAGTAGCATTTTAGGGTCTTCCGATGAAAAAATGACGAAATGGAATTTCGCGCTGGAACCCACTGCACGGACGTTCCTTAGAGGTAAGGAAGGGGTTGCGGGGGCAGGATTTGAACCTGCGGCCTTCAGGTTATGAGCCCGCAGGTAATTTTGCCCATTTTCCCAACTCCTTTCGGAATTGATGCGTAATTCCGATCCCCACTTCCTTCTTGTCATTAGATAGTTACGCAGTAAATCGAGTGAGTTTTCCATTCTAGTTTCTCCCCTTTCAACCTCTCCAAAATCGATAAGCAATAGTTCTGCTGAATGGTTGCTGCACGTTTTTTTCTCAATTTTCGCTGCGCTATTGTTACCAACTGGGGTACCTCGTTCGATCAGGCAATAGCGACCCAGGAGAATATCTAGTACGCCCTTCGTCCTCTGATCTATTACGACTTTGCCGGCACAGCGAGCAGGAGGAACACAAGCCCTTCGGGCATGGTGGGGTGGGCGATGATCGCGTCGCGCAGCGTGGTATAGGGTGCACCGGTGAGCATCGCTGTTTGCACCGTGGCCAAGACTTCGCCCGCACTGGCACCAAACATGGTAAAGCCGAGAATACGATCGCTCGTCGTATCAACGAGAATCTTCATGAAGCCACGCGTTTCCGAGACAGTCATCGCGCGGAAGACAGTGGCCATCGGTAGCTTGGCTACGCGGTACGGAATCCCCTTCTGTTTCGCCTCCGTTTCGCTCAAGCCGATGCGGGCAAACTCAGGATCGGTGAACATGCAAAAGGGCACCTGACGTCCCGTCGTTACTTTGTGACCACCGGCAATATTCTCGCTTACCACCATGAAGTCATCAACGGAAATATGGGTAAAGTGCGGACTGCCAGCGCAATCACCGATGGCCCAAACGCCATCTGCCGTGGACTGTAACCGCTCATTGACTTTCACATAGCCACTCTCGGTCGTCTCCACGCCAGTTGCATCAAGGCCGATGCCGCTGGTGTTCGGCGTCCGGCCGCCAGCCACAAGCAGGTGCGAACCTCCGATTTTAAAGTCGCTGCCTTCACGAATGCCAAACAGACTGACCTCATTGCCGGATTTGCCGCCAACGTGATCGATTTTAGCATTCGTCACCACGTTGATGCCCTCATCGCGGCACATTTCTTCCAGAGCCTGCGAGATGTCCTCGTCCTCGTGGTGGGCGAGGCGGTTATTGCGGTCAATTAATGTCACCTCACTGCCGAAACGACGGAACGCTTGGGCCAGTTCGAGCCCGACATAACCCGCCCCGAGAACGAGAAGATGTTTCGGGATGACATCAAGCTCCAGAGCTTCAATGTGCGTGAGTGGCTCGGATTCCGCCAGCCCCGGAATCGGTTCCAGTTTGGCACGCGTGCCGGTATTGATAATCACGTTTTTGCCTCGGAACGTGCGAGTGCCGCCATCGTTCAGCGTGACCTCAATGGTTTTCGGCGCCACAAAACGTCCCTTGCCCATGACCAATTCCGCTCCGCTTTTCTGGTAATTTTCGAGATGAATGTCCACCAGTTGTTGAACCATCTTGCGCTTGCGTTCGCGCACAGCATTCATGTTGATACGAACATTGTCTTTGGTGATGCCAAATTCCTCGCTACGAAAAAAAAGCGAGGCGACCTTTGCGCTGTGGATGATGTTCTTGCTCGGCAGGCAGGCAATGTTAGGACACGCGCCGCCCACGTATTTGCGCTCGATGGTGACGACGCGCTGTCCCTTCTGCGCCGAGGTCCACGAGATCAGCTTGCCCCCAGCTCCGCTGCCGAGCACTAGGAGATCACATTCTTCAGGGTGAGAGTTATTTGAATTCATGATGGTTCAGGGGTTGGGAGTTGATGTTTATTAGAAGTGGCGCGTGCGCTTAAACTAATCGCAGATGCTTCGAGTCACTTCCAGGCGACTGCGATGGTCAATCGACCGTCTCGATTTTGTAGTGTTTACTCGAATAGCCATTTGTCAATCGCGCTCTAACGTTTTAGGCGTGTTATCGTCATTCACGATAAGTGCGATACAAACATCCGATTTCTCTTATGGCGGCGCCTGTCGTATAGGTGATGTGTGAGCAACCGATTCACCATAAACGTCAGAAATATGAACCCGAAAATACTGAGCCAGATCAAAGCCCATGTCGCTTCTACCGGGCTTCACACAAATCTAAAAGAGATTCAGAAAGCCGTCCGAATGACCCTCGTGGGCTTTGCCAGCCTGCTTTTTTCTCCGTGGCGAATGCCTCGTCCCCGGCAGCGCATTTCGCCAAGCCCTCCGGGCACATTAAGATGAAATGTTATTGCGCCCGCAGTAGCGACAATGCTGATCGGACCTACCTCGAAAGGCAAACTGTCGAGTTCAATATGATCGACGGCCAACCCATCCGCTGAATATGCGGCTTCGCCCGACGACCTTTACCAACACAAAATCTAAGAGAATCGCATGA
>Ga0206955_1081_pt1 | contig 25721 bp, 18 predicted proteins | sample Alteio_BWOrgHeat_34_FD_153247 | JGI IMG/M metagenome (GOLD analysis project Ga0206955, IMG submission 153247) | Enriched cells from forest soil in Barre Woods Harvard Forest LTER site, Petersham, Massachusetts, United States -... | ecosystem: Environmental > Terrestrial > Soil > Temperate forest >...
TTGTACAAGTGCCGGGCGAAATAATGGGGCTGTAGCCTTGACACAAGGTGTGAATGTGGCAGGTTACAGGCGAGAATCCGCAGGGGGTAAACCCGAGGCAGGGATTAGTAAAGTGAACACAAGTCCATACAGTTGTAGTCGGATGGACACCACCTGCTTTAGTCTGCTGGATGTTGGTGTTGCAGGTACAAGCTGTACCGGCTGGTTCTGCGGCTCCCTTTTCAGGGATCGAGATTGTCAGGTCTTTTGATTTAAAGTTTGCCATGATGTTTGTTTTTTAATAATAGGTTTAAGAATGCGACAGGGTATTCTGTGAAGAAACTTTCATATTAAGTGATCGGTTAGGAACGAAGCATATTTGTTCGCTTGTTGTAGCTTATTTATATGCCACTCAAAATTAATTGATAATTAATTTTCAGGGAAGGGACTAATTCCCTTAGTCCGGTAATAGTCCATTAGTACCTGGTTGTTATTTAATCTGCAGGCCCGGTAATACCTATGTTATTGGGCTATAAACAACTATTGCGCTTAAATATTGAACCGGGCGACCAGCGACGACATGAATGCTGTTTATTTTATTAAAAGGCAATAATTATTTTATGTCTCCGGGGCAGCGGCATGGAAAATTCGCAGGAGGCTATTGCTTAATAAGTAAAACCCCCCCTGCAAATATACCACGGTGATTATTTTGTTTTCGAAAGTTGATCGTTCACTTCTTTCAACGCACCTGCAAGCTTCTCCTTAAGGGCGTTTAAAGTATCAATATCCGTAACCTCAGCAATGTTGTGCTCGGGCCCATTAGAATTTATGCAAAGATTTGGCGGATTACAATGAGCAGTAGTTAAAGTATGGGCTGTGATACTAGCCTGGCTACATCCAAAACAGGTGAAATTGTAGCAGGAATACCCTAAGCAATGCGGTGTGGGCGTACAGTGAATCGGTGTGGGTGTACAATGCCATATGGTGGTCGTTGGGTGAATGGTGCCCGCATTGGTCTGCTGAATGTTGGTGTTACAAGTACAAGCTGTGCCCGCAGGTTCTGCAGGCCCCTTTTCGGCGATGGAGATCGTAAGGTCTTTTGATTTAAAGTTTGCCATGATGCTTTTTTTAATAACAGGTTTAAGAATACGACAGGATGTTCTGTAGTGAAAATTTCATTTTAAGTGATCGGTTAGGAACGAAGCATGTTTGTTCGCTTATGGTTGTTCACCTACATGCTGCTCAAAATTAGCCGATAATTAATTTAAAGGAAACGGACTAATGGCTTTAGTCCGGTAATGGTCCATTAGTGCACAGCCGATACTTTGTCTATTATTTCGGTAACATCATTAATTATTTTAGGGTAATGCTGTGGTTGCATGTGAATGGCAGAACTCAACTTCTTTAGCGAATTTGCCTTTAATGCTGCGCCGTCGAAGCTTATAAAATGCTTTTCTGCGTATGAAAAATAGCCTCTGTTTGAAGTGACATTTATTAAATCCTTTTTATACAATTCGCACAAAAGGAATGCTAAATGCCCTTTTCTTTCAAAATCCCATTTTACCATAACATGCTCAGATTGCGTTTTAAGAAATAAATCAAAAAAAGATGTTTTGTTTTTTATCAGTTTTCTTCTGCCAAGTTGATATACAAGCTCCTCTAACCGCCCTTTTCCGGTCCACAATATTTTGCTTTTAGATACTTCGACCGGATGACTTATTGTTTTTAAGTCACTGCCATAACCGGCGTTAATTGAGCTAAAAGCGTGTGCATCTATTAGTTTTTTGAAAACATTAAAATCATACCCCATCAAATTGCAGGTGGTAAAAGTATGCCTTTTAATTTCCTTAAGTATCAGCGGGTATTCTATGGGTTTGTTTTTAAGAAAATCAATAAAGATCATGAAAACCAAATCAGCAAATAGCGACTCTATTTTTTGACGCTTTTCGTGCTCTGGTATGCTGATATTATTGTTAACACTAATAACCACGCTTGATGAAATGACACCAATATCCAATGCCTGGCACGGATTATCTTTCAACTGCTGTATTAGTTTCTCAATAATGTTCAATAATTGATATTGCTCAAGCATCGCCAATAAATCATGTTTGTTTACCAGGGTAAATTCATCATCAAGATATTCAGGCAGCGATTTCATAGTTGTTTACAAAGCAGGCAGATCTAACTTTTACTTATATCCCATCAATCCACAACACTTTTGGAACACACCTTTTAAAGAAGCAGCGCCCAAAAAATCGTGGAGGATCCATTTGTGAACCGGTTATAAATTACATTTAACAGCAGCGTGTCAGGCAGCCAAAACGTTACTCATTTTAGAATATATAAACACTTTACTAATAATTTGCCCCCCGAAAAACATCCATACAAAAATTCCTTAAATAAAATTTGAATACAAAAGCAAAGCGGGAATGTGGTATTTTCATGCGACAAAGAATTAGGTATCCAAATATAATGAATAAATATTACTCCAAATATTAATTCATTATATTTTATAATACTATTTACCCGGCCAATCTTAGAATCGACCAAAAAAAGATAACCTTACTTCTACTTTAAATTGCAGTTATAAGTAAAACCTGACTTTAATTCAATTAAATGTTTGTTAATCGCTTTATATCTTCAAAAAAACGGTTTGATTTTAGCGCTGTCAGGCCCCTATTAAATCACAAGTCGCCAGACGAACCTATATGAGTTTTTTAGTTTTGGAATTTGGGCAGTAAATGCCCATCAAGCGATATTTCGATGGTATTATTTCAACAAATGATAATTTTCAGGCGGACCTAAATAGCATGGCTTCTCCCCTCCTTCGTTGATCACTATTTTTTGAAGTACGACGCCTGGGTCAACCATCCAATATTTTAAAACGTGCCGGCCGGGTTTGTTCAAATGATGCCTGGATACCAGCATTTTAATATTATTGCTAACATCCTTATTCCATGCGGCTTCAGACTTATCCGCATTAATATTAATCATCTGCGGTAATTCATCATCAAAAGAAATAGCATAACGAAGGCCTTTTGAATTGGTAAAATCTATAGTGGGCGAAATATAAGCCTCAATACTCATCGTCCCGGTATCAATTAAATTTACATCATACTCCAGGCATGGACTGCTATTCCCGGGGATCTGGCTTTTAACGGTTACCGGGGATGGCATTACCCCTGAAAGAGTGCGCCCATAATCCGGAATGACCATCCATTTGGCGGAGGTTCCGTTGATGGCTTTGGTATAATGCGCAGCTTCGATACTTATATATCCATTGTTTTCATTAAATCCTGTGGTATTTAAAGGCAATATGTTATTGATAGTCGCTTCAACAGTTACCATATCGCCATTCAAGGCAACAATTGTAACAGGCACGCTGCTTACTCCCTTTGGAGCAATTTTCCAGTCTATATTTACCCAGATCCGTTGTTCTGTGGTCACATTGCCGTTTTTTGGTTCGATCGACACGTACGGCGGCAAAGTTCCGACAGAAAAGTTAAATGCGCCTTGTCCCCGGTTAAATACATCGATATAATGCCCTGGTTGCCCCGGATAAAATCCCGGCAAAACGGCTTTTGATTTTTCATCCGGCCACCAGGCCGCCGAGCCTTCAATTGCTATGCCCATTTGAGGCATCTTTGCAGGATCAACATAAGTTACATCCGGCATCTTATCAACTGGTGGTTGCTGCCAATAGGTATAACCGATATGGGTTTGGTCCATCATGTGGTCCCACTTTCCATTCGACATTACTTTATTATAATATTGCGAAATTTCAGCGTCCTTTTTAAACAGTTCCTTTACACTGTCGGCCATAATGTTTGCAGCAGCTCTGCCCTGGGTCGCATATAGTTTATTTTTTGCGGCGCAATAATACAATTCATTCAGGTTAGCACATGCTTCAACAGGATGCAATACCAATTGGTAATAAGCATCTTTATATTGCGATGGTATTTTTTTATACAAAGCCTGTGCTTCATTTTTTAGCTTGCAATAATCATTAACTACATTTTCAAATTCACGGTAATTAATCAGGCTATACGTATTTTGATCAAGCAGTTCAGGTTTGCGCCTGCCATTATATTTTGTGTAGAGGGTTAAAATATCAGCTATTTCGTTCGCATTCCGTTTGCCAAATTGTTGCGTGGCCCACAGACGCGTGTATTCGGCAAGCCGCTTGGCAGGCCATTTATCAGGCGACCATGCGTAATCCAAAAAGAAACTAATAGGGAATTCCATAGGTTTTAGGTCGCCGACATTTACTATCCATACCTGTTTGGCATTATATTCATAGGCAAGATGCATCTGCTCCCATGTTTTGCTGATAGGATTGGTATTTAACCATTTGTAATTACGCGGACCTCCCACATAATCAAAATGGTAGTAGATGCCATAACCACCGGCCCTCGGCTTTTCATTCAACTTTGGCAGCTTGCGGATATTCCCCCAATTATCATCGCACAGCAGCAGGGTAACATCATCCGGCACGCGCATACCTTTATCGTAATAATCCTGAACCTCCTTGTATAAAGCCCACATCTGCGGCGTTTTTGAAGCGTTGTGGCCCGTGACATCTGCAATAATCCTTCGCTGATCGTCAACTATTTTTTCCAGGAGGGCAATGTTGCTGCCTTCCGTCATGGGCATATCGCCGTCGCCGCGCATGCCAACAGTAACGATGGTTTCCTTATTGCCCATATTTTCGATACCCTTCTTCCAAAAATCCCGCAGTACTTCGCCATTGGTTTCGTAGTTCCAGGCGCCTTTTCCATAACGCTTCCACTCCTGCTGCGCCCGATCCATGGGTTCATGGTGCGATGTGCCCATTACAATGCCGTATTCATCCGCCAGTACCGGGTCCAACTTATCATCATCATTAAAAGCATTTCCCCACATGGCAGGCCACAGGTAATTCCCCTTAAGCCGCAGGATCAGTCCGAACATTTTTTCGTACACCAAATGGTTTACGCCACCGAATTTTTCTTTGGCCCAGCCTGAAAAAGAGGGCGCTTCGTCATTTATAAAAATGCCGCGGTATTTTACGGCCGGGCCGCCATCAATGTATTTACCCGGCATCACATACAGGTTTTTATGCACTGCCACCGGCACGTCGGCCCACCAATACCATGGGGATACACCTATCTGTGCTGAAAGATCATATACGCCATAAATAGTCCCCCTTTTATCGCTGCCAGCAATTACCAGCGCTTGCCCTATGCCGGGTAACGGGTTTTTTATTACCTGTGTGATATGCGCTTCCCAATGACCTTCAATACCGCTTACATTAAGTTTTTTTTGTTGAATGAGTTGATCTATTAGCGGGTTTTTGCCGATAGTGCCAATTAGTATAACAGTCTTTGAATTTGAAATTTTACCACTTAAAAGCTGGGGAGAAGTTGTTGTTACCGATGTGATATCCGTTTGAAGGCTTTTTACAGCCCTCATCACGCCCGGATATTCTTCTTCTCCGGTATAAATGGGCGCAACTTTACCATTTACACAAAGCGGGAAGTATCCGTCTCCGTTCTTATAAGCTATGTACAATTTATCCCCCGGCGCTTGCGCACGTCCTTTATAAGGCAGTGCAAGTGCTACAGATAAAACAACAATAACCAAAACGAGATACTTTTTCATAAACTCAAAAGTTAATAAACTTGCGCATTATTATTTAAAAATCAACCACTTCCCGCCAGGCCTTTTTGGGTTGAAGTTTTTGATCGAACAACAGCGGATAATTTTTTCGTCCCTGAACGGGATAGTTATCGAGCCAGGTGTTTCTATCGGAAATATTCCAGAAGGTGACGCCCGTTATTACATCCCTGTATTGACGGAATATTTTAAATACCTCAGCATATTTTTCTGTTTGCTTTTTCTCCAGTTCAGGTGTATAGTCATCTTTCTCTCCCGGTCGCAGGGCACGCCTGTTTTTTTCCCATGGATATATGGAGATATCCAATTCCGTCACCTGCACTTTCAATCCAAGGGAGGCAAGCCTTTTTATCGTTGCAACCAGTTCTTTTTGTTCAGGCTCGTAAACCGACCAGTGAGCCTGGATCCCAACCGCATTGATGGGCACGCCGGCATCAACCAGTTGTTTTAGCAGGCGATAAACCCGCTCGCGTTTTTCGGGGCGCTCGGTATTATAATCATTATAAAACAATACGGCGTTGGGGTCAGCTTCATGCGCATATTCAAATGCTTTGGTTATAAAATCGTCACCACAGATCTGGTACCACAATGAATTCCGTAAAAACTTAGTACTGTCATCATCAATTGCTTCGTTTACAACATCCCAGGCATATATCTTTCCTTTGTACCTGTTTACCACTGCTGTAATATGATCCTTTAATCTTTTCAGCAATACGTCTTTGGTAACGAGGTTGCCCACACTATCCCTAAATAACCATTTTGGTGTTTGCTCGTGCCAGCAAAGGTTATGCCCCCTAACCTTTAGCCCGTGTACCTGCGCAAATGCAACTATAGAATCAGCATCTTTCCAGTTATAGCGGTTTTCTTCCGGGTGGATCGGGCCCATCTTCATCGCATTCTCCGGGGTAAGGCTGTTAAACTGACCTAATATAAGGGAAACCTCTCCGGGATTTTTAAGATCGGCGGCCGAAACAGCCACACCCATTGGGAAGTAGTTTTTATAATAATCCTTTAGCCCTGCGGATTGAACTTGCCGGGCTTTTAGCTGCGATACGGTATACAACATGGCTATAATAAAACACACGCGCCTTTTTATCATAAAAATTATGTCTTGAAAATGTTAACCGGTTAATAATGGCTCAAAATTACACAACTCTATCACGCCAAAAGCGCCATGAAATTAAGCAATCGATTACAAACATAAGTTAAAATACGCAGAATATATTGTAAAAAACAGGATACAAGCAGCCGTTTATGAATTAATTTAAACGTAAAAAAACTCCACTTCGGTGAGCTATACTTTTTACTTCTACATCATAGTTACAATTAAATTAATAAAAAACATCATATTTTGCCAATTTAGCATCATTTAATCCAATTAGCTAAGAGAATCACTATACTCCCGGGATTTCGATTAATAATCAGGAAAAAAATAAAAAAATCTTTGCAATCGATTGCATTTTTAATTTTTCTTTTTACTTTTATTCCCAGCTAATACCAATTATACATTTCTTGAAATACCGGGCCTGATGAGCTGCATTGCCATACGCTTAATACTGCTGCCCGCATATCTTTTTGAGGAATGGCGGAGGACATAGTTAATGAACAACCAATTCCATTTTAAAATAAAAATCAATTAAACCAAAGCAACACAGATTATGAGGAAAATTCAACTCAACAACCGCGACGGCAGACCGCTGCCCATTTATGAACAATTAAACCAAATGCCGGGATTATTACCCAAGGCATAATATCTTTTCATACAAACTATTACACTGAATTAATTATGAAAAAACTTAAACTTATTAAATGCTGGAAAACCTTGCTTCTACTAACAGTAATGAGCTTGTTTTCAGGACCGCTCTTTGCCCAAAACCCTACTATCAGCGGTCGGGTGGCTGATGACAAAGGGCAGGCGCTCATCGGCGCCACGGTTAAATTAAAAAACGCCCAGGGCGCCACAACTACAGATATTAATGGCAATTTTTCGCTCCAGCTGCCACCGGAGGTAAATACCATTACCATATCCTATCTGGGTTATTTTACCAAAGACATCAGCGTTAAACCAACCAGCAGGAACATGCTGATCACCCTAACCGCTAATCCGGCCAACCTTAATGAAGTGGTGGTAGTTGGTTACGGCTCGCAAAAAAAGAGGGATGTTACCGGCGCTATGTCAACAGTAAGCGGTGCGGCATTGGAGGAAGTGCCTTCGACCAACTTTGTTGACCAATTGAAAGGACGCACCGCCGGTGTTGATATTGTAAGCAACGGCGCTGGCCTGGGCAGTCCTGATCAGATCAGGATCAGGGGCAGCCGGTCACTGGCAACCACTTCAGGCAATCTTAATAACCTGGAGCAACCGCTGATTGTGGTGGATGGGATCCCTTTTGGAGGCAACTTTAATGACCTTGACCAGGATAATGTTCAAAGTATTGACATTTTGAAGGATGCGTCGTCGACAGCCATTTATGGTTCCCGCGGATCCAACGGGGTTATATTGGTAACCACCAAACGCGGTACAAAGGGCAAATCGACCGTAAGCTATAACATGTATTATGGCAACTCCAATATTTTAGGTGAACTGAAGGTATTTAACGGGCCCGAGTACGCGCAATTTAAAGCATATTCAGGACAACTGAATACTGTAAACCCCGGGACTGTTGCTTATCCACTTACCCCTGCTGAATTGGCGGGCGTAGCTAACGGCACGTCTACCGACTGGCAGAAATTAATATACCGGACGGGGCATAACCTTAACCAAAACATCACACTTTCGGGCGGGGATGATAAAACCCAATACGGAATGGCGGCAGGCTACCTGTACCAAACTGCAACAGTGCCGAATCAAAATTTCACCAGGTATTCGCTGCGCACCACTATTGACCATAAAATAAACGATATTTTCAAGGTAGGCATCAATAGCTTAACCACCTTAAGTTATAATAACAATCCCGGCGGCACGGGTATTACCAGCGGACTTTTACGGTTAAGCCCTTTAACTGCGCCGTACAATGCAGACGGCTCCCTGAACCTGCTTCCACAAGCCGGCTCAACCGACGCGTCAACGGTTAACCCACTGACGCTGAAAACCGATCCCACCGCTATTTATTCAAACACCCGTGAGTTGCGGACATTTAATAGTTTATACGGCGAGGTAAATATCCTGAAGGATTTAAAATACCGCATCAACGTTGGCCTGGATTTTACACAGATGAACGGCGGTAACTATACCGGTCCTGATACCTATGCCAACAGCAATATTACCTCGCTTGGCCAGGCAACCACCCAGGTTACCAACCTGGAATCGTACACGTATACCATTGAAAACCTGTTAACCTACGATCACACCTTTGCCAAAAAGCATCATATTAATTTTACTGCGCTATTCAGTACGCAGAAAGATCATAACCAGCAATCGCAATTTAGCGGCCTGGGTTTACCTGCGGATTATATACAGAATACAAACCTGGCCCTTGCTGGCAGTATCAGCGCTACGCCAACAGGTAATTATTTTAACGAACGCGGCTTAATATCCGAAATGGCCCGTGTAAATTATGATTATGACGGCCGTTACCTGGTAACCGTTACTGCCCGCCGCGACGGGGCATCAGTATTGGCGCCGGGCCATCAATACCTGTCGTATCCGGCTGCAGCATTGGGATGGAACATCATGAATGAGCAATGGATGAAAAATATTACCACCATTGACAACCTAAAACTCAGAGCCAGTTATGGTGTTACCGGTAACCAGGGCAGCAACCCATACCAAACACTTGGCGCCTTGTCTGCAAATTATTATAATTTCGGCACCACTGCAGGCGGGCAGTCTGCTGCTTATGTTGTTTCTACGCTTGCCAACCCCGATTTAACCTGGCAGTCGACTGCCGAATTAAACCTTGGTTTAGATTTTGGTATTTTACATGACCGCATAACCGGCACGATTGATGTTTACAATCAAAATACCAAAAACATCATTGTAAATAACATTTTGCCACCAAGTAACGGTGCAACAAGCCAGATCTCCAACCTGGGTAAAACGAATGATAAAGGGCTTGAATTCAGCGTACATTCGATTAATATTGAAAGCAGGAACGGGTTTACCTGGACAACGGATTTCAATATATCCTTTGACCGGAATAAGGTTACCTCCTTACCCAACGGAAGTTCGGCTGATATTCCCGATGGATGGTTCGTAGGCGCTCCTTCAACTGTAATTTATGATTACAAAAAGATTGGCATCTGGCAAACCGGCGATCCGGGCCTTACCGCTCAAACCTCACCTGTCCAGGTTCCGGGACAGATCAGGGTTGCCGACATCAACGGGGATGGTAAGATAACACCTGCCGACGAACAGATCATCGGTAACTTTCAACCGCAGTACGTGGCAGGCTTAACCAACAGGTTCAACTACAAACGTTTCGACCTTTCGGTAGTAATGTATGCCCGCATGGGGATGATGGTTGAAGTGCCATACCTGGGTGCTGACGCAGGTAATGGAGGCTATTCGTTTTTTGAACAGGGCAGAAACAACCAGCTAAAGGTTGATTACTGGACGCCAACCAACCCAACCAATGCATTCCCAAAACCTGATGGCAGTGCATCTGCACCAATTTTCGGTTCTACCTTAGGGTATGTAAACGGCTCGTTTATTAAAGTGCGCAGTATTAACCTGGGCTATACTTTCGAACCAAAGTTACTTGCACGGGCAGGTATAAGTTCATTAAGAATTTATGTTACTGCCGAAAACCCTTTTATACTCTACTCGCCTTTTGTTAAGGATGGTTTTGGTCCTGATCCGGAAGGAAACGGCTATGGTGGCGGCGCACAGGCGCAGGGCTCAAGCTATTTAGGCGCACCCGGACGGCAAGTTAGCGTAAATGCCGATGACCCGTCGGTACGCAATTTTAATATTGGCTTGAGTGTAAAATTTTAACCGATTATAATTTAAGATTATGAAAATATACAATAAAATATCGACCATTTTTATAGCTGGAGCCTTTTTGATAAACGTAACCAGTTGTAAAAAACTATTGGAAGAAAATCCCAAATCCAATATCGTACCATCATTTTTAAGCACCCAAGCAGGCTTGGCGGATGGCATTGCGGGTGTTTATAACGATTTCCGCGGCAATTACGGCACCGAGGGCTTTGAGCTGACGCAGTATGCAGGTACTGATGAGAACTTTGCGGGCGTAAGCGCCCAGAGTAATGGCATGTTCAGCACTTACAATGGCATTAACGGCGGCACATTCAGCGGCGCATGGAATACCTGGTACCAGGATATCAACACCCTGAACGGGATATTAAAATTTGGACCAAATGCTGGCTTACCGGCAGCTACCCTGAACCTATACCTGGGGCAGGCTAAATTTTTACGTGCTTATTGTTATTACTACCTGGTTACTACCTTCGGGGCAGTGCCTTTGCACACTACTTTTAATACCCAGGCATCATCTTCTGATACCCGTGCGCCTATTGCTGACGTGTATAACCTGATTATCCAGGACCTTACCGACGCAAGCACCGAGCTCCCGGTTACCGTTACCGCTCCGTTTCTGGGGAAAACAGCTACACAGGCAACAGCACAATTTATGCTGGCCAAGGCCTATCTTACCCGGGGATGGTCCTCCGTAGCCCAATCGGGTGATTTTACGCAGGCGGCTACAATTGCCACCGCCCTCATCAATAACCAATCGACCTATGGAGTTGGTTTATGGCAGAATTATGCAGATGCCTTCAATATTGCCAATGATTATGGCAAAGAGGTGCTTTTGGTAAGCGATCATGACAACAACACTACTTATGGCGAATATGTATCAGGCGCCTCAGGCGGAGTAGCGCAAAATGTATTGCCCAACCTGTTCAGGTGGAACTATGTCACCATGACATCAGCTGCTTCGGATAATGAAGAAACTATACCTGTTGTGCTTAACACAGGCGGCGGTGTTTCGATGATGTTCAGGGATGTTGCCAATGGCCGGCCATACAGCCGGGCCATGCCAAGCCCATACACCTTTAACCAGGCCTTTGCCGAAAGAGTAATGGATACCCGCTATAACAAAACTTTTCAAACTGCCTGGATAGCTAATACTACACCAACAGGCTCGTCAAATACGGTAATCGGCTCGCCAAGTGTTACCACACCGCGCGGTACTTTAATTTGCGGTAAAGACACCGCGATATGGATGCCCGGTTATGAGGTAACCGATGCCGTAAGGGCTACTTTTAAAGGAGTTATTGTTACACCGAGCCAGTACAGTCCCGTTGTTTTCCCGACAACTAAAAAGTTTGACGACCCGACAAGGGTTGGACCAAATGACCCTTCAACAAGGCCACGTTGTTTAATCCGTTTTGCTGAAGCTTATTTTGTGGCAGCCGAAGCATATTTCAAATCAGGGGATCTTACTAACGCAGCAAAATACCTGAACGTGATCAGGGAACGGGCAGCTTACGACCCATCAAAAAGTTCAGCGCAAAACGCATCTGACGCTTTGGCAATGGATGTTGCACCTTCACAGGTTACGCTTGACTTTCTGTTGGACGAGTATTCCCGCGAATTTTACAATGAGCCACGCAGGTGGAACGACCTGGTGCGTACACAGTCGTTGCTGCGGAGGGTTTCGATGTACAACCCTCAGGCTAACCAGTACATACAATCGTTCGATGTATTGCGGCCCGTTCCGCAGGACGAGATCAATGCAGTTTTGTCCGGGCCGGCAATGCCGCAAAACCCTGGTTATTAATGGTTGATTATATAGTCTGAATCAGAATTTACAGAATCAGAGAATTAACAGAATTTTATCAAATATCATTTTGAAAATTCTTTAATTCTGTAAATTCTGATTCAGACAATTATACTTCTCTTCACACCTAGCTCCAAACCACGCAATTCCGCCAGGCCTTTTAACCTGCCAATAACCGAATAGCCGGGGTAAGTATTATAATTAAAATCATCCAGTAGTTTATGGCCATGATCAGGGCGCATGGGTATTGCTATATCGTCCCTGCCACTCTCCAAACGCCTTTTTTGCTCAAAGATAATGCTTTTCATAACCGCATACATATCGTTGCTGCCTCCAAGATGATCAGCTTCATAAAAGCTACCGTCGGCTTCGCGTTGCACATTACGTAAATGCAAAAAATGAATATGAGGGCCTAATTTGGCTGCCATTGCAGGCAGGTCGTTATCGCCTCTTGCGCCCAATGAGCCTGTACAAAAGGTAATCCCATTGTTTGGGGACGGACAGGCGTTGATGACATCTTCCAGATCGCTTTCAGTTGAAACGACTCGTGGCAGTCCTAATATCGGGAAAGGAGGATCGTCAGGGTGAATACACATTTTTATACCTGATTCTTCCGCTGCAGGGATAATCGCCCTTAAAAAATACGCCAGGTTTTCTTTAAGCGCTTTTGCATTAGTGTGCTGGTATCTTTTTAGATGGTCTTTAAATTCGGCTATAGTTAAAACATCGTCGGTACCCGGCAACCCGGCCATAATGGTATTGGTCAAAAGTTCCGTTTCTTTCTTGGTCAGGCTGTCCAGGTATTCTTTTGCATGCCGTTGCCGTGCTGCTGTAAAATCATTGATCGCATTTTCGCGTTCCAGGATAAACAGATCAAATGCTGCCACCGCCGGTGCATTGTAGCGAAGCGCCGAAGCATTATTTGGCAGCCGGAAATCAAGATCAGTGCGCGTCCAGTCGAGTACCGGCATAAAGTTATAGCATACGGTTGTAATACCCGCTTCGCTCAGATTTTTTAGCGTAGCGATGTAATTTTCAATGTACTTGTCCCTTAAACTTCCCGCTATTTTTATGCTTTCGTGAATATTCACACTTTCAACAACCGACCAGCGAAAACCGGCAGCATTGATGATATCCTGCCTGTGCTTTATTTCTGCCGGGCTCCAAACATCGCCGCAAGGGATGTGATGTAATGCGTTAACTATCCCGGCAGCGCCTGTTTGCCTGATGGCCGCTAATGTTACGGCATCATTCGGGCCGTACCATCTGAATGTTTGTTCTAAATTACTGAACATAGATAATAGATATAATTTATCAGGACCAAAAATAGAATTTATGCGTTAATAAACCGGGTTTATTCGACGTGTAAAGTAGTGCCCGAACATTTTGTCATGCCTAATTCTTCACTTCGTTTCGTTGGCAATGAGCCTCCGATATAGATATGATAATCGCCTGAAAGTTCTACAGCCTGCCCATTATCGTTAATAGTCTGTAAAATTGCAGGTGTAATGGAGAACTCAACCATTTTTGATTCCCCCGGTTTCAATTTCTCCCGTTTAAACCCTTTCAGCGAGAAGATCGGATTATCTGTACCCGGCGCTGTTACGTATAACTGCACCACCTCATCGGCTTCCATTTTGCCGGTGTTGGTAACCGTTACTCCAGCTGTAACAGGCACATCTTTTTTTGCTTTTGCCGCAGAAAGTTTTATTCCCGAATAACTGAAGGTGGTATAACTCAACCCAAACCCAAATGGGTATAATGGCTCTGCCGTCATATAGCGGTAGGTACGGCCTTTCATAGAATAATCTGTATAGGCGGGCAACTGATCGAATGATTTCGGAAAGGTTACAGGGATCCGCCCCGACGGGGAAACTTTACCGAAAATGATATCGGCAATGGCATGGCCTCCCTCCTCGCCCGGATACCAAACCAGCAGAACGGCGTCGGCCAGTTCCTGTACCTCGGCAAGATTCATGGGGCTTCCGCCGGTTATTATGGCAACGATCTTATTTTTATTGCCTTCTCTTAGTTTTTTTAAAAAATCGATCTGATTTTGAGGCAGGTTATAATCGAGCCTGTCACCATAGGTAGGCGAACCAATAGATTCTCCTTCTTCGCCCTCCAGCAACCCGGTTATGCCCATCGCCACAAAAGTAACGTTGGATGCTTTCGCGTCGCCGGTTGTCCAGTCAATAGGATTTGCGTTCGGCCTGTCCAGTAAGATTCCCGGTTTAAACTGCATCTGGCTTGCATGTGAGATCCCGGAGGCTAAGCCCTCCAGAATCGTGGTCATCTGCGGGTTTACGCCATAGTAATTGCCAATCAGGGCGTCCTGGTTAGCAGCGGTGGGGCCGGTAACAAAATACTTTGGCAAATCATTTCTTAAAGGTAATACGCCGTTGTTTTTAACCAAAACGATTGATTCAAGCGCCACTTGTTTAGCTAATTCCCGGTGTTCGGGGCTATTGATAACGCTTTCCGAAATATGATCATACGGCCCGGTTCCCTTAGGGTCAAACATCCCCAGTTTAAACCGGGTTTTCAGCAAAGTTGCCAGGGCTGCATCTATTTCTTTTTCGGTAATCAGTCCTCTTTTTACTGCTTCCAGCAAGGCCGGGTATTCATCCCCGCAATTAAGGTCGACGCCGTGCTTAACAGATAGCGCAACCGCTTCGGCCTGGCCCGGCACTACATGATGTCCCATATAAAAATCGGCTATCGCACCGCAATCCGATACCACATGACCCTTAAACTGCCATTTGTCGCGCAAAATATCCTGTAATAATAAATTACTGCCGCAGCAGGGTTCGTTATTGGTGCGGTTATAAGCGCACATTACGGCCTCAACATGGGCATCAACCAGGGCCTTAAAAGCTGGCAGGTAAGTTTCGAAAAGATCTTTTGGCGATGCTTCGGCATTAAATGTATGGCGTAAGCGTTCGGGGCCACTATGCACCGCAAAATGTTTGGCGCAGGCTGCAACTTTCAGGTGGGTTGGGTCATCGCCCTGCATACCGGTTACAAACGCAACGCCGATCTTCGATGTCAGGAACGGGTCCTCGCCATAGGTTTCCTGGCCCCGGCCCCACCTTGGGTCACGGAAAATATTAATATTGGGCGTCCAAAAAGTTAAACCGCCAAAGCGCTGGTGATAATCATCTGCCTGGGCTGCATTGTACATGGCCCTGGCTTCGTCGGATATAGCGGTTGACACTTTATGGATCAGATGATCATCAAATGTTGCCCCAAAGGCAATGGCCTGCGGAAAAACAGTAGCAACGCCCGAACGAGCGACACCATGCAGCGCCTCGTTCCACCAATCATACGCCGGGATATTCAACCGGGGGATGGCCGGGCTTGAGTTCATCATCTGGTATACCTTTTCTTCAAGGGTTAATTTTGATACAAGATCTTTAACGCGTTCATCCAGCGGTTTTGATGGATCCAGGTAAATACTTTGTGCATTAGCAGAATTTAACAAGCCTGCAAGGATTAACAGAAAAAAGAATCTAAATTTATTCATCTCAAAGGTTTGATTTAACAGTTGGTATAAGTGGTTTGATAATATTGGTATATTTAAAAAACAGGTTTACTGCAACGTTTTTTGATGGCGCATTGTCTGATGGTTAAATATAGGTCATTTCGCAATCGATTGCTAAAATATTTTTTTATTTTTATTTATGGCGGCTAAAACTGCTTCTTTTTTATCGAAATACATTATAAATCGCACAAAGTAATTCAAATTTTTGATTTAATTTTACTGTAACCGATTGTATTATTTTTACTAATTTAGCCTGTAATTATGAGTGAGCCCGAAAAAGAAGTTACCATTTATGATATAGCCAAAAAATTAAACATTTCGGCGGCAACAGTAAGCAGGGGATTAAAGGACCATCCCGGGATAAACAAAAATACTAAAAAGAAAATATTAAATGCTGCAAGCGAAATGGGCTACCGTTCCAATTCTTTTGCCAGCAGTCTGCGCAAAAAAAAGAGCAATATTATTGGGGTAATTGTACCGCGGCTCAACAGTAATTTTATGTCGGACGTAATAGCGGGCATTGAGAAAGTTGTTAACGAGGCAAATTATAACCTTTTCATCAGCCAGTCACTCGAAACCATGAAAAAGGAAGCCAGTAATGCCAAAGCCATGTTTAACAACAGGGTTGATGGTTTGCTTGTTTCACTGGCTTACGACACCACCAACATTGAACATTTCGAAGCATTTGTAAACCGCGGCATCCCGGTTATTTTCTTCGACCGCGTGCACGAGCACCAGCAATGCCCGAATATTTTTATTGATAATTATAAAGCAGGATACAATATCACCAGCCACCTGATTGAGCAGGGCTGTAAAAGGATAATGCACATAGGCGGCAACCAGTTGCGCAATGTTTACATTGAACGTTACAATGGCTATAAACAGGCATTGATTGATCACAACCTGCGCGCTGAAGCAGAATTGCTTATTATAAATGACTTAAGCGCAGCGGCCGGAGCCGAAGCTGCCCGGACAATTTTAAAGATGCCTGAAAAGCCTGACGGCGTGTTTGTAGCCAATGACACTTGCGCCATAGGCTGTATGCAGGTATTGAAAAAAGAAGGTATCAAAATTCCGGAGGATATCGCATTTGCAGGTTTTAACAACGACCCGACATCCTGCGTTATCGAACCAAATTTAACCACAATTGACTATAAGGGATATGAAATGGGGGAAGTTGCCGCCAGAATTTTAATCAACCATTTAGATAATAATACCGATTTGCAGCAAACGCATAGCCTGATCTTACGGTCGGAGCTGATCGTTCGCGAATCGTCGCTAAAAAAATCAACGAAGTAAACTTGAATATTCTATCCAGTATGAACTATACTTAATTGAAATCATGAACGCTATGACAACTCCCCTCTCGAGAGGGGGCGCGCCCGGATGTGTAGTGGCGGGGGTGTGTTTTCCCAACAAGCCGGTTAACACACCCCTCCACCCCTCTCAAGAGGGGAATCGCACAGGCCATAGCTTTGAGGGACGCTTTCTCATGGTTTCCAATCACCGAACACTCAATATAACTATTCAAAAACCATCCGGCAAATACCATAATGAATCCAAAAATTAAAACAGCGGTAATAACAGGCGGGGCTACAGGTTTGGGGCTTGCGACCGCTAAAAAGTTTGTTGAAAACAATATCAAAACCATCATCATCGGCAGAAACGAAAAGAACCTGGCAGAGACCTCCAAAAACCTGGGCGCACTTTGCAGCTATAAAGTTTTTGATTTAAGTAATTTAAAAGGCATACCGCAATTAGTAAACGAGGTAACCAGCGAGTTTGGGGCGATAGACATTTTGGTTAACAACGCCGGGATCAACCAAAAAAAGGCTTTTACCGAAGTAACGGATGAAGAATTTCAGCAGGTTATTTTAACAAACATCACCTCTGTATTTGTTCTAAGCCGTGAGGTGGCCAGAATAATGCTGCAGCAAAAAAGCGGCTGCATTATCAATATCAGTTCGATGGCGGCGCAATACGGCATCCCTTACGTTATTGCCTACACCGCCTCAAAAAGTGCTATCGAAGGCATGACGAAAGCCATGGCGGTTGAATTATCGCCCGGCGGGATAAGGGTTAATTGTGTGGCACCCGGATTTATTGAAACCAATATGTCGGCAAAGGCGCTGGATGACGACCCGCAGCGCAAACAAAAAGTGCTGTCGCGTACCCCTATGGGCAAATTAGGCCAGCCGGATGATATAGCTGATGCCGTTTATTATTTAGCGTCGGATGCGGCCAAATATCTAACCGGGGTGGTGCTGCCAGTTGATGGCGGCAACTCGATAGGGTTTTAAGGCCGTGTAAAACCGGGCGTCGCAGTCATCTGCGTACCTTGTTCCATATAACCGTAAATCTATGTTACGGCTACTTCAAGTACACCCTCAACTTTTATCAGCCGGAGTGAAAATTAAAAATAATTCGGAAGTACCTTTCGTTATCTTAGTTTTTTTTATTTAATTTTAATATACCAATTGCCGGCAACATAAAAACACAATACGCCGGAAACTGTTTCTTAACTAATACCATGCTTAGCTCTTTTACATCATATTGAATTTAGTTTTTTAATATAAAATTAATTATGAGTCAGGTTAGCGAAATAAAGTGTCCGGTTTGCGGAAAGTGGAGCAAATGGACAGGTAAAATAGATGAAACATGCCCGGATTGCCATGCACACCTCGACCCGGGGCGTCTTCAGTATGCGGAAGAAAAAAAGATTATTGCAGCGAGGAACAGGGAAACCAGTTACCTCATTATAGATGAATCTGGCGACCCTATAGTGCAAATGTTTAAGCAATTTGTAAACTGGCTAAGGTGGACTACATTTTATGGAATATCTGTCATGTTTTTTGTCATCGCTCTTATGGTGATATTGTTTGGTTTAGTTTTTCTATAAAGATTGGACGATTTTTTTCAAATAGAGGGATCCTGCGGGGGTGGAAAAAGAGCTTTCACACATTTTTGAGGGGACTAACTTTCAGCGAAGCACGAGTCGCTTTTGCGCTTTTAGCCTGCGCGGCATACCTCACGCTTGAAAGGCAAGCGTTCCACTTTTTCACTCACGCGAACACGTGGAACGCTGTGAAAAACGCTCATTATCAGCATGTTTCATGTTTTCACAAATTTTTAAATTTAGATAAGTACCTGATAATCAACGCCTATTGAATTGGCATTTTTGGCAACATGCATGCAATTTACTGATAATCAACTATATCCATATTTCAGAGCGGGCAAATGTGTGTCACGTCCTGAAAAAAAATTACACTTTTTACTGATTAATCCTGGTTTGAGTTTACACTATGAGGGAGAAAAAGCTTGGCTTATCTTTCTATAGTCCATGCTCCCAGCCATGCAAATTTAACATGAAATATTAAATATGCATGGTAAAGCACCCCGAAAAACAGATTGTGAAATATTGTGTATTTTTGTGTAGTAAAACAATAGCATAGGATGAAAAATCTGGAACGTATCACACTAAACACCGAAGTAATGGGTGGTAAACCCTGTATCAGGGGCCTTAGGGTAACAGTTGGCACAATAATAGGCTTGCTGGCTTCGGGTGTTGTTGCAGAAGAAATTTTAAAGATGTACCCTTACCTGCAACAGGAAGATATTATGGCTGCCCTGTCTTACGCTGCATGGCGCTCTGAAGAAATAGAAGTTCCTCTTGCTACTGCATGAAAATACTGATCGATATGAATTTATCGCCTGAATGGGTGGATGAATTTAAGCTTTATAACATTGAAGCAGTTCATTGGTCAAATGTGGGCGACATTGGTGCGCCTGACGTTGCAATAATGGATTGGGCCAGGAAAAATGAATATATAGTTTTTACACACGATCTTGATTTTGGTACAGCGCTGGCACTCACAAGGGCCGAAAAACCAAGTGTTATACAGGTCAGAACTCAAAATGTGACTGTAGCCCATTTAAGTAAAATGGTTATTTATAGCATTGAAACCTATACTGATTTATTGCTAAAAGGCGCATTACTTGTACTTGACGAAGATAAAAAACGGATAAGAATATTGCCGTTGTAAATATTCAGCAGGCTTTTGCCTGCTGAATATAACCGGAGCATCTAACTTTTTGATAAGCCAAAGACGCATAATCAGCGAGGTTTATTACTCAGGAGGTATGAGTAGTGCCAACGCCTTTGGTAGATGCGTGTACTCGCTTGAGGAGGATACTGGCGGTTGTGGAAAACTTCACCTATAAATATCATGGCCTTGTTAGACATAGGCTTGATTACTTTGTTATTTCACTTCTTTTAATTATCCTGAAATCTAAGTCGTATTACTTTAAACCTTAGATTTGTGTTACCTAAAAGAATGTGAATATGTATTATGTTTTTCAACAAAAAGATGAGATTAGTAGTGTCTTGTTTTATGAGTCTTGCGAAACTCAAGAAGAATGCGACGAGTTAGTAGCAATTGCTAGGTATCCAGTTATATTTACTTATGATGATGTGAGCGGAAAGGTTGAGATCGTAACAGACTATTATGATTTACAAGAATGCTTTAAAATAATTAGTAGTTTACTCAAATAAAAGCTCCTAAAATGCCCCATAAAAACACGTTATTTATTACGTTCTTCAGGGCTTTTCTTTAACGATCTGACTTTCCTATCGAGCGAATCATAACTTGCCTGCAATCGCTTTACCTGGGCTTGCGAACGTTCGAGGGATTCTCTTTGACTGTCAATGATATTGTTCAAATGGGCAACCTTACCGTCTCTAAAGTATGACAGTGCTGGAAATAACACACTCAAAATAGCAATACATAGGGTCACATAATACAACCTATTCTGTCTTTTGTAAAGTAACTCGGTAGCTTCATTGGTCTTAATTACTGACTTGCTAACCGAAGTACTAATTCGCTGGCCTCTCAGACCGTTAAGAAATTCAAGCCCAAAAGCCGTTATATGGGCGTCAACTATAACCGTATCTAACCAAATTGATAACATCGGTAAACCGATACCTTGGCCGACGTTACCAAATCGCAATCGATCGGCTTTCCCAGCGCGTAATACAATGTAATCTTCCAATGAATTGAGTAACGTTGTTACCTTGTTGACGTTATCTGTGAGCAAAGATTTATCCGTTTTATCAGACAACTGGAACATAGTTTGAAGCAAAGGGCTTAAGTCTTTGTATATACCTATTCCAGCGGGCTCTAAATATTCTAAAACGTCTATGAAGTGCTGATCCATGTCGGTTGATATTTGCATTGACGCCCAAATATAGGTATTCGAGTTGCCTTTCTCGCAGTGCTTTCAACTCATTTCCTTTAACGGTACTTTTTAACTATCTGGATGGCCTTCGCGATGAGTTTAACCAAGTAAAGGGCAGCTTTGAGCACTTCGATCATTTCTTTAATTGTTTCCATACTCCAAATTTCATGATGCAAAACGCTCTAATAAAGGACAAACAAATTCACCGTTTAAACCGAGTTAGGGCACGTTCTATACATACATGTGCCATTTATACCCAAAAAGTGTTGTATTAGCGGACAAAACGATCAAAATCTTTGTGATGAGCTTACAATCAACAAGTTAGCAGAGGCAACTTATCCCGCCAGTCGACAGGTAAAAACTCGGTAAACCGAAGTTGTCACATGAACTGAAAAAGCCAACCAAAGGAAGCCTTTATTATATACGTGCATCAAAGTTTAATGTCAAATCGTTAACGTGCTAAGAATATCGTTATTAATTAAACGTCCAGCCAAACTGAGATATCGTGTAAGTTCGCCAAAAGGCTATCACTCGTTCTAGAACATCTTCGAATCGCGCTTCACTGCCGTCTACTAACATGACTTTCAAATAAGATATATCATGCTGCCTGCTAAATTGTTTTGCGAAAACCCCTTTATGTATCCCCGTTCCCTGAACCATTTGCTTGCCATTATGAGGTGCACAATGCTTACTTCCGTTCGTTATACACCGCATTATTTCTAAGTCAGTACAATGTTGGATGCTTAGAAACTCTTGATACAATCTAATTTTTGGAAATAATGTTATCAGGGTTGATTGATAGTCGTAATAAATCCAATCACTTAAGTGCCACGCCGTCATTGCACAATTAATGGCTAACCTAGACGATGTAGGGTCTTCATTAAAAGCGGCGTAATCTTCCAACAGTTTGTTGTAAAAGTCACGCGCGGTAGCTATTTCGAAACTGCGCCCGGCCATATTCTTGAGATTAATACGTGTCTGGTTCCCGTTCGGCAATATCCTCGCCTGAAAGAGTGGCTTCTGTGGTGACCATGTTGACATTAACTTCAAAATCCATGTCATGATCTTCGTCGAGGTCTTTGTCTTTACATGCGCTATAACGATGAACAGTGTAGTTCACAGAAAGGTACCCTACACCTGATTTGTCAACGTCGACGGACCGTACAAAATATGACACATGAGCCCCGCTATGATAGTTAGAGAGTAAAGATTGTATTTTTGAATTGTCTCGAAACTCATGTTCTAAGAGATTCTCTCGACCGTAACCTGCATTTGCGACAGCTTCAACGCAGGCGTTGGACAACATTACATTTGTGGAGTATTTCATGACGTAAATCTAAGGAAATTAAGCGAATCCGATCTTGAGAGCATACAAAAGGTGGCGTCAAATACGAATAGAGCCTATTTTCGAGATGCTACCAAAACGAAGTGGCGGAATTTTTGGGTTTATTAAGCTTTTTAATTAAACCAGGCAGATTGATGTGAACCGGGTAACACAGTTAATCCCTTTCTGGCCTATTATGCAAGCATAGTGTAGCATGTGTAGCGCTACACACAAATTTCCACCCCAACCTTGTTATTCCATTAACCGACGCCAACCGCCGTTAACCATCACGACCCATCATCAATCCGCCCGTCGGCTTTTGCTTCATTTTTCCGGGCTTGTTTTGGCGCGGCTGAACTGTTACCAAAACGATAACTAAATGCGATGGTGGCCCTTGAGCTTATTGTCCGCCGTTCAAAATCGAGTAGAATATCATCGCTGCTCCGTAAAAACGCCCATTTTCTGGTATTAAAAACATCATTGGCGTTAAAACTCAATGAGGCCCTGTTTCCCGGCAGGTCATATTTTGCGCCGGCATCCATCCCGTAAGTCGACCGGTTCCTATCCTGGATAATAATTTCCGGCGCGCGGTAATCGGCGTGGAACTGCAGCCATAGCCGTTTCACAATCGATAAGTTGGTAGTCACATTGGCGTTCCAGCTAAGGCTTTTATTCGCGGCGATGCCAAATTGCGGGGCGGCAGCATTATCCCGCTCAAAAATATTGGTATTGGCCGTAAGGTCCCACCCTTTCAGCAGGTCAAAATGACCTATCAATTCGAGCCCTGCCGTAGCCGATTGCTTTAAATTTTCCGCTGTGGTCAAAACAACGCCATCATCCAGGTCAATCTGTAAATGTTTAATTACGTTATCGATCCGGTTATAATAAACACTCGACGAGAAGGATACATTAGTCCAGGTTTTATTGTAAGCCAGTTCCAGATCGTTGATTTTTTCGGGCGTTAATCCCGGGTTACCCCTTTCATAATTTACCGGGTCGGAGAAGTCGGTAGCCGAATTTAATTCCCGCGCGGTCGGCCTTGAAACCCGGCTGGCAAATGTAAACTGCAATTTACTATTGTCTCCGAGTTTTTCCGTCAGCAGAATATCCGGGTATAACCCTTCGTTCGGCACGTGTACAGGATCCGAAAACAGCGAATTGTTGGCGTTATAACTATTGAAGGTGGCATTTAAATGGCTGTCCTCTGCCCGTAATCCTGCCTGGTAACTAAAATTGCCCGTTTGGCCTTCATAATTCAAATAAACGGCGTGTACCTGGTTGTTGCTGCTAAAAAAGCTGGTGAAACCATAAATTGGGGATGTACCCGCGCCCGTAACATCGTAAGCAAATTGATTATTATCAGCAATGGTAAACTGGCTGCGATAACCGGCTGAGAATTCGCCGAAACTGCCCAGCGGTAAAACGTAATCTGCCTGTATGTTATAATTGGTAGCCTTATTCTGGATATCGCTTATCAATGGTGTGTCAAGGGAAGCAATATTGTGCCCGTTGACGATATCCACGGTACTTTGATACTCCTGGAGATTCCGAAAACTGCCGCGGGAATAAGAAGCGTTAATGGTCAGTTCCTCCTTAGGCTTTTTAAAGTGCTGGGTATAATCGATATCCAGCTCGTAAGTTTTTCCATTGTTATTAACGGTATTGGCGCGGTTGCTCAACTGTAAAGGATAATCATTCGCTGCAAAATTATCTACTGTTAAAAACTCATTCCTGTGCGTATTGCGCAAATTCACGCTTCCCGAAATACCCAGCACACTTTTTGGCGTTAAGGAATACTCAACCCCGGCCTTTAAAAACTGGATCTTATTGCGGGTAACAGATGGAAATGTTTCTTTGGAATACCGAAGGGAATCGGAGGGGTTTAAAAAGGTAATGTTTTGAATTCCGTTGCTATAAGTATTGCCGTTCTTGAGGTTATAATTTCCGTAAAGGTTTACCCTGCCGCTTTGATAACTCAGGTTGGCGCTACCATTGTAGTTATCGCGGGTACCCCCGCCAAGGTTCACCAGGCCGTTAAAACCGGGCCGGCTGTTTTTTTTCAGGATGATATTGATTAACCCCTCCCCTTCGGCATCATATTTAGCTGAAGGATTAGCAATTACTTCGATACTTTCAATGGTGCTGGCCGGGATGGATTGAAGCAACTGCGTGACATCACCATTCGCAATAACAGAGGGCTTGCCGTCGACAAGGACTTTTACGCCTGTTGATCCTCTGAGACTAACATTGCCGTTACCGTCTATTTGCAGGGTGGGGATGTTTTGCAGCAGGTCCGCCGCGTTACCCCCTTTGCTCACCAGGCTTTGATCCACAGAAAACACCTTTTTGCCGTCGATATTTTGTAATGCCTCCTTTTTCGCGGTGATAACAACCTCTTTCAGTGAGTTGTTCTTTGATGCGGTCATCGGCAGCGTACCCAAATTCAAATCGCCGGTTGCGGCATTGACCAGGATATTTTCTTTGAAGATATCATTGTAGCCAACAAAGCTTATCCGTACCGTAAACGTCCCGGCAGGCACATTTTCAAGCACGAAATTACCACTTGTATCGGTTTGGATTCCTTTAACAGGGGCTTTGGTTTGTTGATTTATTAAAGCTACCGTGGCAAACGAAATAGGTTGATGAGCAAGCGAATCGGTTAGCGTTCCGAAGATCTTTATATTTTGCTGCCCATATCCTTTAACAGCCATAAGCATTATTAAACCGATTGCGGCTATTTTTAATTGAAGTAATTTCATGAACTGTTTTTTGATGGCAAAATTGTATCCCGGCAAGGTGGAACCTTGTAATTGCCAGGGAAATCGCTTTTAAAAATTAATGGCTATCAGGTGGCACCTACGGAGCCATTAGCTACTTTACTTAAGCTATAAACAGGTGACTCCTTTGGAGTTGTAGTCAGAAAGCAGCAATGGTTCCAGCGGAACTACCTGTTTATAGCACGTACGATTTTTTTAATGGCTCCAGCGGAGCCCCCTGTTTTAAATGCGATTTCCCTATCGTAATTAAAAACGATGATGCTTACCCAATCAGGGCATCCGGCTGAAAACAGATGCGCGCAAACATTCGGTCTTAACTAAAACAGCTGTTCCGCTGGCGGAGTTACGCCTTTTAAACGCAGGTAAATAGTGGTTTGGCCCCGCTGATGGGTTTGATGTTCAAATGCCTTACCAAATAGTCCGCTTCTTGTAATGTCATGCTTGCCAAACTTTGTGGTTTC
>Ga0206955_1082_pt1 | contig 25659 bp, 17 predicted proteins | sample Alteio_BWOrgHeat_34_FD_153247 | JGI IMG/M metagenome (GOLD analysis project Ga0206955, IMG submission 153247) | Enriched cells from forest soil in Barre Woods Harvard Forest LTER site, Petersham, Massachusetts, United States -... | ecosystem: Environmental > Terrestrial > Soil > Temperate forest >...
ATTCAAAATCAGGCCTCCAAAATTTGATACGAAAGTGGTACCTGATGTGATGCTCGTGAGTTTATTCTGAATTGTAGTTACCGTTAAGCCAATACCAAAATTGAAGTCCTTATTTACGTTCCCGTTATAATTGAGTGCAAACTCAAAACCTTTGTTGCTCATGCTTCCGATATTGCGGGTAATGAAATTATAACCTGTTTGCGCAGGTGCCGCAAGCCTCAGTAGAAAATCTTTTGAGGTTCGGTTAAACCAGTCCGCAGTAAAGGTTAAAGCCCCGCGTAAAAAGGCGGCATCTATGCCAATATCTGTTTGTTTGTCGGTTTCCCATTTCAGGGTTGGGTTAGCGGGCTGAATTTGAGCGATACCGTTTTGATACACTTTATTAAATGGATAGCCAAGGTTATCAAGCCCTCCACCATTTATATTTGACGGATAGTTCCCCGCATAAAGTGACTGATATTGGAACAACCCAATAGGGCTCTCATTTCCCACTTCACCATAACTGCCCCTTAGTTTCAGATCAGTTAACCAATTGGCCGACTCTAAGAATGATTCATTTTTTATTCTCCATGCTAAGGCTGCAGAGGGAAAGGTGCCATACTTATGCCCTTCATCAAACTTGGAAGACCCATCTCTTCTCACGGTGGCAGTCAACATGTATCTGTCTGCAAACTGGTACGTTATTCTCGCAAATGTCGAGGACAGCGTATATACGTTTTGGCCATTGCCTGTATTTGTTCCCGGTACATTTTGATCAAGCGTCAGGTTTGAGACCAGCGATAAATCTCTTGTGACGGTATTTGGAGGAATACCACCCCCTCCCATGCCAGTCCATGTGTTTTCCTGGGCAGAAATCCCGCCCACAAAATTGATGGTATGTAAACCGAAAGTTTTATCGTAAGATATAGTGTTCTCCCATAGCCATTCAAACGTGCGGTTCAGGGTCTGGTGATAATTTGCAGGTGTCGCGATTGTCCCCGGATATTGCAGGCTCGCTCGGTTGTCTTCTGGCTGAAGATAAAAACTGGAGAAATTGTTTACGTTTGTGCCCAGGTTCGTTTTGATTTTAAGGCCGGGGAGAATTGTCGCTTCCAAAAAAGAAGATGCCAGTACGTAATTCGTCACATTTTGATACTGGTTGGTCTCAACATTATAAACAGGGTTACCAAAGCCGCTCACAACATTTTTAAGAGGATTGTAAAAACCGTAATTGCCATTCGCATCTTTTATCTGCGTAGTGAGTCTGCTACCGCTATCCATGGTAGGCGGATTAGTCGCTACATTTAAAAGATTAAACCCATTGAGGGGATTGTTTGCGTCTTGGTAAGAATACTTCACACTTGTTGAGGATTTGAGCCACGAGGTGGCCTGATAATCGAGGTTAAGGTTAAAACTATATCTCTTAAAATAAGAACCGATTATAATACCTTTTTGGTCATAATACCCAAACGACATTGCAGCCTGTACTCTTTCACCACCTCCACGGATACCAATCGTATAATTTTGTGTCACGCCAGATCTATAAACAGCATTTTGCCAGTCCAGATTGTGAAGCTGGTCGGGCGTATGCCAGATTGGTAGACCTACATAAGTATGCGTTAGATCAGCAGCCTCAACTTCATTGGACAAGGCAGCAAATTGTTGGGCATTTAAAAGTTTATATTCTTTGGGTTTTTCTTGAGCACCAATATATCCATCCAGGAAAACCTGGACTCTATTATTTTTTGTGCCTTTCTTTGTAGTGATAATGACAACGCCATTGGCAGCACGGATACCATAAATAGCCGTTGCTGATGCATCTTTCAAAACATCTATAGAAGCAATATCATTGGGATTGATGTTGTTGATACCCCCGGTTGTGGGATATCCATCCACAACATATAAGGGGGTATTTCCTCCGCTGGCAAGACTCCCGATCCCCCTAATAAGCACGCTTACATTTCCTCCAGGAGAGGCATCATTATTTATAACCTGCACCCCTGGCGCACGGCCTTGCAAAGCCTGGTCCAATGTGGTCACAGGAACTTTTGCAATCTGTGCTGCGGAAACAGAGCTTACAGCGCCTGTCACATCCTTACGTTTTACGGTACCATAGCCTATTACTACAATCTGTTGCAGTGACTGCGGGTCGTAAACAAGCCTTATGTTAAGGACACTTAGGTTTTTAACCGCGACTTCCTGAGTAGTGTAGCCAATTGAACTAACAACTAGTAAAGCATTAGGCGGCACATTAAGCGAAAAGGTTCCGTCTTTGCCGGTAACCGTGGTCGTGGCCGTTCCCTTTATTTGCACGGTCGCGCCTACAAGAGAACTGTCATTCTCACTGGCTACAACCTTTCCTGTTACAGGTTTGTTTTGCGCAAAACCGAAAGAAGCAAAGGAAATAAGGAAGAGTAAAGGCAGCAGGCGCCTTAAAGATAGAAATTTCACAAGCATCGTAGTTTTTTTTGGTGTGAATAATAGATTCGAAACGTCTAATTGGATGACCTTGTGGCTTTTCAAAGGCTGTCATGTTTTTAACCTTTTATTGATATCACTTTTGCAAGCACTTGTTGTTTCTGTAATAACCCTTTTTCCGAGCTTGCATTTGCTATAACCATCATGGATATATCTTTTACGGTAACAGACGACCCGCTCAAAGGAACCCCTTTGTTATCAACCATTTCAAATGGTACTGTTTTCAGCGCTAATAATGAAAAAGAAATGGAAAAAAAGATTGGGAGGAACAATTTTTTTACAGCTCGCCCAAGGCCAGTTTGTAAATTTCCCATAAGCAGGGCAATTGAATGGTTAAGCAATATTTTATGAAATTAAAAATATTCATCAAACAAAAAAAAAAAATTCAACCGATTTCATAAAAAAAATAAAATAAAATCTATTTTCTGAAGCAGCTTTTTATATTACGCATATTAGATATTTATCAAACGTTCGTAATAAATGATTTAAATAAAGTTTAAACTTTCTTTTCATAGAAGTCGTCATTAAATTATTTGCAACGGATTTAAAAATAAAACTGACTTGCCAAGGCATTTTTACCGATCAAACCGCAAAAGCATGGCAAATACTACCAAACAGATGAAACCGGTTTCAAGGCGTCGTAATAAATCAAAAGCTTGGAGAATAGTAAGGCAGTTAGTTCACTAATTTTGACACCTTTGAAGCTAAATAATGACAGCTTTATTTTTTAAAGAGGAATTTCTAATGATTAGCTCAGAGCGGACGATGATGCAATTCGTTTGATTAATATTGCTGATACCCTTTAAATGATTGATTAGATTCCGCGCGGCAATCTCACCCATGTCGGCTCCCGGGTAATTAATGGTTGTAAGCGTTGGTTCGATTAATTTACCAATGGCGTCGTTATTGAAACCGACTATGGCAATATCGTCAGGTATTGCAATGCCTTGTTCTTTCAGGGTGCGCATACAGACTGCTGCAACAAAATCATTGGCGAAAAAAACACCATCCGGCAAAGGCTTCAATTTAAGGATTTTCATCGCTGACTCTACACCTGCTCTTTCGCTCAGGTCGGCTATCATCAACCATTTTTCATCGAATGCAATTCCATTGTCGAACAAAGCATCCTGATAACCTTTATAGCGTTGTGAATAAACGTTTCGCTTGAGACTTGAAGTGACGTGCACTATCCTTTTGCAGCCTTGTTCAACCAAATGTTTGGTTGCTTGGTAGCCACACTTATAGTTATCAATGATAACGACGCTGTTATTGCCATCCTGTTCAACACGATCAAAAAACATAATGGGTATTCCTTTATCTACAAATGGCTTAAAATGATCAAGGTTTGCTGTATCAAAAGCAAGAGACGCGATGAGCCCGTCAACTCTTTTGTGAAAAAGGTTTTTCGCATTAGCAGCTTCTTTTGCTGCGCTTTCCGATGAGTGTGTGATAATAATATCATAGCCTGCTTCCGCTGTTACCTTTTCAATGCCCGATAAGACCGATGTCATAAAATTGCTATTGAGTTCATGCATGATCACACCGATTGTATGAGTTGCCTGTTGCCGGAGATTTCGGGCAAAATGATTGGAACGATAGCCCATTTTTTCCGCAAGCTCAAAAATCTTTTTTCTGGTGTGCTTGCTGACCGACTCACTGTTTTTTAAGCCGCGGCTTACGGTAGCAACTGAGATATTCAATTTGCTTGCAATGTCATAAATCGTTATTTCTTTTGTCTTGTTCATACAAACGGTTACATCAATAGCATAAAGCTAAAAAATAAATAAAATTAAAAAAATTAATGCAATCGGTTTCTTTTAATAGATTTGAATTGCTGTAGATACCTTAAAAGCGCGAACGGCTTTTTCATTGTGCTTGTTGCACTGAAACGTTTTCTCGACGGAAAAGCCCAACAGACAGGCGACAAAAATCCAATAAATTTCAGGCTTCAGTTCGTTACATGATATATTGGATGGCATTATCAAATGGGCAATACAAATCTTATCTGGATTCAATTGCAGCAGATGAAAAGAAAAAATAGCGCTTGACAAACGCACCATCGATTTTGTCTCACCAGGTGAACAACAACCTGAAGTTGACCATGCCATGCAACACAATCAATCACATTCCGGAATTGCCAATGACAAATCTTTTCGCGAAGCATTGAATGGCGGTTACTTCAGCTATCAGCTTGTAACAAACAGCGAAACAAATCTTGATTTGATTGTCCGCTATTGGGGCGCTGAGTGGGGCAACAGGAAATTTGATATTTATTTCGATGATGAAAAATTAATATTGGAGGACAATACAGGAAGATGGAACCAGTCAAAATTTGTTGATATCATTCATCACATTCCTGGTTCGATGTTGGAAAACAAAAAATCTGTTCGTGTGAAATTTCAGGCATTGGATGGCAACACAGCAGGTGGCATATACTGTGTGAGATTAATAAAAAACAACATACAGCAATAACAAGAATTAAAATAAAAAGTAAAATGAAAGCACGCAACTTTTTTTCTCTCGTAATAACATTGCTCTTATTGATCATAAAAAGCTTTGCCCAAACACCATCACTCACATTGCATCTTGATAAGCCGGGCGCTTCCGTAAGCCCAATGCTTTATGGGTTGATGACGGAAGAGATCAATCACTCGTATGATGGCGGTTTGTATGCAGAACTTATTCGCAACAGGATATTCAAAGACAATAAAAATACGCCTGAAGGTTGGAGCCTTGTGCAGGATGACGCGGGATCCAAAGCAGGTATAAAACTAATAGCCGCATCTGAAGAAAATATTCCTCGCGATGAACGCGGCCAGGCAATCAATGGAGCACTTTCAACATGCCTAAGGCTTACGGTTGAAAAAGCAGCCGGCCGTGGGGGCATTGCCAATGAAGGCTATTGGGGCATACCCGTTAAACCTTCCACTACTTACAAAGCATCCTTTTACATAAAAGGCACAGGCCGCAAACCACCATTGTTGTGGCCATGGGAGCCAAGGCCAACTACGCCGCCACTTCCTGATATCGAAAATAATGCTCCAGGCCCGATAACAGTTTCCATTGAAAGCAAGGATGGAAAAACAGTGTATGCATCAGGCACAATAAATCTTGAAACAAGTATTTACTGGAAAAAATATGAACTTGATTTAACCACTGCGGCAAATGTTCAGCCAACTAAAGATGCCCGTTTTGTAATTTCTACAAACCGCATCGGTCAGTACTATTTTAATCTTGTTTCATTGTTCCCTCCCGCGTACAACAACCGTCCTAATGGCAACCGGATAGATTTGATGCAGATGTTGGTTGATATGAAACCAAAATTTTTGCGTTTTCCCGGCGGTAATTTTTTGGAAGGTCCGTTGCTAACCGATGCATTCCCATGGAAAACGACGCTCGGCCCCTTGGAAAACAGGGCGGGCCATAGAGGCTCATGGGGCTATCGGCCAACTGATGGAATGGGCTTGCTTGAGTTTTTGGAATGGGCGGAAGATATGGGCGCAGAACCATTGTTAGCAGTGCATGCAGGTTATTCTTTAGATGGCGACCACGTAGATGCAGGCCCGTTGTTGAAGCCTTATGTGGATGATGCGTTGAATGAAATAGAATATGTTATTGGTGATACAAAAACATATTGGGGCGCTAAACGCGCAGAAGATGGTCACCCCGAGCCATTCAAACTTAAATATGTTGAAATCGGCAATGAAGATTGGTTCGACAGGTCGAACAGTTATGATGGAAGGTTCAGGCAATTCAGAGCAGCGATAGAAGCAAAGTATCCGCAATTAAAATGCATTTCAACAATTGCCGGTACGCAATACCCTTCCATAAAAGTATCAGGCAAGGAACCTGATGTGGTTGATGAACATTATTACCGCGATTCATGGGAGATGTGGGAGAATGCATCGCAGTACGATAAATATGACCGCAATGGTCCTAAAATATTTGTGGGGGAATGGGCAACGCGTGAAGGCGCACCAACAACAAATTTGAATGCTGCGCTTGGCGATGCTGCATGGATGACAGGCATGGAGCGCAATGCAGATCTCATTATTATGTCGTGCTATGCTCCGTTGTTTGTGAATATAAACACGGCAACACCAACGGCACCAAAAGCATGGCAATGGGATTCTGATTTGATTGGCTATAATGCATTGTCGAGTTATGGCTCACCATCTTATTATGTACAGAAAATTTTCAGTGATTACCTGGGTAATAAAGTTGTGCCTGCAACTTTTGAAAACATTCCTTTTCAAAACAGGCCGCTTACAAAAAAAGATAGCGCTGATGGAATAAAACCTAAAGCTGTTCCAACAATATTTTATTCTGCAACATTGAGCGATTCAACAAGAATTATTTACTTGAAAGTGGTCAATACAACCGGTAAAAAACAAACAGTAAAAATAAATCTTGAAGGCGCCCCCAAAGTTTTACCCGAAGCGAAAGTTGTTGTAATAAAAAGCGATAAGCCGGATGATACCAACACAATCAGTAATCCAAAAAAAATTATTCCTGTTACAACAACAGCAAAAGGTTTGGGGAAAAATTTTAAGCAAAGCTTTGAACCGTATTCTGTAACGGTAATTCAAATTCAAACCAAATAATAATATCAGTATGAAAAAGGCCGTATTGCCGTTTCTATTTTTTATCGCTAAACATAAAGCGCAAAATGTGCATTGCGACATTTTATGCGATGAAACAAAATGGTGGTTACGTTGATGTCGATTGATTCAATGATGAAAATGTTCTTACAAACGAAATTAATATTGAGCTATAGGATTTTTTTTATCTCGTTGTTGCTTGTTAGTGCCAATACATTTTCGCAACAAAAAGATACTGTTCATATCAACATCAATCTTTCCAAAACTGGTGATGAAATAAAACCCTCGTGGGCATGGTTTGGTTATGATGAGCCAAATTATACATACATGAAAGATGGAAAAAAATTATTGGGTGAATTGGCAGCCTTAAGCCCTGTTCCTGTTTATGTCCGTACGCACAGCTTACTCGTAACCGGGGATGGAACACCTGCACTCAAATGGGGCTCAACAAATGTTTATACAGAAGATGCAAATGGAAATGCTGCTTACAATTGGCGAATCATTGACAGCATTTTCGACACATACATAAAACTCGGCATGAAACCATTGGCGCAAATTGGATTCATGCCTGAAGCTTTGTCAACACATCCGCAACCTTATAAACATAGCTGGAACACAAAAGATAAATATTCAACAATTTTCACGGGCTGGGCATATCCGCCGAAAGATTATAGAAAATGGGCAGAGCTCATTTATCAGTGGGTCAGGCATAGTGTTGAACGTTACGAAGAACATGAAGTGCTATCATGGTATTGGGAAGTCTGGAACGAGCCTGATATCCCTTATTGGAAAGGCACAGTTCAGGAATACTGCAAATTATATGACTATGCAGCGGATGCTGTTAAACGTGCTTTGCCTTCAGCACGCATCGGTGGCCCAGATGTAACAGGAGGCGGCGCAAAATTTTTAGATACATTTATACATCATTGCTTGTACGACACCAATTACGCAACCGGCAAAATTGGAAGCCCGCTCGATTTGGTGTCCTTTCATGCGAAAGGCGCACCTTCATTAGTGAACGGCGTTATTGTGATGGGCATCAGCAACCAACTCAAAAATGTTGTTGACAATTTCAAAGTAATATCTTCTTACGAAGAATTAAAAAATGTCCCGGTTATCATTGGCGAATCAGACCCCGAAGGTTGTGCCGCGTGTGGTATGGACACTCACCCTGAAAATGCTTATCGCAACGGAACAATGTACCCGAGTTATGAAGCTGCTGTGTTCCCAAGAGAATTTGAACTTGCAAAAAAATTCAACATAAATCTTGCCGGCATTGTGACATGGGCTTTTGAATTTGAAAACCAGCCATGGTTTTATGGTTACCGCGACCTTGCAACAAATGGTGTTGACAAACCTGTATTGAACGTTTTTCGCATGTTTGGCATGATGTCAGGAAAAGAAGCAGATGCAACCAGCGATAATCAGTATGCGCTTCAGGATATTATTGATAATGGCATACGGAAAAGCAACACCGATGTCGGCTCAATCGCAGCAGCAACAAGCACTTCCGCAACCATTATAATATGGAACTATCATGATGTTGACAAGAAAGATATGAGTGTACCTATCCTTATAAATATCACAGGCATTCCACCGGCAAGAATAAAAATGGTTGAATATAGAATTGATGAATCTCACAGTAATGCCTACACGTTGTGGAAAAAAATGGGCTCCCCGCAAAACCCAACTGCGACGCAGATAGACTCTTTGGAACAAGCAGGCAAATTACAAAAGGTCAATAAAACGAAATCATTCAATATAAAAAATGGCGTACTCAGGTTGAATACTGATTTGCCCACCCAGGCTGTTTCGCTTTTTAAATTGTCATGGTAGTACTCTAAAAATTTATCAAAGAAAAACTAATAATATGCAATCATCTTCATCACTAAAAAGAACAACACCGTGCCTTTGCGCCGATGAGAGATGTGGCGGAATATATCAAGCAGAATCAAAATATCAACCGCATGGTTGAAGAAACAAGCAGCTAAATATTTTTGTAAGTGAAATTTCTTTTGCAGGAATTCATCAGGGCGTGCGGTATCTCAGGCAAAAAATCTTAACTATCTTTAGGAGAACCTTTTTTAAAACAAATAAAACAAAGGCGTGTATGAAAACATCAAAAAAAATATTGATAATGACCGGCGATGCTGGTGAAAGTTTTGAAATTCTTTATGCAACACATCGCCTGCGGGAAGCGGGATACACACCTGTTATCGCATCCCCTTCTGTCAGGAAATTGAATCTTGTGATGCACGATTTTGAACCTGGCTGGGATACTTACGTAGAACGAAAAGGATATCTTGTCGAATCGGAAATTTCATTCAACGATGTCATCGTAGAAGATTATATAGCTGTACTGATTCCGGGCGGTCGGGCTCCGGAATATTTACGGAACGATTCAACAGTTATTAAAATAGTGCAAAAGTTTTGGGAAGCCGATAAATTCATTTTTGCAATTTGTCATGGGGTACAAATATTGGTGACTGCAGGACTTGTGAATCAGAAAAAAATTGCTTGTTATGAACATGTGCGATTTGAAGTAGAATCATGCGGAGGAATATATGTCATATCTGACGAAGCAGTGAAAGACGACAAAATTGTAACAGGCAAGACATGGCAGTCGCACCCTGAATTTTACAGGATAGTTTTTGATTGCCTGAGAACAATTAAAAACAAATTGGGAAATGCAGAAGCGTCCATCGCTTTATAATTATGGTCTACAAGCATTACAGTCAGGAAGAACTAAATGATCAATATAACAACAGGCTGCACTTTCCGGATTATGCTGATTACTTCGAGCGTTGGGATAGCTTAAGCAGACAAACAGAAAGAGAGCATGATGTTTTAAAAAACATTTCATTTGGGACTCATCCCAAAGAATGTCTTGACATTTTTCCTTCTAAAAGGCGGCCTGGAAAAACTATGATATTTATTCATGGTGGCTATTGGCATTTGCTCGACAAAACATTGTTCCATTTCATCGCAACGACTTTTTTAGAACATGATGTGACCACAGTTTTCATTAATTACCCACTTGCTCCTGCAGCTTCCCTGAACACGATAGTTCTTTCATGTCGCAATGCAATCCGATGGCTTCACAATAATATTATTCGATTTAATGGAAACCCGTCGCAAATGTATGTAATGGGACATAGTGCTGGCGGACATCTAGCTTGTATGCTATCCGTCGAAGAAGACACAAATTTTCTAAGAGGAGTGATTTCGTTAAGCGGTTTGTTCAGGCTTGAACCTCTGATGCTTTCCAATTTGAATGATGTGCTTGGCATGGATACCGCTATCGCAATGCAAAACAGCCCGGTTTTCTTAGAGCCACGAAATTTTTGTCCTTTTTTGCTGGCCACAGGAACAGAAGAAACGGATGAGTTCAAAAGCCAAAGCAAAGACATCTACGATAGTTGGAAAAATAAATACACTGGCCTGAAGCTTTTAGAAGTTAAAGACAGAAATCATTATTCCATTCTTGATGCAGTTATTGAGAAAGATTCATCTCTACAGTCTGCAATTTTTGACCTCATGAATATATAAGAGCGGCCAACCCTGTCATCCCCACAGTACTGTGGTGCCGGTTCGAGTCCCGTCCGGTCCGCAAATTTTGAATGAGGTTTTAATTAAACCCGCGCTGGTCGCGGGTTTTTATTTTTTGGCGGAGTTTGGTCCAATTATTTTGCTTTTACACCTACTTTTATCTGCGTAAATGAATGAGGAGGAAAACTAAAAGACAACTTGTTCCCCGAAGGCTTCACGTCTTTTGTGACAGGTAAATATTGCTCCCGGTTACCGATCGCAAAAGGTGCTTTAAGATCGTTGCTATTTATTACACTTACTTCTGCATTACCTGCAAAATCTCCCGAGTTACTGATTATATCAGCAGCAATAGGTTTATCCTTCTGCCTGTTTACAACATTTATGTAAGTGGTATTAGTTTCTTTAGAATAGACCGTCGTAACATCGAGATAGGGTATTCCCTTGTATAGCTCTGTATTGAAAGTATCGCATGCAACATATGTATCTACCGATACACCACGACAATTGTTTGAGAAAAGTTTGAATGTATAAAACACGGGTGATTTAAAAGTTCCATTTTTAGGATCGCTTGATAACAATGAGGTAAGCAAAGTAAAGTTGGCCATCTTTACCACATCAGCATGGCGAATAAAAGAATTCAGGCATTGTGCGATTGGCAGCACATTCATGAAATTTCTTCCAAAAGCGCCCCACTCATCAACAGAGAGGTAAATTGGATTCTTAAAGCTCATCTTTGCTTTTGCTGTTGTAACCTGGTTTGCAACCAACCGGATCTTTTCATCAAAATCCATAGCGCCGTTGCCCATGTAGGCATAATAATTATCAGGAGTCCCGCCTTCCCAGTAGCGGTGGATGGAAAGATAGTTTATCTTATCGCCGATACCTTCCAGCACCGTGCGGTTCCAGTCAACCCACTTTCCTGTTGGTTCATAATATGACGAACCTGATCCAACCAATTGGATAGTATTGTCAACCGATTTCATCGCCTTTGCAGCCTCCCTGGCCGTTTCAACATAGTCTTCTGCGTTTCTGTGGCCAAGCTCCCAGGGCAATCCATCCACCTCGTTGCCCAAATCCCAGATTCTAACATTGTATGGTTCGGGATGACCATTCTTTGCCCTCAGATCTGAGTAGCTGGTACCTTTTTTATAATTACAGTATTCAACGAGGTAAGCAGCGTCTAATATAGAACCAAGGCCCAGGTTTACGGCTAAAATATTTTCGCTCCCGATAGATTTATTCAGCTTAATCCATTCATCTGTACCAACATGATTGTTGTCAATACCTCCCCAGGCAAGGTTTATACGTGTTGGTCGCTGATCTTTCGGACCGATACCATCTTTCCAGTCATACCCCATCAAATAATTTCCGCCGGGCCAGCGCATATTGCTAACCCTTAGCTCCTTCATCGCATCAATGTAATCTTTGCGGAAACCATTCTCATCGGCTAAGGGCGATGAAGGATCATACAAATTGCCATAAAGTGTGTTAAACTCAACAGAATCCGGCAACCCCATTCTCCGGCCATTAAGATGAATTGGTTCCATAAAGACACCGTATATTTTCGGGTCAATTTCGCCAATCTCGCGACTGACATCGATTTTGATCATGGCATTTTGGGCAATCGATGTCAGTGATAAGGCGAACAAAAAAATGAAGAAAAACTTTTTCATACAAGCCTGTTTTATGATAAATATTCAAATATGCGATCGTCCTGACAATGAACTTTTTACCATTAGCAAGGACCCCCGTTAAACTGATTATCGTATAAGCGCCTAGGTTACTCCTTCAACATCGATTTCACTGGAAAATTTATCTATGGATCGCTAAAATATCGATTTTTTAAGTAACCGACTGCAATCGGTTACATTTTTATAAGGATATTTTTTACATTGCAACCTATTATTGGTTGATGTAATGAAGGAGACAGTTTTCCTTACATCAAAGCCACCCTGCTATGCCTGTATTATAACGCAAGTCAACCTGGGGCTCATGACGATCAGGCTTTCCATAGTTTTAGAAATGACGGCTGGAAAGGCAAGAGCACCGTACCACCGCCGTTTCTTAATATGCAACGAATGAGACAAACATTTTCAATCTTCCTACTCCTTGCGGCAACCACGGCTTTTCCCCAGGATGAACATGCGTTGAAACTATGGTACAATAAACCATCCGGCGATACTTGGGAGAATGCACTGCCTATCGGGAACGGAAGATTAGGAGCGATGGTCTATGGAAACGTCGACACGGAAAAAATCCAGTTGAATGAAAATACAATTTGGAGTGGAAGCCCCAATAGAAATGATAACACGCTTGCATTAGATTCTTTGCAAGAAATAAGGCGTTTGATCTTTGCCGGTATGCAAAAGCAGGCGGAGATTTTGGCAAATAGAGTTATCATAAGTAAGAAATCGCAGGGCCAGATGTTTGAACCTGCCGGCGAATTAAACCTAATATTTAAAAGCCAGGGAAATTATAAAAATTATTACCGTGAACTGGATATTGAAAGAGCTGTCGCAAAAACTTCTTACCAGGTGGACGATGTTACTTACACAAGGGAAGTTTTGGCTTCCTTTCCAGACAGGGTAATTGTAATGAGGTTAATTGCGAGCAAGCCCAAGAGCATATCATTTACGGCTTTTTATATGACAACCCAGCCAAATGCGGCGATTAGAACAAATGCCGCCAAACAATTAACGATCGCAGGCACTACAATGGACCATGAAGGCGTAACAGGTATGGTAAAATACAAAGCTATCTGCCAGTTTAAACCCGATGGTGGTTCTTATACTTCAACCGATACTTCCGTAACCATAACAAATGCAGACGCTGTTACGATTTATATTTCCATCAATACCAACTTTAATAATTACCATAATATTACCGCCGACGAAAATGAACGGGCAAACGAATATCTAAATAAAGCGCTAAGAAAAAATTTTGCGACAATATTAAATGCGCATGTGGCCGCGTATCAAAAATATTTTGATCGCGTAAAACTTAATCTCGGAACCACTGACGCTGGCAAACTACCTACCGATGAACGACTAAAAAATTTTCGTACAACCGACGATCCTCAATTTGCTGCCCTTTATTTTCAGCTTGGGCGGTATTTATTAATTTCTTCATCGCAACCTGGCGGCCAGCCGGCAAATCTGCAGGGGATTTGGAACAATAAATTGTATCCGCCCTGGGATAGCAAATACACCATCAATATCAACGCTGAAATGAACTATTGGCCGGTTGACAAAACTAACCTGGCTGAATTAAGTGAACCTTTTATTCAAATGGTAAAGGATATGGCAGTAACAGGACAGCAAACTGCCAAAGACATGTATGGCACACGGGGATGGATGGCCCATCACAACACCGATATTTGGCGGGCAACCGGTGCAGTAGACGGGGCTTTTTGGGGTGCCTGGTGCAATGGCGGCGGGTGGACAAGCCAGCAGTTGTGGGACCACTATCTTTATAGCGGCGACAAATTATATTTAGCTTCCATTTACCCGGTATTAAAAGGCGCAGCTTTGTTCTATGCTGATTATCTTGTAGAGCACCCTAAGTATCACTGGCTGGTAATATGCCCCGATGAATCACCCGAGAACGCTCCTTCAGCACACCAGGGATCTTCGCTGGATGCAGGCGTAACAATGACCAATCAAATTGTATTTGACGTATTCTCAATAGTAATAAATACGGCAAAAATTCTACATAAAGACGAGTCATTCTCTGACACCTTAAAACACCTCCGCAGCCGTTTGGCGCCAATGCAAGTAGGACAATATGGTCAATTGCAGGAATGGTTGGACGATGTAGACAATCCAAATGATCATCATCGCCACATTTCGCATTTGTATGGCTTGTTTCCCTCGAGTCAAATATCGCCTTACCGCACTCCTGAGTTGTATAGTGCTGCAAAAAACACACTGATACAACGGGGGGACATTTCAACCGGGTGGAGCATGGCATGGAAAATTAACTGGTGGGCGAAAATGCTGGATGGCAACCATGCTTATAAACTCCTCCAAAACCAACTTACTCCCGTAGGCACCAATGCAGAAGGTGGCGGTACTTACAACAACCTTTTTGATGCTCATCCTCCTTTTCAAATAGATGGAAATTTTGGTTGCACTTCCGGCATTACAGAAATGCTGATGCAAAGTGAGGATGGTGATTTACACCTGCTTCCTGCCCTGCCGGATGTTTGGCAGAGCAAAGGACGCGTAAAAGGTTTGTGTGCAAGAGGTGGCTTTGAAATATTGGACATAGAATGGCAAAATGGTAAGATCATGAAAGCAGTTATCAAATCAACATTGGGCGGCAATTTGCGCGTGAGACTACCCAATGAAATGAAATTAGCGAGCAAAGGAATTTTCAAAAAGGCGGCGGGAGAAAATACAAATCCATTTTATCAAACAGAAAAAACTGCCAAACCCATAATATCGGAAAAAGCAATCATTACTCCACCTTTAATAAAAAAAACTTTTGTGTATGATATATCAACCAGAGCGGGCCAGTTGGTTTTGCTGAGCTCAAAATAGGTTGGTAATAATGGCGCTAATGAAAGTTAAATTGGTGAGTGATGTCAACGTCGCTGTGGGTGGCGGCAAAATTGAACGCTTCGGTAAAGACAATAATGAATCTTATGTTTCCACTGCACTTCATGGATGATCAATATGATAAAACATAGTGAATTTGGTCGCCGGTATGCTATTAAAATGCTGGCTTTGCCTGGTTATCAAATGAAGAAAACTAATACAGGGCTTTGAATTTTGTAAGAAACATTTGAGAACAAAAGAAAATAAAAAAATATGAGATACATTTTGCTGTTCATCGCATACACTATTTGGATTACTATCGGATCCAAAGCGCAAAATATAATTAAACATGCACCACCCGGCTTTGATTCACTGCATGCGGCTATTTCACATGGTAAAATAGATACGATAACCTACAATTCAAAAACGGTGGGCACAAAACGAAGAGCATTGATATATATGCCGCCCGGCTATTCAAAAACGAAAAGGTATCCCGTTTTGTATTTGCTGCATGGCATAGGTGGAGACGAAAAGGAATGGCTAAATGGTGGCCACCCGGAAATAATATGGGATAATCTTTATGCAGAAGGAAAAGTCGAACCCATGATTGTAGTGATGCCGAATGGCAGAGCAATGAAAGATGATCGCGCAACAGGCAATATTTTCGATAGCGCTAAAGTAGCTGCTTTTACAACTTTTGAAAAGGATTTATTAAACGATCTCATTCCACATATAGAAAGGAAGTACCCGGTTTATACCGATCAACCCCACAGGGCAATTGCAGGTTTATCGATGGGTGGTGGACAATCATTAAATTTTGGCCTCGGCAATTTGGATAAGTTTGCATGGATAGGTGCTTTTTCTGCTGCACCAAATACAAAAAAACCGGAAGATCTATTGCCGGATCCCAAAGCAGCAGAAAGTAGACTTAAACTGCTCTGGATATCGTGCGGAGCCAGTGACGGGCTTATCATGTTCAGTGAGCGCACGCATGAATATTTGATCAAAAATAGAGTTCCTCATATTTACTATATCGAGCCTGGCGTTCACGATTTCAATGTATGGAAGAATGGTTTGTATATGTTCTCGCAGTTAATTTTTAAACCGGTTGATACTTCCGCATTTTCAAATTATCCGGTTGCAGGTGCGCCTGCATCTACAAATGTACGATCTGCAGGCTACCCTCAGATATTACCCGATCATCGCGTAGTCTTCAGCGTTAAAGCACCGGATGCGCAAAGAATGCAGGTTGACCTTGGCAGGAAATATGACATGGTAAAAGATACGAGCGGAACATGGACAGTGACCACCGATTCAATTGGAGAGGGTTTTCATTATTATTCCTTATTTATAGACGGGGTTGCTGTCGCGGATCCATCCAGCGAAACATATTATGGCATGGGAAGAATGGCGAGCGGAATTGAAATACCATTTGCAGGAGGGGCTTATTATGCAATGAGGAACGTGCCACACGGTGATATCAGGATCAAAAAATATTATTCAAAGGCAACAAACTCCTGGAGGCGATTTTATATTTACACACCTCCCGGCTATGACTCCAATACTACGGCTAAATATCCTGTACTTTATATATTGCATGGCGGAGGCGAAGACGAAAGAGGATGGGCCACACAAGGCAAAGCAGATTTAATATTAGATAATCTTATTGCCGAACAAAAAGCCAGGCCCATGCTTGTTGTAATGCCCGATGCGAATATAGGTATGGGTGGCTTTAGTCCTAACGGAATTGAAAGTTCGTTGAAGCTGTTTGAAAAAGAAATGAATGAAGCCATCATTCCATTCGTTGAAAAAAATTATCGCACACTTAACGACGCCGATAGCCGGGCATTAGCGGGATTGTCACTCGGTGGCCTGCACACCATATATACGGGCATTAGTAATACCGACATGTTTTCTTATCTCGGCGTATTCAGTTCAGGTTTTATTATTCCAATGATGAACAAGTTTGCTGATGCACAATATGCTTTTATAAGGGATAACGCGGATAAAATCAATAAGAACCTTAAAGTATTCTGGCTTTCAGAAGGAGGCAAAGAAGATATTGCCTACAAGAATGGTCAGATAATGCATGGTAAATTGGATGAACTAAAAATAAAGCATATTTATTATGAATACCCTGGCGGCCATACATGGCCGGTGTGGAGAAATGATCTGTACAAGTTTGCACAATTGCTTTTTAAATAGACAGCTTCAATATTATGAATTGTGATGGTATTAAATCTATTTACCCCTAGAGACTGGAATTACCTATTTTTTAGGTAAGGAAGTGATTCTGCCTGGGGATGTACCAATTCACGATCCCAATTCATGTATATTAAGTACCCAAGATTAACCGAAATAGCGGATTGGCTCATCTGCATGCAATCAATCGATGAATAACATTTTTAGATTCTCCTCACCAGAAAACGTCATCAATGGTGAATCCTTAGAAAATATTCTTGATGAAATTGTAGCGCCCAGGCTCGAAAAGAATGGATTGACAAAAAGATCCAACGGCAAATGGTATGGAAACACCAAAGATCACCTGCGATATGGAGTTAGGTATTTGCAATTAAAAGGAGCATCCGGAACCATTGTCTGGGGCGTAAATATAGATTTCATTCCTGCGATTGGAAATAATTGTTAGCTTACTTTTTATCCTTCATAAATCCCTGCTTTTGCAACTCCTCCACAAGGGCATTGGTGTATTGCTTGCTCGACTTTTCGATGTCTGTAGGATTCATCACTTTAGTTTGCATGGAAACCAAAAGGTCTTCCGTAGTGGCATCATATAAATTGCTTTCTAAATAGTAAGTGTGATCAGTGGTGTAATAACCGGGCGTATATACTGCCGCACTGTAGGCATAGTAAGTACCAAAATTGCCATAGTAACCATAGTAAGGATAAGGATTGTAATAGGAAGTTCCGGGATTGTATTTAGTTTCGGATTTTACATCCATCAAAACCACAACAAAAATTACGTCGCATCCTAACTTCCTTATTTGTCCGAGTATGAGATCTTTGGGTGGAAGACTTTCCTTAGCTCGAACGGGTCCGAAAATATAATAACTCTTTTCCGAAGGAATTCCTCTCTTGGCCGCAGCGTCAGCCAGTTCATTCTCCAGTTGCGACTTTACCACTTCATTTTGTGTCATCACATTGATGAATACCTTTTTAACTTTTGTCTGACCAGGATGGACTTTCTCCTTATTGATATAGGTGCCGATAACCCGCGGCGGGGGTGTTCCGCAGGAATTGGATATTACTATCACAAACACTAATAACCCGTAAACTGAAAATGATCTCATAACTACCGGTTAGATTTTGAGTAAATGATTGGGCCGAAACTAATTCGTCCTGGAATTTTTGATATCAGCAGGATAAATGTTCCCGGTCTGTACTTAAATATAAGCAAGTTATCAGTGCATCCTTCTTTCGCTCCGTCCTGACAACCGTTGAAGAATCGAATTCCAGGGAATTTCCGGAGTATTCCGGGTGGATCAATACCAAACAACAGCTGTATCAAATCCGAACGATTTCGTAAGCGGAAAATGGCCTAACTCGCTGCTATTCAGCGAATCTGAAAAGTGGCACATTTTTAGAAATTTATTCCAATCATGCTAAAAAATTATCTCCTCCTTGCGTTCAAAAATTTCAGGAAACAGAAACTTTTTTCACTCATTAATGTCCTCGGTTTAACAGTAGGTATCACCTGCTGCCTGATGATTTTCCTGTTTATCCTGAATGAATTCAGTTTCGATAAGTTTCATAAGAATGGGAAGAATATCTATCGCATCTACCGGGTGGCAGTTACTAACGGAGAAAAACGAAATATCCCCTACGTGTCGCCTCCATATGCAAAGGCGCTTGCCAACGATTATCCGGATGCAGTAAAGGCAACAATGCGTGTGTATGGAGATAATGACCTGGTCAGGTACAAGAATATCTCATTCAACGAAAAGAAGATCTATCTGGTGGACAGCAATTTCTTTTCATTTTTTAGTTTCCGTTTGCTAAAAGGAGATCCGGCAACTGTGCTCAACGATCCGCTGAGCATCGTAATGACGCAGTCGGCCGCAAAAAAATATTTTGGGAATCAAGATCCGATAGGAAAAGTGGTGGATTTTAATGAGAAAATGCGTTTAAAGGTAACCGGTATATCCGAAGATGTTCCCGCCAACAGCCATCTCGAATTCGATATGGTCGTGCCTTTGTCCAACTGGAGAAATGAATATTGGATGAATCAGTGGCCCTCCAATAGTCTCTTTGTTTACCTGCAGTTGAATCCTTCCGTTCGTCCTGACGACCTGCAAAAACAATTTCCCAGTTTCATGGACAAGTATCTCGGCAAATTTTATAAAGAGGCGGGCTTCAAGATGGATCTCATCATGAAACCTCTGCAGGGCATTTATTTCGAAGGGGAAAATCCATTTGACAGTGCAAAGCACGGAAGTTTGAAGATGGTCTACATTTTTATGAGCATCGCCGTGCTGATCCTGGTGATTGCCTGTATAAACTTCATGAATCTCGCTACCGCTCGTGCTACGGACCGTTCGAAAGAAGTTGGATTGCGAAAGGTTTTGGGTGCTGTGCGTAAACAGTTAGCCTGGCAATTCATTTTCGAATCGCTCTTATTTTCCATCATGGCTGCGGTACTTGCGGTATTTCTGCTGCAGCTCGTCATGCCTGCCTATACCAATTTCCTCGGATACAATTTGCCTCCATATTGGTCAAATCCTTATTTCTATATTTTCCTGGTGAGCGTCGTTCTCATCGTCGGCATCCTGGCGGGAAGTTACCCCGCTCTTTTGCTTTCTTCCTTCACTCCTATCGAATCATTGAGAGGAAAACTGAAAGTAGGAAAGCACGGTGCAGCATTCCGCAAGGCGCTCGTCGTTTTCCAATTCGGTATTTCTGTTTTACTCATTATCAGTGTAACAATCGTAACGAAACAAATGCATTATGTGCGTACAACCGATCTCGGTTTCAACAAGGAGCAATCGATGATCGTAAGGCTGGACAATGGAAAGATATGGGACCATAAAATCAATTTTAAAAACCTGGTGCAGGCGGACCCGGCAGTGTCATCGGTTTCATTAATGACGGGCGAGCCCGGCGGCTTTCATGACACGTATGGATTTGAAGCGGAGAATAAACCCGGAGAAAAACTGATGTTGAACACCGAATTCGCGGATTTTGAATATGTAAAAGCGCTTGGGCTAAAAATAATTGCCGGAAGAGATCTCTCTCCCAGTTTCCCAACCGATTCGTCAGGTGCCGTGCTGGTTAACAGGGCAACGGCAACCATGATGGGCTATACGCCCGAAGAAGCAGTAGGCAAGTGGATAAAAAATATTACCGGGGACAGTTTGCGAAGAACTATTGTTGGTGTGGTAGAAGACTATCACTATGCTTCCCTGAGGCAGGTAATCGGGCCATTGGTGATTTCTCCTAAAAAAGATGACAGGCGCCTGGTATTGATAAAATTGAAGACTTCCCAATTGCAACCCGCGATTGACCGTATTAAAAAAATTTACAGCGCTAACGCTGCCGATTTTCCATTTGAATATAGTTTCCTCGACGAAAAATTCGATCTGCTATACAAGGCTGAAATCAAACAGGAGTCGTTGCTAAGCATTTTTTCCGCGATCGCCATCTGCATTGCATGCCTGGGATTATTCGGACTTGCATCATATACTGCATTGAAGCGGACCAAGGAAATCGGAGTAAGAAAAGTCCTTGGCTCTTCTGTAGAGAATATAGTGCTGCTTTTGTCCAAAGATCTGTTGAAACCGGTTTTATTGGGAACGGTGATTGCGATTCCCGCGGGTTATTATATCATGGAGAACTGGCTGCAAAATTTTGCTTATCGAACACCGGTTTCCTGGTGGCTGTTTGCAGTGGCTGCGCTGATTGCAGTGCTGATCGCTTTGTTCACTGTGAGTATCCAGGCAGTCAGGGCCGCACTGGCAAATCCGGTGAAATCCCTGAGGGAGCAATAACGAGCGGAAGGAAGAAAAATACCCGCCGCGAACCGCGAAAAAACTGTAGGTGTAGGACACGGGGAGGGAAAAAACCATTTTTCTACCGATTAAAACTGGACAGGGGAAGAAAAAAACTTTCTCAAAAAGGAATATCACCCGAGGTGTAGGACACGAGAAGAAAAAAACCTCTTTTGAACAGGGGAAAAACGGTAGGTGTAGGACACGAAAAGAAAAAGACCTTTTTCCGCCAGGAAAAGAACGGTAGGTGTAGGACACGCGAAAGAAAAAAACCCTTTTTCGAACAGGGGAAAAAGTTCAGGCGTAGGACACCGGAAGAAAAAAACTCCCTCAAACAGGAAAAACCCCCTGGGTGCGATACCTTAGTCTTGCAAAATACCCGCATGCAAAAGCGCAATTTCGTTCTGCCAATTGTCATCGCTCTTTCATCGTGCCTGCCTTCTCCGGTGTCGGCACAGCCTTCACAAAAACCTCGTGTCATTGTATTGACAGATATTGAAGCCGATCCCGACGATACTGAGTCGATGATCAGGTTCCTCACTTACTGCAATCAATGGGAAGTGGAAGCGCTTATCGCGACGACCTCTATTCATCAAAAAACAAGAGTGGCACCTGAAAGTATTTTGAAAGTGCTCGACGCCTATGCAAAAGTGCAACCCAATTTACTCAAACATGAAAAGGGATATCCGTCCGCCGATGAGCTCAAATCAAAGGTCAAAAAGGGATTGGCGATTTACGGGATGGAAGCCGTGGGTGAAGGAAGGGACTCTGAAGGATCTGAATGGATCGTCAAAGTGTTGGAGCGGGAAGACAGCCGGCCTGTGTGGATTAGCGTCTGGGGCGGACCTAACACCCTGGCACAAGCGCTTTGGAAGATCAGGAAAACTAAACCAGCGCAAGAGGCAGATAAGATCTACAAGAAGATCCGCGTTTATACGATTTCAGACCAGGATAATTCCGGCCCCTGGATCAGAAAAAATTTCCCTTCTATATTTTTTGTAGTGACTCCGGGATATAATTATGCCAAAGCCACATGGCTGGGTATGTCTTTTCCAATGCCGGGTTCTAATTCTGAAGTCGTATCGAATGACTGGCTGGCAAAAAATATTCAACAGGGACATGGCCCTCTCGGCGCCGCATATCCGGATGTGGCCTATGGTATGGAGGGCGACACGCCTTCTTTCTTAAATCTCATCGATAATGGGCTCAACGATCCGGAACATCCCAACTATGGAGGATGGGGAGGCCGCTATGAATTCTATCAGCCGCAATTTGAAGATTCTAATGTCGGCATGTTTAAGCGAGAAAACTGGCCGAAGGATGAGCCGGAGACTCGGGCCATTTGGACCAACGCCAACGACTCCATCATTTCTTCCATTGATAAAAAATCCTACATGGGAAACCGGGAAACTATCTGGCGCTGGCGCGTGGAATTTCAAAATGATTTCGCGGCGCGCATGTTATGGACAACAAAAAATTATGAAGAGTGCAACCATCCGCCGGTGGTAAAACTTGCGCATGGTGAATACCTGAATGTTAAATCCGGCGAACAGTTTCATCTTAGCGCCGCAGGTACCACCGATCCCGATGGCGATTCGATGAGTTATTTATGGTTTCAATATCCCGAGGCCGGCAGTTATAAAGGCCTGGTCAGCTTCAGACCCTATGCGCCGAATTTATACGATATTCCCGTAACAGCGCCGGTAGTTGATAGTCCGCAGACCATTCACTTTATATTAAAAGTCACTGACAAGGGAATACCGGCACTCACGCGCTATAAGCGTGTTATCGTGACCGTGATGCCGAAACAGTGAATAAGGGCTGCAGTGGCGTCTGAGATGGAGAAGCAATAAATTTGAAATAATTTGAGCGGCCTGCTGCTCTCATTGGAACGCAGGCCCCCAACGACAATCGACAAATATGAAAAAATTGCCATCCCTAATGCTGGGTTTGTTAAGTCTTGTTGCATCAGTTTCGTTTTCGCAGACGGTCAGCCTCGAGACGAACAATCTTGAAGCGCTCAACACGAAACTATCAATTGAAACGCTCTCGGGCCAGCGGGTCGTCAGGGTTGTAAAGGACCCATCGGTTAAGAATTTCGATCAGCCCACATTTGTCAGGATCAGAGGAACAGAATTCAGCAACGGAACGATACGCGTCAAAGTATTGAGCAGGCTTCTTAAGGATGCGCCTGAAATGGCAAGGGGATTTATAGGCATCGCTTTCCGGATCACCAGCGATAATTCAATGTTTGAATCTTTTTACCTTAGGCCCACCAATGGCAGGGTTGATGATTCAGTCAGGCGAAGCCATGCGCTGCAATATTTCTCTTTTCCCGATTTTGATTTCGACCGGCTCAGAAGGGAGACCCCCGGAAAATATGAATCCCATGCCGATATAGGACTGAACGAATGGATCGATATGAGAATTGAAGTTCAGGGCAGCCAGGCGAAACTTTTCATCAATGACAGCACAGAACCTGCATTGGTAGTGAACGACCTCAAACACGGCGAGCATCTTTCCGGAAAAATCGGTTTATGGGTTGATGTGGGGACGGAAGGTTTTTTTAAAGATCTCATCGTAAGCCAGAAATAGTGACCGGGTGGCACCTTTGCGGGACGATTATGCATCTCCCTCCCACTCTGCATCTTTGCCTTTGTAGTTGTAGGTAATTATTGTTGTGACACTTTGGAATTCCGTTAGGGCTGACTATTTTGTATTGTCTGAACGCTTATATTAAATCCAACACCGAGCCCGTTTGCTTTCGTCCATTTTCCAAGGCTTGTCGTCCGATGCCAGGTGCCCGAATTAAATAATGCAGCCGACAAAAACATCACGCCTCTTTCATTGCCCGATTTGCCTCCGTCAATCCATTCGAGGGATATTAATACGTCTTCCTTCAAAATAATTTTACTCCCTGTCAGGTCGAGATGAACAGGACCTGCCTGGTTTCCTACCCGGAGGATAATATTGTCTGACAAAATATTCTGAAATGGCGCTCCTTTCTTCAGCGAGTAAATATTGAATCTGAAAACCGCCGAATCAAGATGATTCTCAGAAATGGTAAAATCAAATGCCTTCAGTAAAACAGGCTTCCTTCCCGGTTTAACGACGATTCCAATTTCAGAACCCAGAAATTTCAGGGGTAATCCGATATTGAAAAAATGAGAAGTCGTGGTATTTCCAAGTTTGTGCGTCGATGTCTTGTTCGCAACTACGGTTACTTCGGAAAGCGATTGCATTTTTTGCTCCATGGTAATAACCGGATTTGTATTTCGTATGTTGTTTGCCGTTACCCAGTAAACCCGGTTTTTGTATCCAATCATGGAGAATTCTATGCTGTCGGGATTATCCGTTTCAATTTTGAATTTGCCGTCGGTACCAGAAACCGTTCCAATATTTTTGCCGGGAATACCAATATTTACATAAGCCAGCGGTTCCAGGGTCTTTGCATCTATAACTCTGCCACGGATTGAAATTGCGTTTGTATGCCTATAGATAGGAAGAGGAAGGAGTGAATCTGCAAGATGGAGCTGGATTAATTTATTGGCGGTTGTTGTAAACCGGCCTGAGTTTCCTTTCAGATATTGATCAAAGAAATCGATAGTGCATTCGATGATGGTGTCATATAAGGGAGAACATTGCGTCCTCCGCTCTTTTGTCATTTTAGCCAGCGATGGAATAATTGAAAAATCTTCATGCGTAGCATTTTGAAAATGTAGGTATCTAGTTTCGGTTTTTAATTGTGGAAGAATATTAAATATCGAGTCGGCCGCCTCCTCATCCTGTTTGCCGTCGCTCTCCAAGTAAGTGTAGGCAGCAGCAATTTTGCCGGACTGAAAGTAGCTCGTGATCCTCAGGCTATTCATGTCGGTGTTTTCTTCGCCGCTCTTACGATAATAGTGCATTTCTGAGCCGTCGAGCGAAAGCAGCGCAGTGATTTGCTGGTCTTTCATTGCCGCGACACAAGCAGCGAGGCCTCCCCAGCTGTACCCGATGCATCCGGTTTCTGTTGAATCGACATTCAATTCAGGCTGTAAAAATAGTTTTGCAAATAAACCATCATCAACCTGGACCATCAGGTCTTCGGGTTTTGTTGTCATGTTACCCGGATAACGACCCACGGAAGCAATACAGGCAACGACGTATCCCCTCTCCGCCAATCGCTCAAACAAAGAAATATTTTCATAGCTCATTCCATTAAACGCGCTATAATAAATGAGTAGAGGAAACCTGCCATTGGCTGGCTTTGCGTTTTTATAACTATTGGTTTTGAGATTTCGCAACTTAGCGCTGTCGCTAATCTGCAAATTGATATTCAGGTATTGAAGCAATTCGGTAGTGAGCGTTTCATAGACGGAGTCACTTTGAAACCGGTTTGATCTTTCCTGCAACAAATTCACTAATCTTACATAATTCACTATGGAATCCGGTTTATTAACCACTGCAGGATACCAAATATCCAATTCAACCGGTCTGAAATGCAGAAAATCGGTTGCACCCGAATTGGGC
>Ga0206955_1057_pt2 | contig 25540 bp, 20 predicted proteins | sample Alteio_BWOrgHeat_34_FD_153247 | JGI IMG/M metagenome (GOLD analysis project Ga0206955, IMG submission 153247) | Enriched cells from forest soil in Barre Woods Harvard Forest LTER site, Petersham, Massachusetts, United States -... | ecosystem: Environmental > Terrestrial > Soil > Temperate forest >...
TTACAAAGATGGCAAACTTCAAGTCTTCAAGCAAAATATCAATCAAATCACTGAACGTGAAGTCGGCAAAAATAAGGCGGATGTTGACGCATTCCTGAGCCTTGGTTTTGGCGCGCGAGGTGACGATTTGAAACGCGATTACGACGTTAAGTTCATTGGCTGGGAAACGCTGGACGGGGTGAAGACGGCCAAACTCGACCTTACCCCAAAGAACGAGAAGATGCGCCAGACCTATAACAAAATCCTGTTATGGATTGATCCAGAAAAGGACATTCTGGTGCAGCAGCAGTTTTTTGAACCATCACAAGATTACCGGATCGCACATTACACAAACATGAAATTGAACCAGAAAATCTCCGACAGCTCCTTCAAGCTCAGGACCACCGGAAAGCCTACTGTACTAAGGCCACAGTAAGAAAAAGTTAATGGCCAAGTCTGAATCAGAGGAGTAAAATCAGATAGATGCGGCTACAGCTCTGGTTTGGCTGCTGAAGCCCCGTTTCGAGCGGCCTCTTTACTGGCCGTGTAGAGGCAGCAATCATCTGTTGTGGAAAGTCTGGGGGATGTCTCGATGGCCAAAGTTCTTACCCTTCCGATCCAGCCTGAAATGCCCGACCCTTCCCGCCGCAAGGGAAAGCAGCGCAAAACGGATCCACGCTATGTAGAAGGTCAAAGACTTCTCGTCGAGGCCATGAGGTATCTAGTTCAGCAAGACCCTCAGCGAAATAAAGACGCAGTCATGATGCTCTCAGAGCATTTTCGGACACGTTTCCGCATGTCTGATAGGCCGGTAGACTTGCCCAGTTTTCAGCCTGAATCCAAATAAATTTCTGTTCAGGTTCCAAAAACTTGAATGCAGCTCTGCTCAAATTCCACATTGCGGAGTGGCTCATCCCCCTCAACTGCAACTTCATCCCAGTTCCTTCTGCAATAAGAGATCAAGCACAATGTGCACCCAGAGTCAGATGCGGCTCCAAATGTAGCTTAGCCCAAATCCTACATTGGCGGAGTGGTTCATCCCACTTCAGCTACAACTTCATCCCACTTCCGTCTGCAATTAAGAAGACAAGCACAACGTGCAGCCAGAGTACATGTGGGCTCAAATGCTGTTGTGCTTTCTCAAAATGAAAAACAAAAATTTGTTTAAGTTCCAAAATTCCGAATGCAGCTTTGCTCAAAATCCTACATAGCGGAGTGGTTCATCCCTCTATTCCCGTAAGTATTTGATAAACGAATAAAAACAGTCAGGCACTCCAGTTGCAATAAGAGATTCAGGCACAACGTTCACCCCAGAGTACATGTGGGACTAAATGTTGTGTTGTTTTCTCAAGAGGAAAAAACAAGAAATGGAGTTGAAAGATAATGATTCATAAACTACGTGTCATGTTTATCTTCGTCGCAACATGCTTGATACTTTTTTACTGCATTCCGTCTTTCGGTCAGGTGATTAAGGGATCTATCTCCGGTACGGCTCTTGACCAGCAAGGCGCTGTAGTAGCGGGCGCTCAGGTAAAAGCGACAAATACAGAAACCGGCGTTGTACTGACTACCACGACCGATAATTCTGGTTCATTCCACTTTAATTTGATTCCTGTCGGGAATTATACAATTGAAATCTCAGCACAGAACTTTAAGACTGCGGTGCAAAGCGGCATTCTGGTAGCAGCCGGCCGTGATAGCGGCGTAGGAGCTATTAAGTTGACCGTCGGTGAAACTTCCACGACGGTTGAAGTCACAGCGGAGGCCCCGCTTGTCGAAAGCACCCAGGCCCAGATAACTAATACTTTTTCTGGCACGGTTCTGCAGAACTTTTCCGGCATTCAGGAAAATCAGGGTTTAGACAATTTGGCGCTGTTTGTCCCTGGCGTAACTTCTGTCCGCGATCAGGGCTTCTCAAACACTAACGGCGGCGCAGGCTTTTCGGTAAACGGATTACGCGGCCGCAATAACGACCAGGAAATTGATGGTCAAAACAATAATGACAACAGCGTGGCCGGCCCTTCTCTCGCAGTCAGCGATCCTGAATTCGTGGGCCAGTATGTTCTCATCACCAACAACTTTGGCCCTGAATACGGACGCAACGCCGGCTCCGTGGTCAATCTGATCACTAAGAGCGGCTCCAACGCGTGGCACGGCAGCGTCTACATGAATGAGAACAATTCCGTTCTTAACAGCATGACTTCCACGCAGGTGGCCAATGGACTGACCGAACCGCCTCGCGCTAACGACGAATTTGGCGGCGGTACCGTGGGTGGCCCGATTGTAAAAAACAGGGCCTTTTTCTTCGGTGGTTTTAGCCAGGAAATCGTCTCTTCTAACACCCTATACGCCAGTGGCACGCTCACGCCAACGCCAAATGGATTGGCTACACTCGCAGGTTGCTTCCCAACTGGCCCTCAGGCGGCAGCTGTATCGGCCATAACCAAATTTGGTCCTTACGGCTTTTCAGCTGGCAATCCGACGCCAGGTAACATCACTAATAGCGGCCCTGGTCTCGGCCCTGTTCTTTCTCCCAGCACACCGTTTGATATCGCGGGTTGCCCGAATGTAGAACTAGGCACGGTGTCCCGTGTTCTTCCAACACCATTCCACGGTTTCAACTGGGTTACCAAGGAAGACATCAACCTTGGCGCCAATGACAACTTGAGCGCTCGTTATATCTTCAACCGCAGTAACAGTTTTAACACCGGGATCGACAACGCACCCGCTGGTTATGTGATCAACGTTCCCGCGCTGTCACAGGCTGTCCTGATCAGTGAAACTCATAACTTCGGCGCTCACATGGTCAATGAACTCCGCGTAGGCTTTGATCGTGTCAACGTTGAATTTGGAGGCAACTCAATCGGGAACGAACCAACCACCTCAGGCGTCGATCAGGCGCTTGCGCAGGTTATCTTCAATGATCCAAACGTTCTGGGATTTGGCGTGGGAGCAGGCTTCCCACAGGGCCGCGTGGTCAATACGTGGCAGGGGCAGGACAACTGGAACTATGTGCTGGGTAAACACACTATCAAGGCTGGCGTGAACTTTACCCATCAGCAGTCTCCCAATATTTTTCTACCCTTCCTGAATGGTGGTTATGTATTTAACTCACTTAGTGACTATGTAAATAACAATCCGGATCTTGCGGTTATCGAAAAGGGAAATCCGGAACTTGGTCTAAAGGAAAACGATACCTTTGTTTATTTAGGCGACGACTGGAAAATCGGGCGCAACTTGACCCTGAATCTTGGCATAACCTATTCCTATTACGGATCACCTTATAACCAACTGCACGATCTGGGTGTTGCTCAACAGGCAAATCCGGCAACTGCGTTGTGGGACCCAACCCTTCCCGCCTCCATCACCGCCCCACCAGCCGTTTCGGCATTCAAGGCGGGCGTTGGACCTAGCTTTGGCTTCGCTTACTCACCGCAGTTTGGCGGCTTTCTCACCGGTAATGGCAAAACCGTAATCCGCGGCGGATATCGTCTGTCCTATGACCCATCGTTTTATAACATCCTGCTGAATAACTACGGCAGCGCGCCATCAACACTACAAGCTGTTATTCCGGGCACTGCCAGCGGAGGACCGGTGCAAACTCAGATGCCGGCTGTGCCACTGGGCCCCGCGGTCCGTAACCAGCTCCTTCCGCTGGTTCAACTGCTTCAACCTCTGGATCCACGTCTACTGGGCGAAACTACCGTACCTCCAAGTTTTAGACCCGACCAAGTGTCCAGCTGGAGCCTGGGAATTCAACGCGAAATTTCCAAGAGTACTGCCCTTGAAGTACGTTATGTGGGCAACCATGGAAGTCAACTCTTCCAGAGCGTCAATGCCAATCCATTTATCGGCGACCTAGCCGCCCAGTTCCCGAACCTGGTTCCATCTGGGCTTACGCCTTGCCCGTTGTCGCAGGCGTTTTCCCCGGTTGCAGTCGGTCGCGAGAATTGCAATGAGGGAGTCGTTCTTTCTCGCGGCAACACTGGCATGTCCAATTACAACGCGGTTCAGACAGAGTTCCGTGCCAACAACCTCTTCCATCAGTTGACCCTGCGTGCAGGCTACACCTTCAGCAGGACGCAGGACGATGCCAGTGAAATTTTCAGCACGGTCGGTGGCGGCAGTACGATTGCACTGGCCCAGAATCCTTTGGATCCCCAGGGCGGAGAATACTCTCTCTCCGGTTTGGATTTCCCACACACCGTTAGTTTGACCGTGGTGGAACAGATACCCTTCTTTAAAGAGCAGCATGGTTTCGCCGGTCATATGTTGGGTGGATGGTCCTTGTCTGGTTCTTATGTTTGGGAATCAGGTCAAACCTTCACCCCTTTGATGGTGACTGCCGGATCAACCCAGAGCGGAGACTTCTTTGATCAAAACTTCCTGAATCAATTTAGTCCTGCCGCGTTTGATCCAGCTCGCCCATTCCGGGGCAACTCATCGGCGCCGGTTGATAGCGTGGGCATCTTCTGCGGCGATGCTCTCGGTAATGCAGGTTGCGCGACGGCCGGCGTTGCAGCAAATCAGCTGATTAGCCTGAACGCTTTGAATTCAGCCAACTCACAGATCGTAACAGTAACGAACCAGCAGGTGCGCTATATCGCCAACACTGGCATTGCCGAAACCGTTTTCGGTACGCCATTCGGCAATGTCCCGCGTAATGATGGTCGCGACGCACCTCTCAACTACCTCAACGCGAGCGTCACCAAGATGGTGAAGTTCAATGAACGCGCATCGTTTGAGTTCCGCTTCACAGCGCTGAACGCCCTCAATCATGCCAACTTTGCAACTGTCACCCCTATCGTTGAGACCGCAGGTAACGCGGTATTCGGAAACTCGTTTGCGCTGCCTCAGTTCACAGGCGACTCGATACCGGGTTCCAACCTGGCTGCCAGCCGCCGGTTCTACTTCGGTGGCACGTTCAGGTTCTAACTGTTGAGTCTTTCCCATGGCCCGCCAGTTCGCTGGCGGGCTTTTTCTGGCAAACTCAGCCATCCCGATTTCCCAATCAACACAAGATGGGTGGCAATAATCATTTCTTCGCAATTAATACCGGATTTATCCAGATAGCCACACCATGCCCCCATGGATTCCCCGGCTACTGGACGCCTTCCTGAGCAGGCAATTTTGGCAACACGCAGAGCAATAGATCAGTCCTTTTGGATGAACCCCGGCTGCCGCTGTTTGCGCCAGCGCGCCTTCAAATTGCACCAGCTTATTGGCGGTTCGCCCACGTTATGATCCTTTCTGCATTTCCGGACGCGTTTTCGCATGTCCGACCGGCCAATGCACCTCTCTCGGTTTTTCTGCGGGAATCCGGGTAAATTTTTGTTAACTTCCAAAATTTGAATATCCTTCAACCTAACTTCCATTATTCCGGATTAGCATCCCCTTTATTTCCTGTAAGTAATTGATAAAAAAGGTAAAACACTCAGGCATTCCAGTTGCAATAAACATTAAAGGCAACATTTCGTCCCATGTTCCTTGGAGGGGCTAATGTTGTGTGCTCTCAAAATGAAAAATAATGGAGATGCAAGGATGAATCGTAAATTGCGCGACAAATTAATACTAGTCGCCACATGCTTGACGCTGCTTTACTGCATTCCGTCTTTTGGTCAGGTGATTAAGGGGTCGATTTCCGGCACCGCTGTTGATCAACAAGGCGCGGTCGTAGTAGGCGCTCAAGTGAAAGCGACGGATACAGAAACAGGTGTTGTTCTTACAACAACTACCGATAATGGTGGTTCATTTCACTTTAATTTGATCCCGGTGGGAAACTATAAAGTTGAACTCTCGGCGCAGGGTTTTAAGACTGCGGTGCAGGCTGGCATTCTTGTGTCTGCTGGCCGTGACAGCGGCGTTGGCACAATCAAGATGACAGTCGGCGAAGCTTCCACCACGGTCGAAGTAACTTCCGAGGCTCCACTTATCGAGAGCACTCAGGCACAGATTACAAATACCTTCTCCGGTACCGTCTTGCAGAATTTCGCCGGCGTTCAGGAAAACCAGGGGTTGGACAACCTCGCGTTATTTGTGCCTGGCGTAGTTTCCGCCCGCGATCAGGGCTTCTCCAACACAAACGGTGGCGGCGGCTTTTCAGTGAATGGACTTCGCGGCCGCAATAATGACCAGGAAATTGACGGTCAGAACAACAACGATAACAGCGTTGCCGGACCCGCGCTCTTCGTTTCTGATCCGGAATTTGTGGGTCAGTACGTCATCATCACCAACAACTTTGGTCCTGAATACGGACGCAATGCCGGCTCCGTGGTCAACCTGATTACCAAGAGCGGCACCAACGCGTGGCATGGCAGCGTCTACATGAATGAGAACAACTCCATTCTGAACAGCATGACCTCCACGCAAAATTTCAACGGCCTTACCGAGCCGCCGCGCGCGAATGATGAATTCGGCGGATTTACCATTGGCGGCCCGATGGTGAAAAACCGAGCATTTTTCTTTGGTGGTTTTGATCAGGAAATCGTTTCGGCGAGCGCGGTAAACGGCACTTCCTCCCTTACACCGACGCCCACTGGCCTTGCCCAGCTGGCATCTTGCTTCCCTACAGGAAACAGCGCCAATGCTGTTGCCGCCTTGAGCAAGTTTGGGCCATACGGTATCTCGGCAGGCAATCCCACACCACTGGGTACCCCAGTCAACACAGAAATTGATGATCCGGTAAGCGGCGCAGTTCTCTGCCCTGCGGTTGAAGAAGCTGGCGTTACACGTACAGTTTCAACACCGTTCCACGGTTTCAACTTCATCAACAGAGAAGATATCAATCTCGGCGCTAATGACAACCTGAATGCCCGGTATATCTTCAATCGCGGCAACTCTTTTAACAATTCCGATAACGGGGCTGCTGGATACTTCTTCAACGTACCAGCGCTTAGCCAGGCTGTCCTGTTGAGCGAAACTCATAACTTCAGCTCAAACATGGTCAATGAATTCCGTATTGGCTTTGATCGCCTGAATGTGGAATTCGGCGGCAACTCATTTGGTACTGAACCAACTACCGCCAATATTCTCGAAGCGGTCACGAACATCTCTTTCCAGGATCCAAGCCAACTTGGGTTCGGGCCGGCTACCAACCTGCCGCAGGGTCGCGTTGTGAATACCTGGCAGGCACAGGACAACTGGAATTATGTTTGGGGCAAGCACACAATCAAAGCCGGTGTGAACTTTACGCACCAGCAATCCCCCAACATCTTCCTTCCGACAGTTAACGGCGCTTACAATTTTGCCGATCTGGCTCATTTCCTTGTAAATGACCCAACGGATTGCACGCCAGCCAACTTTGACTGCACGAATGTTTCAATCGCGCAGGGCAATGTTGAGCTGGGCTTGAAAGAAAATGATACTTTCGTTTACCTGGGAGACGACTGGAAGATTGGGCGTAACCTCACCCTCAACCTGGGTGTGACTTATTCCTACTACGGCTCGCCATACAACCAGTTGCATGATATCGGCGTAGCCAACCAGGCCGGCAATCCTCCACTCTGGGATCCTACGCTGCCCACCTCCGTTACCATTGCGCCAAAAGTTCCTGCTTTCACCGCGGGAGTTGGCCCGAGCTTCGGTTTTGCTTACAGCCCACAATGGGGTGGTTTCCTGAGTGGCAACGGAAAAACGACCATCCGCGGAGGCTATCGTCTTTCCTACGATCCTTCGTTCTACAACATTCTCCTGAACAACTATGAAGGCGCGCCTTCCGTGTTGCAAACAACGTTTAGTGGCGGACCTGGAGCACCTGCGAACCTTGTTCTTCCTGCGGTTCCTACCGGCCCGAACGTAAGAGCTGCGCTGGCGCCTCTTCTGCCTCTTGGCCAGCTTGATCCTCGCAATCAGAACGAAGCAACAGTACCTTCAACCTTCCGCCCGGACCAGGTCTCCAGCTGGAGCTTGGGCATTGAGCGTGAGCTCAGCAAGAACTCTGCCGTCGAAGTGCGCTACGCCGGCAATCATGGCAGCCAGCTCTTCCAATCAGTGAATGCAAATCCGTTCATTGGTGATCTGGTTGCAGATGCTTCTCAATTTCCGAATCTGACTCTTCCTTCGGGCTTGACGCCATGTCCGGCGGCGCAGGCATTTTCCCCGGTTGCAGTTGGCCGCGTTGATTGCAATCAGGGAATCGTGCTTTCACGCAATAACTCGGGGTTCTCTAACTACCAGGCTCTCCAAGCTGAATTCCGTGCTAACAACTTGTTCCACCAGCTCACCCTTCGTGCCGGTTACACTCACAGCAAGACGCTTGACAACGTGAGCGAAATCTTCAGCACGTTTGGCGGCGGTACAACCTTCTCATTGGCCCAGAACCCATTGAATCCTGGCAGCGGAGAGTATTCATTCTCTGGTCTGGACATCCCGAACACGGCTACCGTGACTCTGGTCGAGCAAATTCCGTTGTTCAAAGAGCAGCATGGTTTCGTCGGCCACGTTCTTGGTGGATGGTCTCTCTCAGGTTCCTATGTCTGGGAGTCTGGCCAGCCTTTCAGCCCTGAAACCATCGTCTTCTCCCAGGCTACCGCAGCCGGTGATTTCTTTGATGGCAACTTCAATGCTGCCTTTAACTCCGGCGTGGCACCTGCTCGCCCGTTCCTGGGCAGCTCATCAGCACCGGTGGATAGCGTTGGAATCTTTGCCGGAGATGCCTGCCCGTTCTTCGGTGGTGCAAGTTGCGCAGTTGCTCCAAATGCGTTGTTGAGCCTGAATTCACTCAATGGCAGCGGTGCAGCAAACGTGGTTAGCAACAACCAGGTACGTTATATCGCCAATACCGGTATTGCCGAGCAGGTCTTTGGTACACCTTTCGGTAATGCGCCGCGCAACATTGGCCGTGACGCACCTCTCAACTACCTCAATGCTAGCGTCACCAAGATGGTGAAGTTCAATGAGCGTGCATCGTTTGAGTTCCGCTTCACCGCGCTGAACGCTCTCAATCATGCCAATTTTGCCACCGTTAACCCGTTCATTGAGAATGCCGGAACTGGAGCTTTCGGAAATGCGTTTGCACTTCCTCAGCTTACTGGCGACTCAATTCCGGGTTCGAACCTGGCTGCCAGCCGTCGTTTCTACTTCGGCGGTATCTTCAGGTTCTAACTGTTAGCCTTTTTTACACGGCCCGCCAGTTCGCTGGCGGGCTTTTTTATTTCTTCCCGCAAGCCAGCTGCGCTCTCTAGTAAAATCAAATCAAGATGAGCAGCAACGGCCATTCTTCTTCCGCGGTCAAGACCCCCATTTATCTCGATAACCACGCCACAACTCCCGTGGATCCCCGGGTGCTGGAAGCCATGCTTCCCTTTCTGACCCATAATTTTGGCAACGCCGCAAGTAACAGCCACTCCTTTGGATGGACCGCCGCAGCAGCAGTGGAACAGGGCCGCCGGCAAATCGCCACGGCCATTGGCGCTTCTCCCAATGAAATCGTTTTCACCTCCGGCGCCACAGAGAGTGACAACCTTGCCCTCAAGGGTGTGGCGGAAGCACTGCGCGCAAAAGGCAACCACATCATCACCGCCGTGAGCGAACACAAGGCCGTTCTGGATAGCTGCAAGCATCTGGAAAAACATGGCTATCGCATCACGTATTTGCCCGTAGGAAGTGATGGCCTGATCGACCTCAATCAATTCAAGGAAGCTTTGAGTGACCAGACGATTTTGGCCAGCATCATGGCCGCGAACAATGAAACGGGCGTTCTTCAACCCATGGAAGAAATCGGCAAGCTCTGCCGCAAACATGGTGTGCTCTTCCACTCAGACGCTGTGCAGGCGCTGGGCAAGCTCCCTCTCGATGTCAATAAATCCCATCTTGATCTGGCTTCACTTACCGCGCATAAGCTTTATGGTCCCAAGGGATGCGGCGCGCTTTATGTCCGCCACGATGCCGGCGTGAAGCTCAGTCCGATGATTGATGGAGGCGGGCATGAAAGCGGTTTGCGCTCCGGCACGCTCAACGTTCCCGGCATCGTCGGCTTTGGCAAGGCATGCGAGGTCGCACTGAAAGATCTGCCTGAAGAGAGCTGTCGCATTGCTGGCCTGCGCAATCGCCTGCGTGATCGTCTGCAAGCCGAGCTCAATGACCTGGTGATCAATGGCAGCATGCAGCATCGCCTGCCCGGCAACTTAAATATGAGCTTCCTGCATGTGGATGGCGAAACGCTGTTGACCGCCCTGCATGACGTGGCGCTCTCCAGTGGATCGGCTTGTTCCTCTGGTAGGACTGAGGCCTCTTATGTTCTCAAGTCATTGGGCTTAAGTGATGAAGCTGCCGGATGCGCCATCCGCTTCGGCGTGGGACGATTTAACACCGAAGCCGAAATTGACTACGTCGCCGGACGCGTGATTGAGATGGTAAAAAGCCTGCGCGAAGTTTCGACCATGAAGTAATAAAGCAGTTCTTGGTCCGAGATTGTCCGTGTAAATCCGCGGCAAGTGCAAATCTGTGGCGGGAAATTATTTTGTAGTCTCTGCCGTCTGTAACTCTTCCACCTTGGCATCGCGCAAGAACTTTGCCGCTTCTTCCGGCGGTGTGGGATTGATGTAAAAACCTGTTCCCCACTCAAAACCCGCTGTCTTGGCCAACTTGGGAATGATCTCCAGATGCCAGTGATAATAGTCGTGCGTGTTTTCCTGAATAGGAGAGCTGTGAATGATCAGGTTATAAGCGGGATTGTCCAATACTCTTACCGCCTTGCTCAGCACAGTCCGCAGCATGCGCGCCAGGTTTTCATACATGGTGGAAGGCGAGTTTTCAAAAGCGGATTCATGCCGCTTGGGCAGGATCCACATTTCAAACGGGAAGCGTGGCGCATAAGGGCTCAGCGTAACGAAGTCCTGGTTTTCCGCGGCAACGCGAACCTGGGCTTCAAGCTCCTGGCGGATGATGTCGCAAAAGATGCAGCGCTCTTTGTTGGCAAAGTATTTTCTGGCGCCTTCCAGCTCTTCCACCACCTGCTTGGGCAGGATGGGCAGCGCAATGATCTGGGAATGCGGATGCTCCAATGATGCGCCGGCCGCTTCACCGTGATTTTTAAATACCAGGATGTATTTGAACCGGCGGTCCTGCTTCAGGTCGAGAATGCGGTCACGGAACGCCCACAGCATATCTTCCACTCTCTTCACCGGCATCGTAGCCAGCGTCTCGCCGTGATTGGGCGTTTCGATCACCACTTCATGCGCACCCACGCCGTTCATCTTATCGAACATGCCATCGGCTTGCTTGTCCAGATCGCCCTCAATTCCCAACGCCGGAAATTTATTAGGCACTACTCGCAGGTTCCAGCCGGTGCTGTTGCTTCGGCCGTTATCACTAGCACGGTAAGCCAGAATCTCAGGCGGCGTTGTGCTTTCATTGCCGGGACAAAATGGACAGAAACTGCCGCCTTTGACTACAGCGGACTCGCGGGAGAAATCTCCGGGACGTCTGGAGCGGTCAGTGGAAATAATGACCCAGCGGCCGGTAACAGGATCTTTTCTAAGCTCAGGCACGACCATATATCTTACCAACTCTCGCGCCTCTCGTGTCAGTACTGTGTTGCAATCTGTTTGCTACAATCAACATTTGCCATTGCGCTTGTACAACACGCTTTCCAACAAGGTAGAGGATTTCTCGCCTGCTGAGGACAACACAGTCCGTATGTATGCCTGCGGTCCCACGGTGTATGACTATGGGCACATCGGCAACTTCCGTACCTTCGTTGCCGTCGATATCCTGCGGCGATTCCTGCGCCAGAGTGGCTTCAAACTCCAGCATGTCATGAACATTACCGATGTGGATGACAAGATCATCCGTAACGCAGCTCGCGACAAAAAACCAGTTCAGGAATACACCCGTAAATATGAAGAGGCATTTCTTGAAGACATGGCCTCACTCAATTTGGAGCGCCCGGAAAAGTTAGTGCGCGCCACGGAACATATCCAGGAGATGGCGGAGTTCATCGCCAGGCTGGAACAGAAAGGCATTGCCTATCGCACGGAAGATGGATCGTATTATTTCCGCATTGCAAAATTTCCTGAGTACGGCAAGCTCTCCAAAAAAGATTTCGCCGGGATGGAAGATGGCGCGCGTGTGGACGTCGACGAGTACGAAAAAGATAACGCCCGTGACTTCGCGCTCTGGAAAGCTCCCAAAGAAGGCGAAGAGATTTGGCAAACGCCTATCGGTCCTGGCCGTCCTGGCTGGCACATCGAGTGCTCTGTGATGTCGATGAAGTATCTGGGCGATAGTTTTGATTTGCACGCCGGCGGCGAAGACCTGACTTTCCCCCACCATGAAAATGAGATCGCGCAATCGGAATCACTGACCGGAAAAATCTTTTCCCGCCACTGGATGCACGTCCGCTTTTTGCTGGTGGAAGGCGAGAAGATGTCCAAGAGCGCTGGGAATTTCTATACCCTGCGCGACCTGATCGTGAAGGGCCACAAGCCTTCGTCGATCCGATTCCTTCTCACTTCAGTTCCCTATCGCAAACAGTTGAACTTTACCTTTGCCGGACTGGAGCAGGGAGCAAAATCAGTGGAACGTCTGCGCACCTTTGACGCCCGCATGCGAATGACCCAGCTTCCTGCGGGTACGAACCCTGTCGCGCAGGAAGCAGCAGCAACGGCGAAGCAGGAGATGCGTGCCGGCATGGAAGACGACCTGAACACCGCGCGGGCCTCAGCAGCAATTTTTGATATGGTGCGTGAGGCGAATACGCTGGTGGATCGTGGAGAACTCCGCGAGGGTGACAAAGCGCCGTTGCTGGAAGCACTGCAGCAGTTCGACGAAATCTTTGCCGTATTAAAAGATGATGACGCAGAGAAGATCAAAGCAATCATGGAATGGGCCAAAGCCCATGGCATGCTAAAAGACGCAGACGTTCCCGCGGATGCAATGCCTGAAGCAGAAATCAATCGCCTGGTGGATGAACGCAATGCGGCGAAGAAAGCCCGCGATTTCGCTCGTTCCGATGCTATCCGCAAACAGCTCATGGATGCCGGCGTGATTCTGGAAGATACAAAAGATGGCACACGCTGGAAGCGGAAGTAAGCGGTTGTTACGAATTCAAATTTTCTAATCTCCCGCCAGATTCATTGCCTTCTGGCATGATGGAGCATCTTTAATAGGCTGCATATTCTCAGGCGGCTGTTTCAGCTTTGACGAGTTCACCAGCCACACGGAAGCAATAATGATCGCCGTTCCCAGTAGCATAAAAACATCCACTTTCTCACGCAGAATCGCCCAGCCAAGAAACACCGCGACAATCGGATTTACATAAGCATAGGTCGCCACCTTCGGCGTAGGCACGTGCTCCAGCAGATAAATGTAGGACGAATAGCCAAGCCAGGAACCGAATATCACCAGATATCCGATGCTTGCGAGGGCAGATACTGTCCAGCGCGTGTGCTGAAACTGGCCGGTGGTAGCGGCGATGAGCGCATTCACGATACCCGCCAGGGTCATTTGCCATGCTGCGGAGACAAAAACATCCACGCTTAGTTCATATCGATGAGAGAACACGGAGCCCAGCGCCCAGAAAAACGACGCTCCAGCGAGAATGGCACTGCCGAAGAGTTCCACTCGTCCCAGATGGCTACCAGAAGTGATCTTTGGCCAGAGGAGCACCAGTAGGCCAACAATCCCCAGCGCAAGCCCAAACAGGCCTTTTGGCGTCATGCGGCCGGCACGGAAACCCCATGCTTCAATCATCACAACCCAGATTGGCACCAGGGCCACAACCAATGACGCCAGCCCGCTGGGGACATATTCTTCGCCCCAAAGCACTCCAATATTGCCAATCGAGAGCAGCAGCACTCCAATGACCAGCAATCGCCGCAGATCCCGCAAACTGATGCGAACCTTGCGCCCTGCCAGCGCCAATGCCGCCAGCATGATGGGCCCAGCCACCAGATAGCGTATGGCCCCAGCCACATAGGGCGGCATATCCCGCACAATCACCCTCATGGCTAGATACGTGGAGCCCCACAACACATAAAGAAGGGCAAAGGCCACTATGATTCGCGAGCGCTGCTGTTGCTGGGAGGCTGTCATTTTCTGAGGGATTTCCTGGGTTCTATCATCAGATTCTTATGGCTCTTCTGTCGATGCGAAATAGCCAGACTGCCCGAATTATGCAGGGAAATGCACTCTGGTAACGGCCAATCGCACACGCTTTTCAGGCTATAATAGAAGTGTAAATGAGATCACGCAGCACATCCTGGTTTGCCTTTCGCGGGCCCAAACGCTCGCTGGCTTGCTGGGTAGACTTTCTGGTCTGCCCGCGCCGCTATCTGGCGGTGCTGCCCTCGCACGCGCGCGCGAACCTTTTCGCCGGTGACTAACCATTCCTTCCTCCTCAATCCTTCATCAGTCTGAGTTTGCTTGGCGCGATTGATTCAACGTGTCCTCTTGCAATCGGCTGAAGGCATTCACATGCAACCAATTTTTTTGAAAAGAGGATGAACATGGCAACGCAGACACTTTCCAATGCCGGCCCAAAGATCAAGACCAAGCTGCCCGGACCCAAGGCTCAGGCCATCCTGAAGGGCGATGAGAAATATATCTCTCCGTCTTACACACGCTCCTATCCACTGGTGGCCAAGCGCGGCCGCGGTGTGGTGATTGAAGATGTTGACGGCAATGAGTTCCTGGATTTCTCAGCGGGAATCGCCGTGGTTTCTACCGGCCATTGCCATCCGCGCGTGGTGGATGCCATTCAGAAGCAGGCAGCCGAGCTGATCCACATGTCCGGCACCGACTTCTATTACGAAAACATGATCACGCTGGCGGAGCGCCTGAGCAAAGTTGCGCCCATGTCCGGCCCAATCCGCGCTTACTATGGCAATTCCGGCACTGAAGCCGTGGAAGCCGCAATGAAGCTGGCGCGTTATCACACCAAGCGCCAGGGCATTGTGGCGTTTTACGGCGCGTTCCACGGACGCACCATGGGTGCACTGTCGCTCACCGCGTCCAAAACGCAGCAACGCCGCCGCTTCTTCCCGGTGGTTCCGGGCGTAGCGCACGTGCCATATCCAAATGTCTATCGCAAACCCGAAGGCATGAGTGCTGAAGAGCACATTGCCGAGTGCGTAAGTTTCATTGAAGATCGCGTATTCAAAACCATCATGCCGCCGGAAGAGTGTGCAGCCATTTTCATTGAGCCAATCCAGGGTGAAGGCGGATACCTGCCTGCTCCAACCGAATTCATGCGCGAACTTCGTCGCATCTGCGATAAACACGGCATTCTGCTCGTTGCCGATGAAGTGCAGAGCGGCGCGGGACGTAGCGGCAAGTGGTGGGCCATCCAGCACACAGGCGTGGAGCCAGACATTATTACGATTGCTAAAGGCATCGCTTCCGGCATGCCACTCGGTATCACGCTGGCCAAAGCGCACATCATGGACTGGGTCCCTGGATCACATGCCTCAACGTTCGGCGGAAACCCTGTCTGCATTGAAGCTGCGCTGGCAACCATGGACGTGCTGGAAAGCGAAGCGATTCGCAATGCCGAAGTCGTGGGCAGCCACATGATGAAGCGGTTGAGCGGCTGGGTGAAAACTCACCCCATGGTGGGTGATGTTCGTGGTCGCGGCCTGATGATCGGCGTGGAGATCGTGAAGGACAAGAAGACTAAGGCCACAGCCCATGACGAGCGCGACCGCATTGTTGAGCTGGCGTTTGAACGAGGCATCCTGTTCCTGGGCGCCGGTGAAAACTCCATCCGCATCGCACCGCCGCTTGTAGTCACACAAGAGCAAGCCGACATTGCCATGGACGTGCTGGAAGAGTGCATTGGCATTATCGAAAAAGAGAACAAGTAGTTTTGAAATCCCGACACTGAGCTTGCAAAGTGGAGGGAGCCCTATAGTCAAAAGAGAATGCCTGCGAGCAGAAATGTTCTTGCAGGCATTTTTATTTGCCGGCAGATCAATAAAATTCTTTGTTGACCTCCAGATTTTCGATACGATAGGGCCCTCTCACTCAGTTCGAGGTTTCAGGAAAAATGCCAGCTTCTGGCCAGCTAACCCGTCTCACTCTTCGCGCTCTCGATTCGCTTACTAAGCTCCTGCCCGGCAAAGATTCCACTCCACAACATCTCCAGACCGGACGCCATGGTGAAGAGGCCGCTTACTTCTATCTACGGAAGCTCGGTTATGTGATCGTCGCGCGCAATTATCGCAGTCCACGCAGCCGAAGCGAGCTTGATCTGGTGGGCTGGGATGGCGGCACGCTATGCTTTATCGAGGTGAAAACTCGCAGCACACGGAATATCATCCCAGCTGAAGCAGCCGTCGATGCCGAAAAACAACGTGATCTCTCCCGCGTGGCGCGCGAATTTCTGCGCAAGATCAAAGGCGATCCGCCATTTCGGTTCGATATTGTGAGTGTTTATCTGGAGAGCCCAGAACCTGAAATTGAATTATTCAGAGATGCTTTTCCGATCGCCTGAACCCTATATCAGCAGGTTCTAAAGACAGCAATCAAACTTCTTCTGTCTTCGTGCTTCTCAGGTCAAATGCCAGCCGCCAAACGTAGTGCACGCCGGAAATCGTGGTAAGCACCGCCGTGGACCACAGGCTCCAGCGCTTACCTAACCGCGCCCAATCAGAATGATTGATCTCGTAGATCAGCGCCATTGGCACGCTGATAATCTGGACTACAGTGTTCGCCTTGCCGAACCAGCTGGGACGAAATACTTTCATCGTTCCTGTGGCATACAACAAAGTGCAGACAATCAGGATAATAATGTCGCGACTGAAAACCATGATCGTGAACGGCCAGCGGATCACATGCTCCACAGAGAGCATCAGAAACATGGTGCTCAGCAACAGCTTATCCGCAATCGGATCAAGGTACTGGCCAAGCGTGGTTTTCTGCTTCAGGACCCGTGCCAGCAGTCCGTCCAGACCATCAGTAATTCCAGCCACCACAAAGATTGCCAGCGCCCAGGCATATTTCTGCTGCTGAAGGGCTACTACCACAAACGGCACAAAGATCAGCCGCATGAGTGTCAGCAAGTTGGGCGCGGATTTTAACTGGCGCAACATTATTGCGGCTCCTGAAAAAGCCTGGTAGCGGCAATGCCCGTTTTCGCGGCAAACTGCTCTGCCAGCGACGGCAGCTCCCCATTGTGGGAGTCCACCTCAATCCGCTGCACGCGATGCATCGGAAAAAAGATGACCGTTGGACTGGCAGCCTCTCCTGACTTCACCATATGCATAAAATCATCCAGCGACTGCAAATCCACGCCACGCAAGCTGGCTCCTGCCGGGGTTAAAGCTGTCAGAATGCCCCAGAATTTCTCTCGCGGATTTTGCAGTGTCACCAGGACAAGTTGCCCGGGAATCATCGTCTTTAAATTCCTTCAGCACATCAATGGCTTCTCTAAGCCAGTGGAAAAGTTGTTTTAAGATTATCATGACTGCACGGGCCCATCCTTGACGTACCACTATTCCTACTAGAGGCTTTATGACAGAAGCGGACCTTTACAGCTTCATCTCTGAATGCAAGCTCGGTGTCTTGTCCAGCCTGGCCGAAAATGGGAGGCCCCAGTCTGCCCTGGTTGGAATTGCCGTTACACCAGCGCTTTGAAATCATCTTTGATACGGTCAAAAGCACTCGAAAATATCCAAACCTTGTTTCCAGGCATCAATGTTCTTTTGTCCTTGGCTGGGCCGGCGAAAAGACCGTGCAGTATGAAGGCGATGCACAAGAACTTTCCGGATCCGAGTTGAACCGTTGCCAGACTGTCTATTTTCAAGCCTGGCCGGATGGGCCAGATCGCCTTAAGTGGCCGGGAACTGTCTATTTCGTGGTGAAACCGAGCTGGATTCGATATAGTGACTTTGATCACTCACCACCATTGATCCAGGAATTCACCTTCCCGCGTTAGCCGGTTCCGAGCGCGTATCGGCAATCGCCTGAATGCATTGCTCCGCCATTTTGGCAGCGCCGGCAACATTCGGATGCCCCGCCGCGGAGAGCCTGCATTGATATTTCTGTAATTCTCCTTCTGCCACCAATTCGCATGCGGCAAACCGCTCTGCCGCCGTTTCATCAGGCGTCTTACTGGGATCATTAAAATCGATTTCCCAAAACAAGGACTGTGGAGCATAGGCCGCATTGGCCTCATTCATGCCGCAATCGACGAAGACTGCTCGCCCTTCCCCTGCCGCGCGGTTTACCTGCTCCACCGCCCCGCGCAACAATCCAGTGGATAGCTTCCAGAAGCGCAAACAATTCTCCACAATCTCCTTGCGAAAAAGAGTGGGATCAAAGAGCGGAGCAAATTTCACCCCGTGAACCAGCGAATATATCGCTTCCACCCCTCGCGGCTGGCTTTGCTGGCTGAGCACCGGATAGTATCCCAGCACCAATACGCGCGCATTGGCAAACTTGTTCACCACCTGCTGCAAAAGGGCAGACATGTCCCGCCCGCAATAATTGCGTATATGCAGCTCAAGTTCAAATTGCGGAATCATGGGATTGAAAATCCGCTGGACTTCCACGTCATTAATCCCGCCATTCATCAGCACCCATTGCACTTGGGTAGGATCACCAGTAAAACTCTGCAGCTGTTGCATGATCGTGGGAAAGAAGCACGGCACCTCTGCGGACGGCATGGTAACACTATAGGAGTCACGTATGCCTATTTTTGCGCCGGAGTGTGCAAGCATCTGCACTTGCGCCCTTAATTGACGGGCTAGAATGCTGGCTGTTTTGTGCTGCTCCTGCAGCCCCTGGCCCCAAACTACCGAGTCACCTATCACAAGAAGTGTATTCATGTCCCAGCGCCCAGTGTAACAAGCCCGTGGGATAAGACGGCAAGCGGCAGCGCTGAATCCGATGCAATCACTTTAATAGTGGTAAAATACACACTGCCAACCTGATTGTAGGCGCGTAGCTCAGTTGGTTAGAGCGCTACCTTGACACGGTAGAGGTCAGGAGTTCGAGTCTCCTCGTGCCTACCACTTCTCTCTTGTACGGAACCGACGCAAAGCCCAGCGCCTCCGCCCTGATTGAGCACAAGGAGCTACGACATGAAGCCAAAGAACACGATTTGCCTCTGGTTCGACAAAGACGCGCATGAAGCGGCGCGCTTCTATGCCGCCACCTTTCCGGATAGCAAAGTAACCGCGGTTCACCAGGCCCCCGGTGACTATCCAAGCGGTAAGAAGGGCGATGTGCTGACGGTGGAGTTCACCGTTCTCGGCATTCCCTGTCTCGGCCTCAACGGCGGTCCGGCAGTCAAGCATAGTGAGGCCTTTTCCTTCCAGATCGCGACGGAGAATCAGGAAGAGACCGACCGTTACTGGAATGCGATCGTCGGCAATGGCGGCGCGGAGAGTGCGTGTGGTTGGTGCAAAGACCGCTGGGGCCTCTCCTGGCAAATCACCCCGCGGGCTCTGACGGATGCGCTTGCGGCTGGCGGCGGAGAGGCAAAACGTGCCTTCGAGGCGATGATGACAATGAGGAAGATCGATATCGCCGCCATTGAGGCAGCTCGGCGAGGCTAACCAATAGACCAGCGGAAAATATTTGCGCATGTTTAGCGCTTTTGAGCGTAGCTTGAAAAGGCGACTGGAGAAAGACCGGTCAAGTGCTATCTTTTAACTCGCAATTTTATTTCTGTAACGAATTTGTTCCGAGCGCACTAATATAAAGAGAGGCGAAACAGCCCCCACGCATCCCGGATAACCTTCAACTAAGCAGGAACAAACCCTCCCTGCTTCCGATCACTGCATTGTGCAGATGGAGAAAGTCGCCATGCGCACTGGTCCAGCCCTGGTTGCGATCGATGATCTTCACGAAGGCGCTCTATCATCTGTGGACGATAGTATTCGTTCATTGGTGGGATTGGTTGCCAGAGTGAAAACTGAAGAAACCTCGGGGTCCTGCTTGAAGTCTTCTTCAGAAGAAGTGCTTGTCGACACAGAGGTCGACGGAGCGCGCTATCTGCTTGTACGCATGCCGCTACCGGAAGGCAATGCAATCCGGCTCAGCCCACGCGAGCAGGAAATTGTACGCATGGTGGCAAAAGGCCATCCCAACAAAGTAATTGCCGATGTCCTGAGTATCAGCTCCTGGACCGTGTGCACTCATTTGCGACGCATCTTTGCCAAGCTGGGAGTCGGATCGCGTGCCGCCATGGTGGCACAGCTCCTTCAGACGGGAGCGCTCCCGCCTGATCATCATGCGCCGTCCAGGATGCGCTAATCCATTACAAATCAAAGCTGATTAGAACGACTTCCCATTTTGGAAACAAATCTAGGTAAAAGTATTTATCGCGTGCGGCCTGTCGGATTCAGTCGCTCCAATTATTTGCTGATTGATCCGCTCTATCCGGCTCCGGCGTTCTAACCTGCCATGTCCAGTCCGGGCTTTTTGCAACAAGCGCAAAATATTGCCGCCTAAAATCAATGCTTCCTGGTCCGGAGGCAAACCCAGTAGCCGGATCTTATGAAGTTCAAGGCCGGAATGGAGCCAGGGGCCGTCCGACCCAAATAGAACTTTGTGAGCACCGCCCCGCCGAATGGCTTCTACGACGTACTCGAATTGGCGAACACCTGAGGTATCGGCATATACGTTGGGATACCGCGCCAGCTGATAGGCTACGTGCTGATGCGCCTTCCAGTCATCGGTAAAGCTGCCGAGGTGGGCAACAATAAAATTCACGTCAGGATATTCCGGCGCAATCATGTCGACAATTTCTGGTCGGCTCACAACATCAACCAGAATTGGAATGTGCAAGTCTCTGGCTGTCTCGCAGACCTCGCGTGTGGGCATTGCCTCAAAACCATGGACCTTGATGCCCCTGAAGCCCCAGCGCGTCACCGCATGTTTCACCATTTGAGAGATCCGGCCCGCATCACGGCGCGCGTGAACAAAGGCAAAGCCAATCAGGCGATCAGGAAAACGAGAAATGATTCGAGCCAGCTCACGATTGGCCTGATGGTAGTCGCCACGCAGCGGTGCAGGCATCACTATAGTCTTGTCGATACCCGCTGCCCGGGCGCGGCGCAGATATTTTTCCAGTGGCGCATTCGTGTTCCATGGCGCGGTCATCTTGTCGCCTTTTCCGGCGTGACAATGTGAGTCGATGATCATACGGACCACTCATGCAGCTCTGCTGCCGGCTGCTTCTCACCCTTTGGCTGCAACGCCGTGGCCGCTGCAGCCAAATACCAGATGGAAGTTTCGATCCCGCGAAAAAAGTTAGGCAGATGGAATTTCTCGTTGGGTGCATGAATGCGATCATCTGGCAGGCCAAATCCCATCAGCACGGCTGGGATACCAAGCGTTTCCTGAAACGCATTAACTACAGGAATTGATCCTCCAGAACGCAGAAAGACAGGATAGGCGCCAAATGCTTTTTTAAAAGCGAAAGCTGCGGTGCGCACAGCGGGATGCTTCTGGTCTACCAGCGCAGGCTGTATGGGAGACAGAATCCTCAATGACGCTTCAATTCCACGGGGCACGACCCCGTTGATGTGCTCGCGAAAAAGCTTACCGATCCGTTCAGGATCCTGGTCAGGCACAAGCCGAAAGCTCATTTTCACGATTGCATGGGTTGGGATGACTCCCTTCCCGCCAGGACCATAATGGCCTCCGGCAATGCCGTTCACGGTGAGCGCGGGGCGGATTGTAGTGCGTTCATAAAGCGAGTAATCTGCTTCGCCCCAGCCATGATCAACTTTCGCGTCATGCAATATCTTGGTATTGCTCGGCCCGACGCGAGCCATATACGCCCGCTCTTTCTCACTCCAGGTGCGCACGTCATCATAGAAGCCGGGAATTTTCACCCGCCCGCGCCAGTCATGCAGGCTGGCAACGATTTCGCACGCCACCTGAATCGGATTCAAGATCGCGCCACCAAATGTGCCGGAATGCAGCTCCTCTTTAGGGCCGCGCAGCTCCAGTTCAGCGCGCAGACCGCCACGTTGTGCGTAGCTGATCGCCGGCCGGCCATGCGCAAGCATTTTCGTATCAGAGATCACAGCTGCATCAGCGCGTAGAGCGCGCTTATTTCGCTGGATAAACGGCAACAGATGCGTACTGCCAATTTCTTCTTCGCCCTCGAAAATGCACTTCACATTCACCGGCAGAGTGTGTGTAGTACGGAGAAAAGCTTCGATAGCTTTTACGTGACAAAAGAACTGCCCTTTATCATCGGCAGCCCCGCGCGCATAAATATCCGCACCTTTGATGGTCGGCGTGAATGGAGGAGTCTTCCACTCGGCAATCGGCTCGCCGGGCAAGACATCATAGTGGCCATAGATGATCAGCGTCGCTCGATTTTCAGCGTGAGTTCCGCCCATCCACGACGCATAGACAATCGGATTCCCGCGCGTCGGGATCACGCGGACTCGCTCCAGTCCAATGTTTTTTAGGTGCCGTGCCAGCCAGTGCGCGCATCTTTTTACATCGTCAGCACGCTGCGGCTGTGAGCTAACGCTGGGAAAGCGCAGAAACTCTTTCAGCTCCACGACGAACTTTGAATGATGCGCGCGTGCGTAGCTTAAAGGTGCCGATATCTTCATGATTCATACACCTTCTTGCTTTTGCCGAATCACATGCAGCTATATACGCTGCGCTGGTCGCGTTGGCGGGCGCCAATCCAATCTTTCATGGCAACATATTCCGCGCCCATGGAAGAACTCCCGCCCAGATCAATATTGGCCCACTTATCGAGCTTTTCAATCGCGCGCTGAACACCGTCATGCAGCCAGCGCAATCCATCCAGCGGATTCATCGATAGCTCAACAGCCATCATCAATTCAAATTTCAAATTCGTGATAATTCCCAGGCCTGGGCCCGCGGTATCAACGTCACTGACGGAATGAATATTCTTCCAAAGCTTTTCTGCCTGTTGCGGGCCTACCCAGCCTTCGGTCATGTCACACGGCCCTATGATCGGGCCTGGGAAAACTCCAACTGTTGGACAGATGGAGCCCCAGCGAATCACGCGATCATCTACATCCGGCTGCTTGAGCTTTGCAAACCAGCAAAGGTAACGCGTGTTGCGTGGATCAGGCGTGCCCAACGCCTGAAACTCAAGTTGTGCCAGGTCTTTCAAAAAGCGGGCACGATCATTCACGTCGATCGGCGGAGGAGCGGCAGGTGCGGGTGCCTGACTCACTGCAGTATGTTTCTGCAATTGCCGGAGAGCTACATCTCGAATGCTCGACCATTCTTGCTTAAGGCCTACATTGGCCGGCGTATTGTTTTGCGGCAGTTTTTTGCCGCGCCATTCAGGATGAAGTTGATAAAAAACCTCATCCGCAATCTTGTTGGCGTCGGTCACGCCGGTCGAAATCAGGTACGGTATGAATTGCTTTTCAGCCAGGTCCCTTGCCTGTGCAGGAGTCCATTCTGCTTCAGCTTCTGACTCCAGATCACTCTCGGCAAGAACAGCCATCAAATCTTCGAGTTCCGCTTCCAGTTCGAGTTCGAGTTCGGGATCATACATAAAGACTTCCCTTCAGTCGGCCGTAAACAAGGCTCCCGGCGCTCGCCTGCACAACGCAATTCGCCAGCGGCGCCGGGACAAGGGTGTCACCGTTAGAGTCCGTATTCAAATTCAAACTCGCGGCTCTGGGCTTTCTGCGTAGAGGCTCCAGTTTTTTGCCGGCTGTGATGTGGTTGCTTGATCGGTGTCGGTTGTGTCTGGTCCCACGGCAGCACGCGATGAGAGCCTGTGCGCTTTCCCAGTCCCATTGCCTGTGCGCTGGTCAGCCACTCTTCCGACTGCTCCGCGATCTCAAGCAGCAAAGTTTCAAACTGCGAACGCGTCGTCTGCAGGATGTGAGGCTGTGCCAGCCAGCGCAGTACTTCGCGGCCGGTAACACCCATGCGCTGGCGCGGCGATGTCACCAGGCGCTCGTTGTGATAACGGATCAGGACTTCTTCCACCACGTCCCAGGCATTATCTGCGCCGAAGAGCCGCTTCACGTCGTCAGAATCAAGGATCTTGAACGCTTCTTCGAGCAGTTGCATCACCTCAACCCTCAGAACATTCAGATGGCCAAAAGAGAGCCACTTAAGGTTGTTGCGCAGGTCCAGTCCCGCGCGACGCACAATTGCGATGGAACCAAAGCTTGGATCGTAAGCACGTTCGCGAATCACATCGGAAATGCGCTTATCGCGCCAGAACAGAGTGACTTGGTGAATGAAGTGCCCAAAGAGCTTATGGAAGTCAGTATTGGCGCGTGAGCCTGTTGGCACCGGCGCAGCGCCATAACCAAAGATGCGCTTGTAAGCCGACAAACGATCGCTCTTGGTATAACGCAACACATCACGGCGATCAAATTGATACAGAGCAAAAGCGCCGGGTCCGGCGGAAAGTCGAACAGCGCCAGCCTTAAAAAGCTCCTGCAGCTTCTGCACTACGCGGAAAACGCCAATCTTCTCATGCTGCCAGAGATAGTACATATCACCGACCGCCATGATGCGTTCTGAAGTAATAGTTTCATCGTAGGGCTCAACGCCGGCAGGGATGCGCGTAACGCCAAGGTCTTTCGCGGCATCGGGTCCCACGCCTGCCAACGCGGCCAGGCCTTTATCTGGAGGCGCGGGTGTTTTCTCGTCAGCGGCCACAACAGAGGCCAGCATGTCATCAATCTGCTTGGTGATCGCATCGGCGAGTTGCGGGTTGGTAACCAGATCAGCCGAAAGCTGGCTGGCTACCTGCTCCCGCAGTGCAGCTATACGGTCATATAAGCCCTGATATTCTTTTTCGGTTGCCATTGATGTGCCTCCTGGTTCGCGATCCTGCTTTTTCTATGCAAGACCTTTCTTTATCGCGCCCTCTATTTTTTAACGCTTCTTATCTGCGTTTTCTTTCCAAGTGATGAAGCTGGATTTCCATGTCCTCCGCCTCGGTCTCCACGGATTGCGGGGGCTGCATTCCAATCTGCTGCCCCAGCGTGAACAACTGTGTTAATTGGTCACTCAAATCATCGAATGCATGCCGGACTCGCGCGGTGCTAAAGCCATCTGGTAATGCGTCTATGTTCTCCGGATCCTTCGCACCTTGCACCATGTCCATCAGTGTCTGCATCACCGGCAGCAAGTTATTGTTTACGGCAATGCGGCCACCATCTTTCAAGAGGCGCGGCATCTCGTCACTGACTGAGGATTCAATCTCCGTCAGCACGTCTTCCAGATACATTGCCGGCAGCTCGCCACCTTCACCAAATTCCAGCAGAAGCGTCTGGCGCTCATTCGGTCCAATGAACACTGAGTCAAGCGCGAAGCGTACCTCGTTCACCGTCTCCGCAATCACATTCAACTGACGTGAGATCAGTACAAGTTGAGTCCCCAGGAAGGCCGGCAAACGAGATGGACTCAGGATAAAGTACTTGCCATTGCTGAGCCAGCTCTGCAGTAGGGAAGTCATGTAGTCAGAGATCACGCGGAAATTTGTAATGTCCTGCTCATCTTCCACCGAATTTGAGAATGGATTATCACGATTCTTTCTCTGAAAATAAATGCCATAGATGTCCCGCAGCGAACCAAGCGTTCCAGTGATTTTGTCTGGATCTGCCTGGACTTGTGGATTTTTGAAGGACACGGTTGC
>Ga0206955_1084_pt1 | contig 25422 bp, 17 predicted proteins | sample Alteio_BWOrgHeat_34_FD_153247 | JGI IMG/M metagenome (GOLD analysis project Ga0206955, IMG submission 153247) | Enriched cells from forest soil in Barre Woods Harvard Forest LTER site, Petersham, Massachusetts, United States -... | ecosystem: Environmental > Terrestrial > Soil > Temperate forest >...
GTATTAGCCTATATGATTCTTTCAGCGGCAGAAGTATTGGTTTCTATTACGGGTTTAGAGTATGCTTATACCCATTCGCCAAAGTCAATGAAAAGCACCATGACCGGGATTTGGTTTTTGGTAGTTTCGGCAGGCAATTTAATAACCGCACAGGTTAACGGTTATATTGCAGACGGGGGAAGTTTTTCGCGGCTTCTTAAAGGTGCAAATTACGAGTGGTTCTTTATAATCTTCATCTCCATTTTTGTGGTGGTATTCCTGTTTGTTTCGCCAAGATTAAAAGAACGCAACTATATCAGCGACCCTTATATTGAAAACGAGGTTATTGCAGATACCAACAATTTATAGGTAATTCTATCGTTTACAAAAAAGCAGTTTAGTAACAATTACTTTACTGCTTTTTTATTTTAAATGCAGGCTAAAATAAATTATTTTTGCCCCCTTGTTTACCCCAAATTATTATAAGTGCCGGATAGCATCGTAATTATACCAACCTACAATGAGAAAGAAAATATTGAACGGATGATCCGTAAAGTATTCACACTTCCTCATGATTTTCACGTACTGATCATCGACGACGGATCGCCGGACGGCACCCAGAACATCGTTAAACAATTGCAACTTGAATACCCCGAAAAGCTTTTTATAGAAGAGCGGGCGGGCAAACAGGGACTTGGCACTGCTTATATCCATGGTTTCAAATGGGCCATTGCCAGGCAGTACGATTATATTTTTGAGATGGACGCCGATTTTTCACATAATCCGGATGATCTTTTAAAACTTTATGAAGCATGTACCCAGGGTGCTGATGCAGCGATTGGATCACGCTATATTAATGGGGTTAATGTGGTTAACTGGCCCATGAGCCGGGTTTTGATGAGTTATTTCGCATCCGTTTATGTCCGTTTTATAACAGGGATAGATATACAGGATGCCACTGCCGGCTTTATGTGTTATAAACGCAAGGTTTTGGAAACCATTAACCTGGATAAGATCAAATTTGTTGGTTATGCTTTCCAGATTGAGATGAAATATACAACGATCAAACATGGCTTTAAGCTGGTTGAAGTGCCGATCATCTTTACCGACCGCACCCTCGGTACCTCGAAAATGTCAACAAGCATTTTCAGGGAAGCTTTTTTTGGAGTGATCCAAATGAGGATAAATGCTATTTTCAGGAAGTATCCGGAAGGATGATTTTGATTTCGGATTTCGGATGTTCGATTTCGGAATTTTAATGCAAACTAAATTACATTTGACTAAATTCGAAATCGGAAATTTAAAACAAAAGGAAATCCGAAATCGAACATCCGAAATCCGAAATAACAAAGAATGAACGAAAATCTCGATCCCGACCGCGAACGCCTCTCTCCTGCTGAACGTGATATTGAAAAAGTTTTACGTCCGCAGGCGTTTGAGGATTTTACCGGTCAGCATAAAATATTAGCCAATTTAAAAATATTTGTACAGGCAGCCCGCCAGCGCGGCGAGGCGCTTGACCACGTGCTGCTGCACGGCCCTCCCGGATTAGGGAAAACCACCCTTTCCTATATCATCGCCAATGAAATGGGTGTTGGTATCAAAATAACATCCGGCCCGGTGCTTGATAAGCCAGGCGACCTTGCTGGTTTGCTTACCAACCTGGAAACCGGCGACATTTTGTTTATTGACGAGATCCACCGTTTAAGCCCCCTGGTTGAAGAGTACCTGTACTCGGCAATGGAAGATTTTAAGATAGACATCATGCTGGAGAGCGGCCCGAATGCACGTTCAGTTCAAATCTCGCTTAATCCCTTTACTTTAGTTGGGGCAACTACACGGTCTGGTTTATTGACAGCGCCCTTACGTGCCCGGTTTGGCATTAACTCGCGATTAGAATATTACGACGCCAAACTGTTGACCACCATCGTGCTTCGCTCATCATCTATATTAAAAACACCAATCACCGATGAAGGCGCCTATGAAATAGCGCGCCGTAGTCGTGGCACTCCACGTATTGCAAATGCATTATTGCGCCGTACACGGGATTTCGCCCAGATAAAAGGCGATGGCAATATTGACACCGCTATTGCCAAATATGCCCTGAATGCGCTAAATGTGGATGAACATGGCCTGGACGAAATGGATAATAAAATCCTGACCACTATTATTGACAAATTTAAAGGCGGCCCGGTTGGCCTGAAAACAATTGCTACTGCCGTGGGTGAAGATGAAGGCACTATTGAAGAAGTTTACGAACCCTTTTTAATACAGGAAGGTTTTTTAATGCGCACCGCCCGCGGCCGCGAGGTTACTGAAATTGCCTACAAGCATTTAGGGAAAATCAAGCTGGGTGGCAACCCGTCGTTATTTTAACTATAGGGACAAATGCCATTGCAAAATGGCATGCTCAATATCTATATTCTTTTATTCTGTCAAACGAAAAACAACATGAAAACATTCCTTTCAGCTTTTTTATTGGTTTTAGTTGGCTTTGTGGCTTCGGCCCAGGGACCTATCCGCGTGTGCGTGGCTGGTTTGAACCATGACCATGCGCACGGTATTTTGAATCGTTATAAAGATGGCACGGTTGATATCGTCGGCATTGCCGAACCCAATAAAGAATTATGGGTAAAATACGGCAAGCTGTACCATATTCCGGATTCCCTTTTCTTTACCGACCTTAAACAAATGCTGCTGCTCAAAAAGCCTGATGCCGTTTTGGGATATAATGCAGTAGGCAATCACGTTGATGTGGTTGAAATATGCGCCCCCCTGCACATACCTGTGATGGTTGAAAAACCCCTTGCGGCGACATTGGAGCAGGCAAAGCGGATAGAAGCGCTGGCAAATGAATATAAAATAAGGGTACTTGTTAATTATGAGACTACCTGGTACGCGTCAAACCTGGCTAACTACAATACGATTGCGGCAGACAGCATAGGCAAGATCAGGAAGATGGTAGTACACGACGGGCACCAGGGCCCAAAGGAAATTGGCTGCAGCAAGGAATTTTTAAGCTGGCTAACCGACCCGGTATTGAACGGAGCAGGCCCGCTAAACGATTTTGGCTGCTATGGCGCCGACCTGATGACCTGGTTTATGCATGGCCAAAAACCGCTTGCGGTGACTGCAATCGCCCATCATTACAAACCGGAAATTTATCCGAAGGTAGAGGATGACGCCACTATCCTGGTAGAATATCCTACCGCCAGCGGGCAGATAGAAGCATCGTGGAACTGGCCTTTCAGTATCAAGGACATGGAAATATTTGGAGAGACAGGTTACCTGCACGCCCTGGACGGAAAAAGTATTGTGAGCAGAATGCGTGAGAATATAAAAGGTGCAAAAACGGCTTCGCCTCTCCCCGCTCCTATTAACGATCCTATCATTTACTTAACGGCTGTATTACGCGGTAAGATCAGCGGAAACGATGATCAATCCTCGTTAAACTACAACATGATAGTGATGCAAATACTGGATGCCGCCAAACGATCAATTAAGGAAGGCAAAAAAATAGTTTTATAGTTGATCTGAATTTGCCAGGTGTTCACTGTATAAACTTGAAACAGGATTAATCACCAAATGTAAACCCATTTGAGGACGTGACAACGTGACAGTATTCCAATAAACTGAAAGTAGTTGATTGTCAACAAATTGCATCGATATAGACAAAAAACTCATTTAATACGAATTGATTATCAGCTACTTAGCTATATACGGCGATTTATTAAAAAATGAAACACGCTGATAATAAGCGTGTTTCACAATGTTCCGCAGCGTTCCGCGGAAAAACGGAACGCATTAGTGCTTATCTTTTCTCCATTAATAATCTCAGCCAGCAGAATTTTTAATTATTTCAAACTTTAAACCTGAATCTGTCTTTATTATCCAAAGGCAAAATCATTACATTTGCCCACTTCAAAATTTCATCTGATAAATTATGTTAAAACAACTTTTTTCTGCCTCCGTTCTTTGTTTTTTTGGCTTAACATCGTTCGCACAAGGAAACAGCGCTGCCATAATGGCCCGCAAGCAAGTTCCTATAGTTTGCTATCACCAGATCCGCGACTGGACGCCAAAAGACTCAAAAGTTTCAAAAGATTATATCATTCCCATAGCTGCGTTTAAACAGCACATCAAAATGCTGGCGGATAGCGGCTACCACACTATACTGCCCGATCAGTTGTATGATTACCTTACAAAAGGGACTGCATTGCCCAGCAAGCCCATTATGCTCACTTTTGATGATACCGACCTTGATCAGTTTACCATCGCCCGCCCCGAGCTAAAAAAATATGGCTTCAAAGGCGTGTTTTTTGTAATGACGGTTTCTTTAGGACGCCCGCATTACATGTCGAAAGAGCAGGTTAAACAACTATCGGACGAGGGAAATGTGATTGCCAGCCATACCTGGGACCATCACCGCGTTGACCGGTATAAACACGACCCTAACCCGAAAAAGGACGATTGGGTGATACAAATTGAAAAACCAACCAAAAAGCTGGAAGAAATAACAGGCAAAAAAATTGATTATTTTGCGTATCCGTTCGGTGTGTGGAAAAAACCAGTTTTGCCAGAAATAAAGAAATATGGATTTAAGCTTGCCTTCCAGCTGGCCGACAAACGTGATCCCGAATTCCCATTAATGACCGTAAGGCGCATACTTGACAGTGGTTACTGGACTACCAAAACCTTCAGCAACAGCGTTAGGCGGAGTTTTTAGGCCCCCAGCCCCCTAAAGGGGGGGTGAAATAAAAATTGAATTTCAAATGCTGAATTCCGGACACTGATTAAATTTCAGCGCCGGAATTCAGCATTTTTTATTCAGCAGGATTATGGTTTATCTTTATAAAAAAATTCATTCATAGGCCATGAGATCAAAATTCTTTATGAGTATCGTGCTTATTTTGCTGATAAGCGCGGATTATGCCTGTTGTCAATCGCCGGGCTTAATTACTGATCATTTTAATGCATTAGGCAAACATGATATCAAGGCCATTGCTGCCGGTTACGCCGATAGCGCCAAAGTGTATTCGCCAAACTGGGAAGGTGCAAAAACCGGGCAGGCCGGGATTACCGAAGTGTATAGCCGTTATTTCGCCTCAACCCCCGACCTGGCTTACAAGGTAACGCATATCATCAAGGCCGGTGAATATATTGTAGCTGAATATACGGTAAGTGGCACGTTGTCCAAGCCCGAAGGGAACACACCGACTTATATGAAGGATAAGAAGTACACGCTGGATTATTGCGCTGTATTTATAGTTAAAGACGATAAGATCATTAAAGAAACCGATTATTTCGATCAGGTTGCCTTTTTACGGCAGGTCGGCTTTTTCGATCAGAAATAAGATAACACCGATGCCGCAAAACAGTACAGTTTATAGTTCATTGATAAAGAAAGAGGCTAAAAACCTTGGCTTTATGTTCTGTGGAATTTCAAAAGCCGAATTTTTAGCCGATGAAGCCCCCAAACTGGAAGCATGGTTAAAAAAGGGAATGCAGGGCGAAATGCAGTACATGGAAAACCATTTCGATAAACGCCTTGACCCCCGTTTATTGGTTGATGGCGCCCGGTCTGTAATATCCCTCGGGCTGAACTACTTTACTGATAACCAGCAGGTTGATCTTTTAAGTCCCAAAATATCAAAATATGCTTATGGCGATGATTATCACCAGGTGATAAAAGACAAACTAAAACAATTGTTAGCTATTATTAATGAAAAGATAGGTGAAGTTAACGGCCGCGCATTTGTTGATTCGGCGCCGGTGCTGGATAAGGCATGGGCAAAAAAAGCAGGGCTTGGATGGATGGGGAAAAACACAAACCTGATCAGCAAAAAAGCCGGCTCGTTCTTCTTCCTGGCCGAACTGATCATTGATCTTGAACTGGATTACGATATTGCCCCCGCTGAAGACCATTGCGGCACCTGCACCGCCTGTATCGACGCTTGCCCAACCCAGGCCATTGTCGGCCCCTACATTGTGGATGGCAGCCGCTGCATCTCTTACCTGACCATCGAACTTAAAAATGAAATCCCGCAGGAGTTCAAAGGAAAAATGGATAACTGGATGTTTGGCTGTGATGTTTGCCAGGACGTTTGCCCCTGGAATAAGTTTTCGGTGTTGCATTCCGAGCCAGCCTTTAAACCCAAACAAGAATTGCTTGAATTAAATAAAAAAGACTGGGAAGAAATTACCGAAGATACATTCCAAAAAGTTTTTAAAAATTCGGCCGTTAAAAGAACCAAATTTAAAGGGTTAAAAAGAAATATTGATTTTCTGAAAAGCTAAAGCCATGGTCAAGTCAAAAGTCTTTAGCCGGGAGTCCTAAGCCAAATTTCCTTTATTCCTGAATTTGATTTAGTGGGCAAAATTATTTTAGCATTACCTGCAACATTACAACGTTGCAACATTACAACTTTCCAACAAAAATCAACCCTTCTTAAACTTATCAGCCAGCATTTTCAGCATATCCTCATTTACAGGTTTCGCAGGCGTTTCATCCTTTGGCTTAAATGGTTTCCGTTCCGGAGCGTTATTATAGTTTATTTTGGGGGAATATTGTTTGTTCGCAGTTTCAGTTTTAACCTGGGGTTTGTTTTCAGTAACGGCTACCTGTTCAGGCTGCTTTTGCTGCACTGGTTTAGGCTGCCTTTCAGCAACTTTCTTTGCATTCCATCGGTTGTAGATCTCTTCCAGCTTGCGTTTGGTATAAAGCGGGAAATCACCCTGCATCATCCACGAATAGTAGCTCGGTTCAATCCTGAAAACTTCTTCTACAGCTTTGCCTTTATGCTTACCAAAATTAAAAACTTCTTCCCCATCATCATTAAAAACCATCCTGCCCGCAAAATCAACGGGGCGGTTAAGGTTGGTAAACTTGTGCAACGCTTCTATATCATTTATAACCGGCACTTGTTTGTTGCCTTTTTTATCTTCCCATTCAGTATTTTCATATCGGGCAACCTGTGCTATCAATACTTCCATGGTAGCGCGGGTATCGGCTTCAGCCGAGTGGGCGTTAATGATTTGTTTATCACAATAAAACTGGTAAGCAGCCTTTAACGTACGCTGCTCCATCTGGTGAAATATATTCTGAACATCCACAAAATGGCGTCCATCCAGGTCAAATTGAATCCGGGCCCGTAAAAATTCTTCCATCAGCACCGGGATATCAAATTTATTTGAATTATAGCCCGCCAGGTCGCTGTCCGCAATAAAATCGGCTACTGATTGTCCAATTTCCTTAAAAGCAGGCTCGTCCTTTACATCCTCATCATAAATGCCGTGTATCAATGACGATTCGAGCGGGATGGGCATACCTGGGTTTATGCGCCATGTTTTTACCTCATCACTGCCGTCAGGGAAAAGTTTAATCACTGATATTTCAACAATACGGTCAGTACCTATATTCGTACCTGTAGTTTCAAGATCAAAAAAAGCCAATGGCCGCTTTAAGTTTAATTTCATCAGAAAGGTGTTTGTTTTTTTATTACCGGCTGGAATTTACGCCAAATTTTTTTTATAATGTATTTTATTTAAAACCAGGATTCTTATACGTGGTTTCGATGCCGCAAAAGTCATAAAAAGAATTTGTACAATAAATTTTTAATACCATTTATATTTATTTAATTGTGGTACTGATTTTAAATACCCTTAAACTAATTTAAACCGATGAGAACCTTCCTTATCCTGGTGAGTTTATCGTGCTTCGTTCAACTCGCAACTGCGCAAGATTTCCCATACGGGCAAATCTCAGACCAGGAAATGGAAATGAAATCTTATTCAAAAGATACCTCAGCGCACGCCGTTGTATTACGTGAATACGGTAAAGGTAGCATAGAAGTGGTAACCGGAGAAGATATCCGGCTTGTATTTGAGTATCATGTAAAGATAAAGATATTTGACGCCAAAGGGTTAGGTAATGGCGAGGTCGAACTCCCGGTATACAATTTTAACGAGGAGGCAGAGAGTTACGAGACCATAGAGGAATTGACGGGGGTTACCTATTATACGGATAATAACGGGGCTACCCAAAAAGCCGAACTCGAAAAAACTAAAGTTTATTCAGAGAGAGAAAATAAAAACGAAGTGGTTTATAAGTTTGTTATGCCCTCCATGAAAAATGGTTGCGTTATTGAGTACAGGTACAGGATGTTCTCTCCCTATTTCGATAGCTTTCATCACTGGCAGTTCCAGGATTTCATCCCTAAAATATATTCGGAATACGAAGTTCACATTCCTGCTTACTGGCGTTACAATGTTTCGTTAAAAGGAGGCTTAAAGCTAACTAAAAACACGACAACTATTGAGCAAAATTGTTTCTCCGTTAACGGCGGGGGGCATGGTGATGCCATTGGCACCTCAAGCACCGATTGCTCTAAACTTGTTTTTGGAATGAGTGATGTGCCCGCGTTTGAAAAGGAAGATTATATGACTTCTCCTATGGATTTTTTATCGACCATCAATTTTCAACTTGTCGAATACACGAGTCCTTACAGGGATGTAAAGCAAAAGGTTACAAAAGAATGGAAAGATGTTGATTTTAGTCTTAAAAAATATTTGTTTTTTGGATCTCAATTAAAAAAAACGGCATTATTTAAAGACAGGATTGTGCCTGTTATTATAGGAAAAACTGACGACCTTGAAAAAGCGGAAGCTGTTTATACTTATATAAAACAACTGTTTAAATACAACGGACGAACAGGCAAATACAGCGATAATGGGATCAGCAGCGCCATTGACAAACATACCGGTAACGATGCAGATATAAACTTTTCGCTGATCAACGCGCTAAACGCAGCCGGCCTAAACGCGAAACCTGTGTTGTTATCAACCCGCGACCACGGCAAGGTCAACTCGCTCTACCCCGTTATTACTGATTTTAATTATGTGATAGCACGGGTTGATATCAACAACCAGATCTATCTGCTGGATGCAACTGATCCTTTACTGCCGTTTGGCATGCTCCCGATGCGATGCTTAAATGGTCGTGGCCGGGTTTTTAATCTTGACGGACCCTCGGATTGGATGGAATTAAACCTGCCGCAAAAAGAAAAAAGTACGCGTACGCTTGATTTTACTTTGGGCGAAGACGGCAAATTAAAAGGAACAGCCATTATTTATTCAACCGGCTATGATGCTTATGAAAAAAGATCGGCGATCAAAAAATTTAATTCAACAAACGAATTTGTGGAAGACTTCGGGAACAAATCATCAAAAGTAAAAGTGATTAAGGCCGAGATCTTAAATACTGATAGCCTTGACAAACCCCTTATTGAAAAATATGATCTTGAAATCGACCTGGCCGATAAAGCAACGAGCGGAAATGATCTTTCATTCAATCCGTTTTTTGGGGACAAAATTGACGTTAATCCATTTAAACTATCCGAACGTACCTACCCGGTAGATATGGGTATGCCTTCTGACGAAAGATTAACCCTAACTATTCATTTACCCGAAAAATATTCCGTTGAAACGCCGCTGCCAGCTACGGGGATAGCGATGCCTGACAATGGGGGTAAGTTTATAACAAATTACGAACCAGGGGACCACTCTTTTACGTTTTCGCATATCATACAATTAAACAAGGCTGTTTACGACGTGAATGAATATCCGTATCTTAAAGAGTTTTATAACAAAATCATTCAGTCGGAAAAAGCGGATATAGTATTTAAAAGAAAATTATAACCTGATAATAAAACCCGCAATTAATATGAATAAATATCTACTCTTTTTTTTGCTGTCATGGTGCTTTATTCCATTCGCAACTGCGCAGGATTTTCCATACGGACAAATCTCGTCAGAAGAACTTAGCATGAAAAAATACGCCAAAGATACCTCGGCGCATGCCCTGGTTTTGCGTGAATACGGCAAAGCACGGATTGGTGTGGCAAATGATGACAATATCAAGTTGATGTTTGAGTACCATGTTAAAATAAAAATTTTTGACAATAAAGGTTTCGACGAAGCTACTGCGCAGATAAAGCTCAGAAATAATGAAGACAAATCAGACATGGATGAAGTTGTAAAAGTGACCGGAACGACCTATTCCAGCGACAACAACGGCAACATAAAACAAGTTGAGTTTGACCCGAAAAAGGTTTATACATCCAGGGACTATAAATACCAAAGCACGTTTAAGTTTACCATGCCGGCTTTAACGGAGGGTTGCGTAATTGAATACACTTATCAATTGGAGGCCCCGATTGGCCTTCATCTTGATAATTTCCATCCCTGGAGTTTCCAAAGTGATATCCCGAAGGTTTATTCCGAATATGAAGCAGTTATACCAGGTCATTTCACGTATAACGCTGCATTAAGGGGCTCTATAAAACTTGCAAAAAACACTTCATCCGTTTTAAGAGGTTGTTTTTCAACTCATGGCGCCAGCAGCGATTGCTCGGATATTATTTATGCAATGAGCGACATACCTGCGTTTGTTGAAGAGGATGATATGACATCGCCAAAAAATTATATTTCCGCAATTTCATTCGACCTGGTTGAGTTTACAAACCCCTACAATGGGGTCACTACTAAAGAAACAAAGGAATGGAAGGATATAGATTATTCTTTAAAATCAGATTTTGCTTTCGGAGGGCAGTTGAAACGCAAAGATTTACTTAAAGACAGACTTTTACCGGTGTATTCAGGAAAAACCAACGATTTGGATAAGGCAAAGGCGATTTATGCTTATTTACAAAAGTGGTATAAGTGGAATGATTATGTGGGAACCGAAAGTATTGATGGCATTAAAAAAGCTTTTGAATCCCATAGCGGAAGCATTGCAGATATCAACATGTCCCTGATCACCGCGCTGAACGGCGCTGGTATAAATGCCGAAGCCGTATTGCTTTCAACCCGCGAAAACGGCATGCTGAACGACCTGTACCCCGAAGTTAATAAATTTGACTACATCATTGCCAAAGCAAATATCGGTGACAAAACATACCTGCTGGATGCTTCCGATCCTTTAATGACTTTCGGGATGTTACCTTTAAAATGCCTGAACGATAAAGGCCGGGTTTTCAGCCTGGATAAACCCTCCTACTGGATTGATTTAAACCTTCCTCAAAAGGAAACAAGCACAAGCACGATGGAACTTACCTTACAGGATGACGGTAAATTAAAAGGCACCATTACAAATTATTCTATTGGTTACGAAGCCTATAAAAAAAGAGTTGCCATTAAAAAGTTTAATACAACGGACGAATATGTAGAAGATATTGGCAGCAAACTCCCAAAATTCAAAATATTAAAATCAGAGATCACCAACCTCGATAGCCTGGACAAACCGGTTGAAGAAAAGTACGATGTGGAGATAAATATCGCTGACAAGATGGGCGCTGCCGGATTAACGTTTAATCCATTTTTTTTGAACAGGATGACAACCAACCCATACAAACTTACCGAACGTTCGTACCCGGTTGACAGAGGTATGCCCGGCGACTACCGGACTATTTTAATTATGCACTTACCCGCACAATATATTATTGATAACCCGCCCAAAGCTGTAGCTGTTGGTTTACCTGACAACGGCGGCAGGTTTTTAACAGATTTCCAGGCAATGGAGGGCAATTCCTTTACTTTTTCGCATATTATTCAACTCAATAAATCTATTTACAGTTCCGAAGAATATCCGTACCTGAAAGAATTATTTAACAATATCATTCAGTCGGAAAAAGCGGAAATGGTTTTTAAGAAAAAATAATGAAACCTGTATTACTTACTATTTGCCTGTTAGCAGGTTTTTTATGTGCCAGGGCACAGGATAATTACGATGCAGGACTGATACCAAAAGACCTGCTGCCCTACGCAAGTTCAGTTATCAGGGATGAGCAAATGAATGTGCAGGTGGAGAGCCTGGACAATACCATCGTTCACGTAAAATCAGCTATAACCGTTTTAAATAAAAACGGCGACCGGGACGCAGACATTTTCCTTGATTATGATAAAAGCAGGGTCATTAAAAATGTTAAGGGGGTGATATTAAATGAGTTTGGAAAGCCAATTACCAAGTTTTCCGAAGGGGATTTTGAGGATCAAAGCGCCTGGGATGGTTTTTCGTTATTTCTGGGCAACAAAATTAAATATTACAGGCCCGCGGTAACGCAGTACCCATATACAGTTGTATATGAATATGAAATGAAGCTAAAACAATCCCTTGTGTTCCCGCAATGGGAGCCTGTGCCCGGTTATGGTGTGGCCGTTCAGAAAAGCACATTTACTTTTAGTTGCGGCAAGGATTTTAATATCAGGTATAAGGAAAATAATTTTCACGAGAACTTGATTAGAAACAAGAATTCGGCAGCGGTTAATACCTATACCTGGAGTGTAAGCAATTTAAAAGCCAGTAAAACCGAACCTTTTAGCCCATATTATAAAAATGTAATCCCTTATGTGCAGATTGCTCCCGAAAAATTCACCTATTTTGGAATAGATGGCTCCTTTACAGATTGGAAAACATTGGGGAAATGGGAATACGATAAATTGCTGGCCAGCCGCACCGAACTCCCCGAAGAAACCAAAGAACATGTAAGAGAATTGACCAAAGACATTGTTGACCCCAAATTAAAAGCAAAAAAAATATACGAATACATGCAGGGCAAAACCCATTATGTGAGCGTACAGGTTGGCATTGGAGGCTGGCAGCCATTTTTGGCATCAGACGTAGATAAACAAAATTACGGCGACTGTAAGGCGCTGGTAAATTATACCCAGGCATTACTTAAGGCAGTAAATATCGACTCCTGGTATTGCGTGGTCGAAGCCGGAAGGAGATATAAAGTGAGTTTAGAGAATGATTTTGCCAGCATGGATCAGGGTGATCATATTATTTTATGCCTGCCGTTTAAAAATGATACTACCTGGGCCGACTGCACCAGCCAAACTATACCTTTTGGTTACCTGGGCGACTTTACGGATGACCGCAATGTATTAGCCTGTACCCCCGAAGGCGGAAAATTGATACACACCCCAAAATACTCAATGAATGATGACATGGAAAGCCGCACTGCCAGTTTCACTATTAATGCTGATGGCGAATTATCCGGCAACATGCATACGACATTTTATGGGGCCAATTTTGATAACAGGGACGAAATTTTTAACGAGCCGGTGAAGGAACAGTATAAGATGATCCAAAAGATATACCCGATAAATAATATGGACATCCAGCGCCTGGACTTAAAACAGGATAAAAGTTTCAAGCCTTTTACAACAGAGAACATAAAGCTCAGTGCGCGTGATTATGCCTCTTTAAGCGATGGCAAATGCTTTTTTATGATCAACTCCATTAACCGGGTTGAAGAGCCGCCAAAGCAGGTAACTAATCGTCGGAATGATGTTTATATTAACCGGGGATATACGGATATGGACGAAATAACCTATACAATTCCGGCTGGCTACCGTTTGGAGAAAGAACCTTTAGAGGTAATGATTGATAAACCGTTTGGAAAATATACAGCGACAATGGAACTTAAAGGTGACCAGTTAACCTATAAACGTAAGTTTCAGCTGATTGACGGCACTTATAGTAAAGATACTTATCAGGACCTGGTTGATTTTTTCCAGGATGTAGTGGATGCGGATGATTATACTGTGAGTTTGGCAAAGAATTGAAAACCCTGCCTATTTGCTGAAAATGATGAGGCCGAGGATAATGCCAACGATCATGATCAAATAGAGCAGGATCTCATTCCCGGCGAAGCGTTTATATTTTGTCCAGAAACTGTATTTATCTTTTTCGTCAGCCATGATAAGGCAAAGTTAGCAAATTATGCCTGATTATTTGCCTGACGCTGAATTTTGATCCTGCACAATAACGGACCCGCAGCGTGAAAAGTATTTATAGGTATACGGGTCGTGCAACCTCGTGATAGTCACCCCTTTGGACGAGCTTGCATGAACAAAATAGCCATTTTGCAGGTAAACTCCCACGTGGCTGAATTTTTTGCCATCGTAATCAAAAAATATCAGGTCGCCTTCAACCAATTCTTCTTCGTACTTGCGTTTGATCACATTGATTTGCTCACTGGTTGATCGCGGGATTTCCACACCGAAAACCTGCGCTTCCAGCAACTGGGCCAGGCCCGAACAGTCAACACCACTTTTATCCTGTCCGCCGAAATGATAAGGCGTGCCCATCCAGTCGTCAATAAATTCGTAAAGCCTGCCGTTTTGAATATCGCTTTTCTCCACCCCCATTATCGCCGCATATTTTTCGGCAACGCTTAGCTGCGGTTTTACCACCTCGCCCGGTTCGCCCCGCATAGCGGCCCTGCGGGCGTGACATGATGATAATGCCACTACAAACACCAGTAAAAGATAATAAAGGTAAAGCGTTTTTTTCATCCGCATAAAAATACGGCTAAAGCGCTCAAAAGGTTACATAAAGGTTTTTAACATGTTAACATGGGGGAAGAAGTCCGAAAGTCGGGAAAGACCGAAAGTCCGGAAGAAAATGAGGTGATAAATCCAAAATCCCACTCTAAAATCCGAAATCGAACATCCGACATCCGAAATAAAAAATCGTAAATCGTAATTCTAAAATCGTAAATCAAATTACCCTTTTATCACCCGTTGTATCTCATCCAGTTTCATCAGCGCCTCTACGGGTGTTAATGTATTTACGTCAAGGTTATTAAGCGTATCCCTTATCTTCACCAAAACCGGGTCATCTATCGAGAACATCTGCATCTGTACTGCCTGCTTCTGCACCTTACGGATGCTTTCTTTGATATGCTCCCCTCCTGTCCGTTCGGCTTCAAGCTTTTTCAATATTTCGTTGGCGCGGCTCAATACCTTTTGCGGCATCCCGGCCAGTTTGGCTACGTGAATCCCAAAGCTATGCTCACTTCCTCCCGGTACTAATTTCCGCAGGAAAATGATCTGGTGGCCGATCTCTTTTACCGATACATTATAATTTTTGATGCGGCTGAAGCTGTTGCTCAGTTCGTTCAGTTCGTGGTAATGGGTGGCAAACAGGGTTTTGGCCCTTGCCTGTGGCTGATTATGTAAAAACTCCGCAATGGACCAGGCAATGGAGATCCCGTCATAAGTACTCGTACCCCTGCCAATCTCATCCAGCAATATCAAACTCCTGTCTGACAGGTTGTTCAGGATGCTTGCCGTTTCGTTCATCTCTACCATAAAGGTCGATTCGCCCGAAGACAGGTTATCCGACGCCCCTACCCGGGTAAAGATTTTATCCACCAACCCGATTGAAGCCGCTTTTGCCGGCACAAAGCAGCCCATCTGCGCCATCAACACGATGAGCCCTGTTTGCCGCAGTAACGCCGATTTACCGGCCATGTTTGGCCCGGTAATGATGATGATCTGCTGCGTTTCCGAATCGAGGTAAACATCATTGGTGATATATTCTTCACCCAGCGGCAGCGTTTTTTCAATAACCGGGTGCCGCCCGCCTTTGATGTCAATTAACCGGCTGTCGTTTACTTCGGGCTTAACATAATAATTTTTTATGGCGATGGTGGCAAAGTTGAGCAGCACATCCAGCCGGGCAATTAACTGTGCGTTTAGCTGTATCGGTTTAATATACTCCGCCAGCGAATAAACAAGGTCGTTGTAGAGTTTCGTTTCCAGCGCCAGGATCTTTTCTTCGGCGCCTAATATCTGTTCTTCGTATTCTTTTAGTTCAGGGGTTATATAACGCTCGGCATTTACCAGCGTTTGCTTCCGGATCCACTCCGAAGGCACCTTATCCCTATGACTATGCGTCACCTCCAGGTAATATCCAAAAACATTATTGAAGGACACTTTCAGTGACGGGATGCCGGTGGCTTCCGCCTCGCGCTTCTGGATCTCTAACAAATAACCCTTTCCGCCAAAAGCAATTTTGCGCAGGCGGTCAAGTTCTTCATTTATCCCCTCATTCATCACACCGCCTTTTACCAGCATTACGGGCGGCTCAGCGCTTAATTCCTTTTCAATTTTTTCGCAAATGAGCGTACAGGGGTTTAACTGTGCGCTGATAGCCTGCAAAGGCAGGCTTGGTGAAGTTTCGCCCTGTTTTTTGATCAGGCCGATGGCATTCAAAGCTTTTTTTAGCTGGCTAACCTCGCGCGGATTAGCTTTCAGCAGACCGATCTTGGAAATCAACCGCTCCAAATCGCCTATCAGGCGGATATTTTGTTTCAGGCTCTCCCGCAGTTCCTCCTGTTCTATCAGGAATTCCACTACATTCAGCCGGTCGTTGATCGGTTTAATCTCCTTTAGCGGCATCACTATCCAGCGTCTTAACAAACGGGCGCCCATCGGCGAACAGGTTTGATCCAGCACCTCCACCAGTGTATGCGCATTTTCATTTGCCGAGCCAACCAGTTCCAGGTTTCGTACGCTATAACGGTCGAGCCAAAGGTAACGGTCCTCTTCTATTCTGCCGATGGCCGAAATATGCTGCAGGTTACGGTGTTCCGTTTCATTAAGGTAATGAAGCGCCACGCCCGCGGCCACAATGCCCAGGTTCAGTTTGTCGATCCCGAAACCTTTTAATGATTTTACACCAAAATGCTTCAGCAACACCTCGTTGGCATAATCGCCGCTGTAGGGCCATTCATCAAGGGTATAGGTATAAAAGCGGTCGCCAAACAGCTCTTTAAAATCATGCCGGCGGCTTTTTGTATAGATCACCTCGCTCGGCGAATAACTTTGCAGCAATTTATCAATATAGCTGCTGCTGCCCTGCGCCGTTAAAAATTCCCCTGTACTGATATCAATAAACGCTATCCCGATGCTGTTTTTATCAAAATGCAGCGAGGCAAGGTAGTTATTATTTTTTTGGTGGAGGATATTGTCATTGGTAGCCACGCCGGGTGTAACCAGTTCTGTTACCCCGCGCTTTACAATGGTTTTTGTGGTTTTAGGGTCTTCCAGCTGATCGCAAATAGCCACCCGCTGCCCGGCCCTAACCAGTTTGGGTAAATAAGTATCTAATGAATGGTGCGGAAAGCCCGCCAGTTCGATATGCGTTGCCGCGCCGTTTGCCCGGCGGGTAAGCACAATGCCCAAAATTCCCGCAGTTTTTATAGCGTCTTCGCCAAAGGTCTCATAAAAATCACCCACGCGAAAAAGCAATAAAGCGCCAGGGTACTTTGCCTTCACCTGGTTGTACTGCTGCATTAAGGGTGTTTCTTTCCCGGTTTCCTTTGCCAATTCTTTATTATTTAGTGAATAACAGGTTTAGTTTGATGGAGCAAAAAGCCAGATTCTGAAGAATGAGCAAAACCCAATCAACTTAATCCAACCTAATCAACTTATTCAATTCAATCCATCCAAACCAATCGGTAAAGTTAATGCCTTAACCCGTTTATACCCTCTTTGTGGAAAAATGATTGTTTTGTGGATTACTTGGCCCGATTGACAAGAGCTGGTGTATACTGTCTCTCAATGAGTAATTTGAGATTAATTCCGGATACAAATAATTCCCGGGTACCCTCCCCCTGACTTAAGACTTTCGACTCCAGACTTTAGACTCCCACCTCAGGCCTTAATCAAAATCTTATCGATTTTCTTCGCCAGGTCCCTGTCTTTATCGGTCACTACATTGCCGGCGGCGTGGGTGTTCAGCCATATTTCTACTTTATTCCAGGTGTTTGTCCAGGTGGGGTGATGATCCATTTTCTCAGCGATCAGGGCTACCCGGGTCATAAAGGCAAATGCTTCCGAAAAATCTTTAAATTCAAAGGCGCGGTATAATTTGTTGTCGGTTTCGTTCCACATGGTGATAATTATTAAAAAAGCCTGTTCATATTAATAAACAAAATATTCGCTTTTTGTTCTGATTTTAACATACCGTTTAAAATGCATTCCGGTTTTATTAGCCGCCGGGGCCGAAAAAAGTCGCCCCCTACCGTTCCACTTTTTCACACGGAACACCCGGGACATTGTGAAACACGCTCATTATCAACATGTTTTACTTTTTGATAAATCGCCAGATTTGTATAAGTAGCTGATAATCAACGGTTATAAAATCTGCTTTTTTTGAGAACACCCATTTAACCAACTGGCTATCAATCACTTCCTATTTCAGGACAAGACATTGTAAATTTTAAGAACCAGATGAATATATTTAATTGTACATTAGATGATAATTCAACAGCCTTATTCACCACTACGCCAATAAACAAATCTAAACCCTTAAAAACATGGATATGAATATGCCCGGCATGCCCGCCACAAACCCCTCAACGCTTGGGATAATTACTGAATACAGCCTGAAATGGCCCGGCGATACACTACCCGGATCGACCCACGAACTGGTGATCAGCAAGGAATTTATTTTTGTTACCGGCCAAAACATGCACCGCATTGCCAAGTTCGACTATAGCGGAAAACTGCTTACCTATTATAAAATGCCGGATGACAGTGGCCCGCATGGCCTGTTAATTGATAAACACGACCAGCTTTGGGTTTCGCTTGAATTTATCGGCATAGTGGCCAGGCTGGATGATAATGGAAATATAGTCGAGCAGATCGACGTGCAAATATATACCGCCGGTGCACATCCAACCGTTATTAATACTGCGCCGCACGGCATTGGCCTTGATGCCGATGGCGAAACTATATGGTTTACCGGCAAACGCACCAGCACCATAGGCCGGATAAAAAAAGACCGGTCAGTTGAACATTTTCAGTTAAACACATTAGCCGCCTTGCCTATATTTCTTTCGGCAGGCGCCGATGGCGGCATCTGGGGTACCGAACTGCTGGGCAGCGCTATCCTCAACATATCAAAAGACGGCGTGGTAAACGAGTATAAGATCCCCACAGCAAACAGCCGCCCTATTGCCGTGATCCCCGACCAATGCGAACCTTTTATGTGGTTTACCGAAGAAGCCGGCGTAAAAATTGGCAAAATTGATATGAATGGTAATATTACCGAATACCGCGTACCGGCATTACAAAAAAACGATATCCTGGCGTCACTTTCGTTCGACCCGGATGGCAACCTGTGGGTGCAGGTTTATGTTGATGCTGCCAACCCAAGCCCGACGGGGTATGATTATATCATCATGTTTGATAAATCGATCAGGCAAGTGCAGGGTGATGACCTATCGGGCATTCCGTTTGTAATGCATACCATCCCGAGCAAAATGTCGATGATGCACCGCATCCGGCCCGATCACGACGGCAACCTTTGGTTTACCGAAATGATGACGGATAAATTGGGGAAGATAAAGTTGGTGTAAAATAGGATACGCTTAATTAAGAAATGAACATTGCCGGTTGGTACCAAATTTTATTGCCTTTTGATTGATCAAACGAGTAATATCAGGAAGGGGAAATGCAAAAATTTGTATGTAGCGCTACACATGCTACACCCTGCGACAAAGCGCTACATGGCTGATAATTAATAAATTAGGTACTGACAAGATTTTGTCACTGACAAAATCTTGTCAGCAGTTTTCACCGCAATCAGACATTCACCTTATTTTTAGATAGCGGGCATATAACCACTACAGCCCGCCTTTGTTCATTCAAACCGCAACCTTTGGTTTACCGAAATGATGACTGATAAGTTGGGGAAGATAAAGTTGGTGTAAAATAAGATACGCTTTATTAAGAAATGAACATTGCCTTATTCAGCAATGTTCATTTTTTTTGTGGTCGACGAGGTGGTCGGGTGCTATACCGTGTGGTTTGTTGTGGGTTTTGTATCATATCTGATGATTACACCTCTCTTTATTGACTGATTTATCCAACTATTTCAGCCATTATTCCATACAGGTAAAAGTGTAATCTTACATCCACTGTTTGACCAATAGCAAATGTATCGTACTCACCCTTTATAAGTTTAAAGGATTGTTGGTAATTCAAAACCCTCACCATTTTAAATTTGGCATTTGATTTCTTGATGATTATTCCTTCATGAATTGTGATTTTACCATTAGGATCGCTCCACATGTAATGAAATTCCGGATTCAAATTATAATAGTTTTGCGTAATATTATTTAAAAATGATTTACCGGCACCGAAATTGGTATTATAAGATTCTGCGATAAATTGAAAGTAATTATATTGAAGTGGTAATTCTTTTTCAATAAAAGGTTCGCTCTTTACTAAATTGAACATTTTTATTCTTTTATTGGGATCAAATAATCTTCTTCCATAGTATTTAAATAGAAATTTTGAAACCTCCTTATTATCGAGGTAACTTTCCATTTCATTAACTAAATTGTCCAATTCTATATTATCAACAACCTTTTGATTTTGGTAGTAATTGAATAACAAAATGCAAGCATACGGCCTTAAATAAATATCTTCATATAAATTGATAAGTTGAGCCTTATATTCAATTTCGCTTAGTCCTTGTCTTAAAGAAGAAACATATTTACTTTTTAAGCTTAAAACCCACCCTAATTCCTCAGTAACAACCCTTTCGGCTAAATCTAACAGCTCTTCTATCTTTATTTGGGTCTGTAATATATCCTCTCGGTCAATCAACATATTCTCACTTTCCCAAATCATGCACCTTATATAATCGACATAGCCATATGCTGAAAACGGATCCATTAATTGTTTTATTAGAAATAAATCCAGAGCCTCTTTTAAATACTTAAAAACTAAACTATCATTTCTATCATTCGCGAAATATATTTTAGCTAATTCAAAATTAATAATTGCCCTACGGTGAATAAACCTATGATTTCTATTTTCAAATAATCCTTCAGCATAAATTAAAATATCTAGTCCCTTTTTCAAATCGTATACCGTATTTCTTGACTGCAAATTCGTAGCATAGTTTAGTAAGAAATATGCATCATCCGACAAATTAACTGCCGCCGCATCATATAGTTTATTAATCTTTGCCGTCGAGAAACCGCTCTCTTTACCAAGGATTTTAAGCAAATCATTAACTAAGTAAGAGTTGGTAGTTCCTGGATTAACCGCCTTAAATAATCTTTCATATAATTCATATTGCTTGTCCTGAGACGGCATTATCTGATTTATTAGTTCATTAGCAATCAATGGGTGTTTTGTTTTAAAATACAAATCAGCTTCAGTGCCATGAGAAGACATTCTTTCTTGTAATAATAAGCCCTTACCTTCAGCTTTAATAACTCTTTCAATAAACAATTCCCAATCTAAAGATGATAAGGTGTGTTTAAGCCAACCAGATGGCATTGGAAGTTTATACCTATGCAAAAGTGCTGTAAAAATAAACGCTTGCTTTGCATCTTTAGAAAGCTGATCGTAAGCACTTACTAGATCATTTGCATGATTCCCGTTCGTTACAAGTTTCAATAAAGATAGAAATGAGTCACTATCGTAATCGTCTTGAACTTTAGATATCAGCGCTTCCTTTTCATTTACGTCTCTAAACTGAACGATTCCAACTTGTCTTAGTTTATCAAGTAGTTCTTCGATCTCTTCCCTACTTAGCTTGCTACTTAAGTTTAATTCATGAAACTTTTTAATCTCCCGATGTGATTTGAATTTCAATAAAATATTTTCTCGAATTGGGACTAAAAAAAAGACATGTAAATCATTGAATTGTTCAACACTCAATTCTCTTCTTAAATCCAACAAATTTTTGAAAGTACTTTCAACTTCTACTTCATCACAATAAAGGACCACATATTTAGACTTAATATATTTAAACAACTCGATCAAGTATTCGGATTTTAGCCTATTAAAATCTAAAATCTCATATGCGACGATATTTGAATCAGCATTTTTTAAAAATTCATAAATAAGTCTCAAAGTAAAAGTAGATTTTCCGATGCCGTATTCCCCAGTTAAAAAAAATATAGGTAGAAAAGTGGTGCCGTTCTCTTCCAACGCATTGTCTATTTCCAGCTTAGTTTTTCTTAACAATTCCGTTTTAATTACATCAACACCTCGCGCAATTAGGTTGAAGTTTGGTTCTTCTCCTTTATAAAAATCTAATTCAGAGATATATTGCTCTTTTGTATTGGAATTTAATTGATTAATCGAATTATCGAGATTAATAGACAACCGCGTTGGTATTTGTATTGGGACAAGTTTATTGTCACTTAAAATAATCTTTCTTCTTCTTATTGCGCTTTGCAAGTTTTTTTCTTCCCATTTTTTATACTTCTCAAAAAATTCTTGAAAACTACACTTTATAATGCAAATCCTTTGTTGAGTATAATATGGTAAAGCACTGAGATTGGGATATGGATCTACATTATAGATCCATCTACGCTCTCTAAAGCCCGTACTATCAAATTTTTCCAAAAATTGTTTTGCAAATTCGTCTGTATAGGAATAGCCCATTGATAAAAAGATCGTCGAATCTGAGATATCCTTTAATTCGTTTAATACGTTTTTGTAAAATTTATTTGATTTGGAAAAATCAATAGTAGAAAAAGCTAAGGGGTATTTACTTTTATCCTGAATGCATCCATTCAATTTTATATACTTTACTTCTGTATTACTCTTTCTATAATTAAGCTTCGCTAATTCTCGAATTGGCACCAGATCATAAATATGGTTTGATGAAGACCTTATATTGTCAAAGGCTTTTTCAACTAATAAGTCGTAATTTGTGGTTATTATTTCCTGCCAAGGAATACTTGCTAATATCTCATGCCCATTTGTAACTGGTAATTTTCTGAGCATTTTTTCAACTTCAGAATCAAAGTGTCTTCGATTAAAATCGGGGTCGGCGGATAGAATATCCACGAACTTTGTAATGTTCGGCTCATTCAATGATTTCCCTAAGTATTCCTCATAGTAACTTATTATTTGCTTGCTTAAATAAGTTTTTTCTCCAACTGACGCACCCGCGCCAAGGAATAAAATTGCATGTGAGTCAAAAATTTTTTCAAAAAGAGGGTTTAAAGATTCTTCATCTGCATTAATATCAAGAATATGATTCATATTAGGTTTACAGGTTAATAATCTATGAATGTAATAAAATAAATCTAATCCCTAACTAATATAAATTCACAGCTTGCCCCTTTAACCGTTATGCTTGTGAAAACAATAATTTTATTAGAAATACTTTATCCGTTCATCTTCATCCTACCCAAAATGCACCCTCATCACCCTCGCATAATCCGCAAAAGCCACATCGGGTTCCCCAATTTCAGGGTGCCATAGTTTTTCCCATTCAAAGCTATAGTAGCCTTTGTATCCGCCGTTTCGCAAGGCGTCAATCGCTTCAAAAATGGGGACTTCGCCCTGCCCTAACAGTACATAATGGACCTCATTGCCGGCTATTTTTCCGTCCTTAATATGGGTGTGCCTGATATAGGGATACAAAGCCTTATAAGCGTCGGCAGGCGGTTCTTTAGTGATGGCCCACATATTGCAAACGTCCCATATCATGCCTGCATTAGGGTGTTGGGCGGCTTTCATCACGGTTTCCAGGTCGGCTATTTTCACCAGGTCGCCGTGCGATTCAACCAGTACGCTTACCTTGCTCCCTTTGGCATGGTCGGCCAGTTCGAGCAAGCCTTTTACCATCAGGTCCATGGTGGCGGCTTTGTCCCCGCCTTTCGGAAATACATTGGGGAACACGCGTATAAAGGGGCATTCCAGTTGCTGCGCCAGGTCGATAAAGCGCCGGCCTTCATCTAAATTTTTCAATCTTTCAGCCGGATCGGCAATATGCATCATGGCGGATGAGCCCAGGTCGGCAAAGCGCAGGCCCTTATCCTTCATTTGCTGTAAAGTTTGCTGGCGGTTTTGTGCAGTGCTTAGTTCCTTTACCTTGGTGAGATCCATTTCGCGCTGAATGCCGCGCAGTTCGATGCCATCATAACCATGTTGTGCCGCAAAATCAATGATCTGGCTAAACGACCAGTCGGGACAGCCCAAAGTTGAAAAAGACAACAGCGGTTTATCCTTTTTTAGTTTAAAAGAAGATGCGATAACGGCCCCCGCTGCCAGCAGTGACGATGCTTGCAGAAACTTCCTGCGTGAATACGAGTTCATCATAAAAATTTATTTACAAATCACTAACAGAAATAGACATAACACTAACACACCCCTCCCCCCCTCTCAAGAGGGGATTCGCACAGGCCCCGGCTTTAAAAAAAGGCTCAGCGCGTTGGGTTCCCCTCTTGAGAGGGGCAGGGGTGTGTAAATCCGTTCCCAGGAGGAATCGCAATGCTCATATCTATTTCTCCTTCAGCGAATCCGCCTTCATATAATTCATATAAGTGGCATGGTTGACAAAAATAGCGCTGTCCGCCTTCGTTCCCACATCATAAAAACCAGCATAATGTTTGATCATTTGCCCGGTTTTATCCGCTTTAATATGATCGATCAGTTTTGAAAAATCTCCGGTACTAACGCCCTTCATTTCAAGGGATCTTGCTGAATTAAGGGTATCGGTCCATGTGAGTTGCTGGGTTTCTTTATCCTTCGGGATAGTCGCCAGGTTAAGGTACCAGTTCGTTTCGTTAACAATGTTTCCGGTAGCGGTATTAAATTCGGCTATCTCAAAAGATGGGTTATTACCATGGTTGGAGCATATCGACGGCACTATCCGCATCAAAGCCACCGGTTTCGGCGACCTTGAATTATCATACACCACTTTAAAATCATTCAAATGGATATGGCTGCCAATAAGCAGTTTTACCGAAGCAGCGTGTTTTACAACGGTATGCACAAAGGCGTCCGAATATGCCGCATTCCAGAAATTCTTCATATTAAAAGCATTTATACCCGGCGGGATATGCATCAGGATCCATACATTTTTGCCATTGGCATTAGCCAGGTTATTATCTATCCAGCTAAGCATGGCATCAGCCTGCGGTTTATAATTACTTCCAAAATTCAGGGATGCGCTATTGATCACCATCAACTTTAAATTGCCCGTTTCGGCGGTATAATAACCCTTTGCTTTTAATGAATCTGCCGAAGGGCCGGGCAAATTCGGTTCCCAGGCGGTGGCGAAATCTTTTAAAAACTTCGGGTCCTGCAGGGCATAGTCCTGTCCGTAAGTATCGTTATTGCCCATGGCCGGGATGATGAGCGCATTGGGGAAATATTCTTTAAATAAACCAGCAATAAACAGGATGCATTTCTTTTTTAAAACGGAATCCGCAGGTGTTGCCCCGTGCCAGATAAAATCGCCGGCGATAAGGATAAAAGCCGGATCAGGCAGCCGCTTCTTCATATTAATTAAAGCCGACTGCAAAACCCCATAGTTGGCATCTTTAAACAGAAGGTTTGTATTGATGGCCATCTGCGGCGCAAAACCTTCAAAATATTGTTTCCACTCTTCAAACGACGAATTGATCAGTTTCTTCTTTAAAACACTATCGCCCGTTGTGATGCCATAAAAAGGGTTAAAGTGAATATCAGATACGATCAAACATTTCTGGGTCAAAGGTGCTTTAACAGCCGTTTTTGAAACATGGGTAAAAGATATAATAGTGGCCGAAAAGATAAGTAAACAAAGGGCAGCGCCGGTAAAATGCTTTTTAATATAATTCATGC
>Ga0206955_1085_pt1 | contig 25410 bp, 10 predicted proteins | sample Alteio_BWOrgHeat_34_FD_153247 | JGI IMG/M metagenome (GOLD analysis project Ga0206955, IMG submission 153247) | Enriched cells from forest soil in Barre Woods Harvard Forest LTER site, Petersham, Massachusetts, United States -... | ecosystem: Environmental > Terrestrial > Soil > Temperate forest >...
TGCATCGTACCAGTCAAAAGTTGCTGCCCCTGGTCCTTTGGCTTTTAAGATTGCGCTGCTTTGATAACAAACGGTAACATTTTGTGCCGTGGGGGCCGCAGGAGGCGAATTCACTGTTACCAACACCTTTGTGCGGGGTTAACAGCTACTTTAACGGCAAGTTCATCAGGCGGAACGTATCAATGGTATAATGCACCAACGGGCGGGAATTTATTGGGAGGCAATGCAAGTTATACTACTCCGCCACTAATTAAAACCACCACTTATTACGTACAAAACACTGTTTTGGGATGTATAAGCCCAAGGGCGGCAGTTACGGTTACAGTCACACCTGCCGTCCCTGTACCGACAGCGGCAGGTACTTCTATTTGTTCAGGTAATTCCGCCACGCTTTCGGCTACCGGTTCTGCCGGTGGCTATGCCTGGTATGACCAGGCAACCGCCGGGAATTTATTGGCAACAACCCAAACCTTCGTTACCCCGGCTTTAGGTGTCAGCACCACTTATTATGTTGAATCAACTACCACAACCTGCAACAGTGCGCGTGTGGCGGTAAAGGTTACTGTAAATCCGTCCCCGGCTGCGCCAACAATAAATCCGGTGTCTGTTTGCCCGGGTACTTCCGCCCTGTTAAAAGCTACCGGAACAGCCGGAATAGTAACATGGTATGATGCCTCCGTTGGAGGGAATTTACTGGCAACAGGAAATACATATAAAACGCCCGTGTTAAATGCAAACACTACCTATTATGCTGAAAGCACGCTGGGGCAGTGCGTAAGCCAGCGTGTATCAGTTACCGTTACCATTGCCACATTATATGATCCTCAATTTCAATATTCTTCCGGGACGTTTTGCGCAACAGGGCCAAATGAAACTCCGGTTATTAATAATCCCAACGGCGGTGTTTTTAGTGCTTCACCTGCCGGATTAGTGTTTATAAGTACTACGACTGGTGAAATTAATGTAAGCGGAAGTTTACCAGGCACTTATACGGTTTCTTTTGCGGGCAATGGGGCCTGCACCGGGGTTACCACTGCCACAATTGTGATTACAGCCACATCAAACGCAAAATTTTCTTATAAACAGCCGTTTTGCCAGTTTGGTGTGAATCCCCTGCCAACTTATGGTGTAGGTGGTGGTGGCGGAAGTTTTACTTCATCACCAGCCGGATTAGTTTTTGTAAATACGAGCACAGGGGAAATAGACCTCGCCAAAAGCACACCTGGCAACTATACAATTACCAACACAATCGCTGGCTTTGGGGCATGTTTGGTGGCCACCGCTACGTTCAATGTAACCATCAATCCTTCAGCTATAGTTAATGCAGGCCCAAATCAACTTGTTCCATCAGGCAGTAATGTTCAGCTGGCTGGGAGTATTACAGGGGGTGTAACTACAGGAACTTGGTCCGGCGGCAGAGGGTCATTTTCCAATCCGGCGCTTCCAAATGCTGTTTATACACCGGGTCCCGGCGAAACAGCAGCCAGATTAACCCTGACATCTGCTGATCCACCCGGGCCATGCGGGCCGGTATCGTCCTCCGTAACCATAACTTTCAGCCAGCAGCCTGCTGCGCCAACCGTGCAAAGCCTTAATGATTGTAACGGTAGCAGTGTAACTTTATCCGCAACCGCACCCGGGGGCTTCTACCAATGGTATGACGCAGCTGTTGGCGGTAACTTTCTTTCAGCAGGGCCAAATTTCACAACACCGGCATTAAATGCAAATACAACTTACTATGTACAAACCACTCTGAACGGGGTAACAAGCAGCCGTACAGCAGCAACTGTTATGGTAAACACTGCACCGGCAGCGCCGGTAGCGCCCGCCTCGCAAACATGCGTGGGGACTGGTACAACGCTTACCGCAAGTGGATCCGCAGGTACTTATCAATGGTATGATGCAGCAACAGGTGGCAACCTTTTATCCAACTCAAATACTTACACCACTCCCGCCTTAACAGCGGCGGCTTCCTACTATGTTCAAACAACTGTAAACGGATGTATAAGTCCGCGCACACAGGTTGACGTTACGGTAACCCCGGTACCAAATATAACCAGCGACTCCAAAGGCATTATTTGCAGCGGCGTGCCGCAGAGTTATACCATAACCTCTGACGTACCAACCGCAACCTTTAGCTGGAGCAGGGCTGCGATAGCGGGAATAAGTAACCCTGCGGTTAATAATCAAACATCATCAACCATATCGGAAACCCTTATCAATACAAGTATTAATGCCGTAAATGTAACTTATGTAATCACGCCAATTTCAGGCAATTGCTCCGGGCCGCCGTTAAATTATATTGTTACTGTTTATCCAACGCCTGTACTTACCAGTCCGCTAACAGCAACAGTATGCGATATGAATACTGACGACTATGCCGTCTCTTTTAATATACCGGTTAACGGATTTTCGTGGAGCCGGGCAGCCGCACCGGGGATTAGCAATGCGCCGGTATCGGGCCAAACTGCAACCACCATAAGGGAAGTTTTATTTAATACCACCAATAGCCCGGTTACGGCAACGTACGTTTTTAATTTTGGAACCACTAATTGCAGCGGCACGCCAACAAACCTGGTGATGACAATTAATCCCGAGGCTTTGGTAACCAGTTCCCCGACAGGAATAGCCTGTACAGGATTCCCGCAGAATTATGTGCTTACATCAAATATACCTTCAGCAACGTTTAGCTGGAGCAGGGCTGCTGTGGCGGGCGTAAGTAACCCGGCAGTTAATAATCAAACTAAAGGTACTATTGATGAAACTTTAATTAATACAACATTTAACCCGGTAAGCGTAATTTATATTATAACGCCAATAGCAAACGGATGCCCGGGCACGCCTTTTAAATATAATGTGACTGTAAATCCGCAATTACCCGCTGCCGTTGCAAACAGCAATTCCCCTGTTTGCCAGGGTAGCACGGTGCACTTGAGCACGCCGCCTGTACCTGGTGCAACTTACTTGTGGACGGGGCCGAACGGGTATACCTCCACACAACAAAACCCGGATATTACTAATGTTACCAGTAACGATGCCGGTATTTACACCATGGTTTTTACCGTTAGAGGTTGTTCGAGTACACCTGTTCAGGTGGTAGTTAATGTGGATGCGCCCCCATTGGCAAATGCAGGGCCTCCTCAAACCGTGTGTATCGGCGCTCCTGTTGTTTCGTTAAACGGAAGTGTAACAGGCGGAACGTCAACGGGTATATGGACCACAGCCGGTAACGGCACATTTTCAAGGTCTGATGATTTGCAGGCCCAGTATACCCCTTCGGCTGCTGATAGGGCAGCGGGATCAGTAACCCTTACCTTAACATCAACCAGTAAAGATAATTGTAAAATTTCTACCAGTACTATGACCATAACCTTTGACCCCGGCCCTGTAATTAGCAGTTCGCCAACGGGCACGGCATGTACTGGTGTACCACAAAGTTACGTGATTACTTCAAACGAACCGACAGCCACCTATAGCTGGAGCAGAGCCGCAGTAGCCGGAATAAGTAACCCGGCCGTTAATAATCAAACCGGCGGCACAATAACAGAGGCATTAATTAATACAACAGCCAATCCGGTAAATGTTGTTTATGTGATAACCCCAACCGGAAATAATTGCCCCGGCGTGCCATTTAAATATACAGCAACGGTGAACCCAGTATTGCCCGTGGCATCGGCATCAGGTAATACCCCGGTTTGTGTCGGTAGTACCATAAGTTTAAGCGCCACGTCCATTCCCGGCGCCACTTATTCCTGGACAGGGCCAAACGGGTACACCTCCACATCGCAAAACCCGGATATTGCCAATGTGACACACAACGACGCAGGTACATACGCTATGGTGTTTACACTTAATGGCTGCACCAGTAGCCCTGTGCAAACCGCAGTGGTAGTTAATGATGCTCCGGTACCAAACGCAGGTCCCGATCAGCTGGTGTGTATTGTTTCTCCGAATATCTTTCTTCAAGGCAGCATAACCGGTGGTACCGGCATAGGAGTATGGAGCAATCCTCCTGGAAGCACAGGAACTTTTTCACCCTCGGCAACCGATTTACAAGCCCGGTACCTGCCTTCGGCAGCTGATAAGGCAGCAGGTTCAGTAGTGCTTACTTTAACAACAACAAGCGCCAATTGCACCATTTCTTCCAGCTCCATGACAGTAAAGTTTGGCCCGCTCCCTGCCGTAAATGCCGGGCCGGACCAGGACGTTTGCTCACAGGAGACCAATATCCCAATAGCAGGTACTATTACTATACCGGGTGGGGGCACATGGTCGGGAGGTACAGGTAAGTTTGCGTCGCCCGGACAATTAAATACCACCTATACTCCATCAGCGGCCGACGTTAAAAATGGCTCGGTAACATTAGTTTTAACAGCGAATAACCCTGGACAATGTTATATTGCTACCGATACAATGAAAATAAATTTCATCCCTCCGCCAACTGTTTTTGCCGGGGGTACCGTGTATGTTTTAACAGGATCAACCATAACTTTAACGCCGATTGTCAGCGATCCCAATGTACAGTACTTATGGTCGCCAAATATTGATATTAATAATAATACGCTGAAAAATCCGGTGGTGACAGGTAATGTTGACCGTGTTTATACTTTAACAGTAACGGACGTAAGAGGATGTATTGCACAGGATACGGTTTTGGTAAAAGTGGCGCCTATATTAAAGATCAATAATACTTTTACCCCCAATGGCGATGGTATTAATGACTATTGGGAAATAACCGGGCTGGTAGCCTACATAAATGCCAGTGTGGATATTTTTGACCGCTATGGCCAAAAGGTATTTCATTCCATAGGATATCCAAAAGCATGGGATGGTACCATCAACGGAAAGCCGGTGCCGACAGGCGTTTATTATTACGTTATCAATCCTAATTTTAACGGGGAACGGGTGATTTCGGGATATGTGACGGTACTCAGATAGTCTGGCAAATGGCAGATTTATTATGGATTATTTCAGGGCGTTAGCATTGCCCCGAGTTCCTGCCAGCTAACCGGTTTCGCTTTAATATTCAACAAATCTGCAATTAAAGTAAAAATATCAGCAGGTTTTTTGCCGTTTTCGCGCAGGTATTTTACTGATGTGGCACCTGCTGATTTGGAAAGCTTGCCGCCATCTGGCGCCATCAGTAAGGAGTGATGATGAAATGCGATATTGTTGAAATGATTTTTTTCCAAAACCAGGGCAAGTTCATGCTGGGCAATAGTTGATGGCCACAAATCTTCGCCCCGAACCACCATGTCAACATCATAAAAAAGGTCATCAATTACCGAGGTTAGCTGATATGCCGGGAAACCGTCTTTCTTTTTTACTATAAAATCCCGCATTTCAGCGGGCAGCATAGCTCTGGTACTTTCGCCCTCAATATTTTTAATGGTCAATTCCCGGTCAGCACCCGTAATCAGCCTCCATGACGCATTTTCAAAATTTAGCGGTAGGTGTAGGTTGATGCAATTGCATGTGCCATTTTTCAGCAGCTGTTTGCGAGAGCAGGTGCAGGCAAAAACTTTTCCGTTTGCCGCCAGTTGCCGGAGCGCAGCCTGGTATACTTCCATTCTGCATAGTTGTGAGTATCCGGATTCAAATTCTGCTGCATCCTGCGGACCCTCATTCCATGGGATCTCCAAAAAATTAAGCGTATCAAAAATATCCTGTACGTAATGCTTACTTACCCGTGCCTGGTCAAGATCATCAATCCTTAATAATATTTTGGCGCCTGTTTTCCGGGCAATGGCGGCAGTTATCACAAAAGACAGCACATTACCCAGGTGCAAAAAGCCGCTTGGAGTTGGGGCAATCCGGGTTTTATTAAAATGGAAAAGCTGATTTTGCAATGTTTTTAAGTTTAAGGTTAAAATTGCAATAATTTTTAAAAACTACACCAAACTATTACGGGTAACCTTGTCCGGAAGTGCATCCCTCTTCAAAACTGCGGAATCTATATCATCTGCGATAATCAATTAAGCGCCATAAAAAGTGACATTTTGCATCTTGCGTCATTTTTTAATTAAATTATTAAACTTATACGTAAATATTTTACAGATTATGTGATATAAAATATAGAAAAACGGCAAAATCGAGGTCGTAAATCAATTTGAAATGAAAATAGCGGCATTTTTTTTGATAATTTTAATGTGTAAAGGACGTTTTATTAAAATCTTCACATAAAAAAGTATATTTTTTTTAGTCAAATGATAAAATATTAAAAATAATTACTACTTTACCCATTAATTAACATTAATATTTTACTAAACAACAAAACTATGCATCAATATTTACTTTTTTTTTCAAGGGGTCGGCCACTTTTTTTGCCTATATTTTTTGTGCAAATACACGAAGATAGCCTCGCTGGCATCAAATAAGCGCAATCAGCAAGCATTGTTTATGATGAAATTACACCTATTTAATCTGTATGTGTAATTTCAGCTGAAAAACAGCTTGCCGTAAAAATTCTGATTTATCACTTGAAATAATTCAAACCAAAACCACATGTAAAATGAAACAACTTTATATTAAATCCATTAAATTAATTGTACTGCTGCTATTGGTGTCAGTAGCCGGTGTTCAGGCACAAGCCTTATTATCAGGAAAGGTTTCTGATAAGGAATCAACCCTTACGGGCGTATCAGTAAACGTATCCGGTGTTGGTGGTACTATCACCAATGTCGATGGCAAATATTCCCTTAAATTGGCCAAGGGCAGTTACACGGTAACTTTTTCATACATTGGTTATCTGAAAGTAACCAAACAGGTTACGATAACAAATGATGATGTAGTGCTGGATATAGTACTTGTATCCGAAGCATCGGCATTAAACGAAGTAGTAGTATTAGGCGGGCGCGGCGCAGGGCGTACCAAAATGGAGTCGGCTGTTCCGGTGGATGTGGTTTATGCGAACCAGGCTAATCAAACTACCGCCAAACCAGATCTGATGAGCCAGCTGAACCAGGCCGTTCCATCTTTTAACTACAATAAACAAAGTGGCGGCGATGGCTCGGATGCTATTGATTTTGCCAGCTTACGCGGTCTTGGTTTCGACCAAACCCTGGTATTGGTGAATGGCAAACGACGTCATTTATCGGCTTTTGTTAACGAAGTGGGTACCCGTGGCCGTGGTAACAGCGGTACCGATTTAAATGCCATACCCGAAGCCGCTATTGATCATGTGGAAATTCTGCGCGATGGCGCTTCCGCTCAATATGGTTCCGACGCGATTGCGGGGGTTATCAACATCGTTTTGAAAAAGGATATAAACCACCTGAATGTTACCGGCGGCTTTAGCGGTTACGACGATCAAAAATACAATACCCTGAACAACGTTGACCCCGCAGGCTATTATACAGGCAATAAATTCGACGGGCAAACATTTACGCTTGGCGGTGATTATGGTATCGCAATAGGTAAAAATGGTGGCTTTTTAAATATTGGCGCCAATTATGAAAACCAGGGTAAAACTTTCAGGGCGATAAGAGACACCAACTGGCAAACCAACCCCAACACGCTTGAGGCACAACCGGTGGCCCGTGAGCGCCGTGCATTTGGCGATGGGTCAGTGGTATCAGGCGGAGGTATGTACAATATGGAAATCCCGATAAAAGGCACAAATACAACTTTTTATTCTTTTGGCGGGTACAATTATAAACACTCCAATGTGTATGCTTATACAAGGAGCTGGAACTACGACAATGGCCTGAGGTCAAATCCTACAAAATTCCCTACCGATGCAAACGGCAACCTTATCTTTGTGCCGGGGATTATGAAAGTGGATGGCGCTCCCGATGGGTCTATCGGACCGAACAACGTTTATTATGATCCGCAGGAAGATGTTTATATAAAAGATTTATCGGCGGCTGTGGGTTTCAGGGGTAAAACAGAAAGTGATTGGGAGTGGGATATCAGTAATAATTTGGGCCGTAATGACTTTCACTACTGGGGAGATAATACTTTTAATGCCTCTTTGCCCTATGTTCAGGGTCAGCCCATACAAACCCGTTTTGACGATGGCGGCTTTAACTTTTTGCAAAATACAGCGAATGCAGATATAACCAAGAGGATTAAAGGTGTTGCACAAGGGTTGCAGCTATCATTTGGTGCTGAATTCAGATACGAGCGTTACCAGCTTTATGCCGGCGAACCTAATTCTTATAGAGATGGAGGTGCATTGTTACCAGTGATTGGGTCGAAGGGTCAGGATTCCCTGATTTCGAAGGCATCCGGATCGGAAGGTTATCCCGGTTATCAGCCAAGTGATGCTTCAATCGCACACAGAACAAACGAAGCTCTTTATGCTGAAGGCGCTTTAGATGTAACCAAAGACTGGCTGGTTGACGGAGCCGCCCGTGTTGAAAATTATTCGGATTTTGGTGGAGTAAGCACATTTAAGCTCGCAACCCGCTACAAAGCTACCGATAACTTTAACCTTCGTGGTTCAATAAGCACCGGTTTCCGGGCGCCTTCGCTTCAACAGCTAAACTTTAGTAATACCAATACCACGGTAATTGGCGGTAACCTGGTTTATACTAAGCTTGTTCCAAATTATTCAGAAATTGCCCGGACTGCAGGCATCCCTAAATTAAAACAGGAAACCTCAACCAACTACAGTCTGGGATTTACCTGGCAACCGGTGCCCGATTTGGCAGTGACAGTTGATGCCTACGAAATCAAAGTAAAAAACAGGATAGTAATATCTGGTTTATATCAGCAGGGAGATGCGGCCCTGGGTACAAGTCTGAATAGCATATTAGCCTCTCAGGGGATCGGTGATGCACAGTTTTTTGCCAATGCAGTTAATACAAGCAACAAGGGTATAGATTTTGTAATCGACTACAAAAAACGCTGGGGAAGTAACCACTTCACTGCTTTATTAGCCGGCAATATTCAAGGGTTGACTATTGACAAGATCAATATTCCATCAACCTTTAAAGGTTCAGCTTATGACAGCGCTACCTTCTTTTCGGACAGGGAACAATATTTCCTGAAAGCAAGTGCACCAAAAGCGAAATTTACCCTTAACCTTGAATATGGGGTTAAAAAGCTTTCTTTCGGCACCCGCTTTACGTACTATGGCGATGTTAAAGAATTGGGCTTTGGTGAAACCAGCGCCCCTGCAAATGCGCCGGATCCATTCTTTCCTTATGTAACACTTGATGCTACAGGCCAGGCCATACCGGAAATTTTCGATTTTTCGCCTAAGGTAACGACGGACATTTATGCGTCATTAAAAATTAATAAGAACTTGTTATGGACTCTGGGTATAGATAACTTGTTTAATGTGCACCCCAATACCAACGTTATTAAGGGTTCAGTTAACCCTAACACAGGCAGCTCATTCGGCGATAGCGAGTCAGGCGGTCCGTTTGAAGCAGTTCAAATGGGTTTCAATGGCATGCGAATATTTACCAAGCTGACGTTTAATTTTTAGCGGAAGCTGTTAAAAGTAAAACCCCGGTTTAACTGAACGCGGGGTTTTACTTTTAAATTGGTAATTAATATCTAAGGGCTATATCAAAAATACTCAAACCCCGGAAATATGATATGAAAGATGCTCCACCAGCCTCCTTCGTAGGTCATGTATAATTTAAAAGGGCCCCCAAGTTTTACAGTTTCACCACTCTCTAATGTGGCATCATACCGCACGCCACCTTCTGCATGCCCAATGCCAGTATCGTCATTTAGCTGGAAACCCACATCAAAAATTTTATATTTCTCATCCTTAAAGGCCGTATAGGAATCAAAAATTCGGGTTAACTGTGCTACAACACTGGCTTTGCTTAGTATTTGCCGGTCGGGTAAAATAAATTCATTTGACAGTTCCCAGCTTTTTTCATTGAGGCCTTTTTTAAACCATTTGGATAAAAATTCCATGGCCCTGTTTTCGATATCCTTTTTGTGGTTGGGATGAAACTCCTCATAATCAAAACAGGTGGTCATGCCGGGCATTGGCATAAAGGTGGTTTCGTGATCAAATAGTTCTTCGGTTATAAATTGATACCTGGTGCGGCTGTCATACTCATCTGTATCGCCAAAATAAATTTCAATATTATTTTCAGACAGCAGAGTGGTAATTTCCTCCAACGCTGATTCAACCTGCTCATCCGTTAATTCATTTGCCTTTTTAAACCCGGGTTTTCCTGCCAGGTCATATACTTTTGCCGGTTTTGCATTGGCAAAATTTTGTTCGAAGGCCAAAACATTTTTAAGGAATTCATTTTCAATTCCGGGATCAATATTGGAGATATGATGTGATTCGGCGCCCAGTTCGGCTGTTAATTTTAAGCGCAGCAACTCGTTTTCTATCCGGAGATTTTCTTCAGGATCGTTGCTTAATGGTTCATCTGGCAGTTCGTCGTTTTTCATCGGATTTTTGCTAAGGTTCGGTTCAAATTTAAAAATGTTTTTGTATTATCTTTCTTAAGAATGTTAAATTCACATTTTATTATCTAAATTTAATTTTTGTTATAAACCGGGAATGCCTCATTAATAAATTAAATTATGCGACAGCATTTATACTTGTTGTTGATTTTGTGTGCAGTATGCTTTTCATGCATGTTTTATGCCTGCAATCAGCCCTCAAATATTGATGAGCAGATGCCCGATGTGGTAAGCTACAATTTTAACATTCGCCCCATACTTTCAGATAAATGCTACAAATGTCACGGCCCTGATGCCAGTAAACGGCAGGCAGGTTTAAGGCTGGACATGCCCGAAAGCGCATTTAAGGCGCTAAAAGATGACCCGAATGCGCATGTACTGGTGCCCGGCAGCCCGGAAATGTCGGAGCTGTTCAGGCGGGTATCTACCGGCGATACCACCGAGATGATGCCTCCGGCAAATTCCAATTTAAAAAGGTTAACACCACACGAGGTCGACCTGGTAAAAAAATGGATAAAACAGGGCGCTAAATTCGAAAAGCACTGGGCTTTTGTTCCGCCGAAGGCTTCGCCGATACCGGAAGTTAAGGACAAAACCTGGCCAAAAAACCCGATAGACAATTTTATCCTTCATAAACAAGAGCAATATGGCCTGACGCCCAACCCGGAAGCAGATAAAGAGCGCCTGTTAAAGCGGGTAAGTTTTGACCTTACCGGTTTGCCGCCGGATTTGGACATGATGGACAGGTTTTTGGCCGATAAAAGCCCGGGCGCTTATGAAAAGATGGTTGACGAGCTGATGAAAAGCCCGGCCTACGGCGAAAAAATGACCCTGCATTGGCTGGATGTGGCCCGGTACGCCGACTCGCACGGTTACCAGGATGATAATTACCGTACGCAATGGCCCTGGAGGGATTGGGTGATCCATGCGTTTAATGAGAATTTGCCTTATGATAAATTTGTGACCTGGCAGCTGGCAGGCGATCTGATACCCAATGCCACTAAAGAACAATTACTGGCAACCGGCTTTAATCGCAACCATAAGATTACGGAAGAAGGCGGTGTGATCAATGAAGAATATCGTGTTGCTTATGTTACCGACCGCACCAATACGTTTGGAAAGGCGCTGCTGGGCGTTACCATTGAGTGTGCCCATTGCCACGATCATAAATATGACCCTTTTTCGCAAAAGGAATATTACCAGCTGTTTGCCTTTTTTAACCAGGTGAAGGAACCGGGGATACAAAGTACCGTTGGCGGCCCCGAGACCTATGCGAAGAGACCTATGATGCAGGTGACCAATGATGATGTAAAGGGCATCCTGAAATTTGTAAATAAACAAGATACAGGCAAGCTCATTGTATCTGTAATGGGCGACAGTGAAGTTTACCGGAAGACCTATATTTTAAAACGGGGCAACTACGATACCCATGGTGACGAAGTTCAACCCGGCACACCAAAAGCAATTTTACCTTTTGACAGCAGTTTACCTAAAAACAGGCTTGGCCTGGCCGAATGGTTGTTTAACCGAAAAAACCCCCTGGCCGCGCGCGCTTTTGTGAACCAAACCTGGCAAGAATTTTTTGGCCGGGGCATAGTAAAAACTTCAGAAGATTTTGGGATGCAGGGTAACCTGCCATCAAATCCGGAATTATTGGATTGGCTTTCGGTTGACTTTATGGACCATGGCTGGGATATCAAGAGGCTGGTTAAACAGATGGTAATGTCGGCAACCTACCGGCAATCGGCAGTGCTAAGCCCCGAAAAATCGAAACTTGACCCTGAAAATATTTATTTGGCCCGAGGCCCACGCTCAAGGCTCCCGGCTGAGTTTGTTAGGGATATGGTATTGGCCAGCAGCGGTTTACTCACAAAAACCATTGGCGGCCCCAGTGTAAATCCTTATCAGCCACCCGGTTTATGGGAAAACGCCACTTCGGGGCGGGGCATATTGGCAAATTATAAGCAGGTGCATGGCGCAAATTTATATCGAAGGGGCATGTACACATTGATCAAGCGAACTGTTCCGCCGGTGGAAATGGCCATTTTTGATGCCAGCAACCGCGATCAATGCGAGGTGCGGCGACTAAGGACAAATACACCTTTACAGGCCCTCCTGATGGAGAATGACCCTACGGTGCTGGAGGCCGCAAGGGTTTTGGCCACTAAATTGATACAGGATAAAAGCACTTCGAAAGAAAAAGTTTATAAAGCATTTCGGTTGATCATCTGCCGTAAACCAAACGAAAAAGAACAGGGGATACTGGATAGTTATTATAACGAAGAACTAAAAACGATGGACATGCGCACAGCGGAAAGAGTGTTGAACGTGGGCGAATACCCGTCGCCGGACAATATAAATAAAGTGGAGCTGGCAGCCATGATGAAAGTGGTTGATGCCATTTATAACCTGGAAGAAGCGATCACGAAAACCTGACGAAATGGAGAAAGATTTTTTAGAGCATCGCCTGAATATTAACAGAAGGCGGTTTTTATCGAGATTAAGTTTAGGCGTTGGCAGTATTGCCCTTGGTTCGCTGTTGATCCCTGATCTTTTTAGCGGGATCGGATCAGACAGCGAGGCTGATTTTATTCCGGGGATCCCCAACTTTGCGCCAAAAGCTAAGCGGGTGATCTATCTCTTCCAGGATGGGGCGCCATCACAGTTGGAATCCTTCGATTATAAACCAAAACTAAGGGAAATGATGGGGCAGGAATTACCGCCATCTGTTCGCGGCAGCCAGATATTGACCGGCATGACTGCTAATCAAAAGTCTTTCCCGCTGATAGGCTCTTTTTATGACTTTAAACAATATGGCGAATCCAAAGCTTGGATAAGTGACCTGTTTCCGCATATCGGGAAGATCGCCGATGATATTTGCATCATCAAATCCATGTATACCGAGGCAATCAATCACGATCCGGCCTTAACTTTCTTCCAAACCGGTGCACAGCAGGGTAACCGCCCAAGCATGGGCTCGTGGGTAAGTTATGGTCTGGGCAGCGAAAACAAAAATCTGCCGGCTTTTACCGTGTTGCTCTCAAAAGGTAAGGGCAACGGGCAGGGTGTGTATTCAAAACTATGGAGCAATGGCTTTTTAGATTCTATTCACCAGGGGGTACAGTTTAGCAGCGGTGAAAACCCTGTTTTATATCTGAATGACCAGGACGGTATTGACCGCCGCGACCGCCGTAAAATGCTGGATAAACTGGCGGAATTAAACGATATATCTTATAAAGAATTTGGCGATCCCGAAATCACTACCAAAATTCAGCAGTACGAAATGGCCTATAGAATGCAGTCAGCTGTTCCTGAAATTATGGATGTATCCAAAGAGCCGGATGATATTGTGAAAATGTACGGCCCTGATTGTTTGGTGCCTGGCACTTATGCGGCTAATTGCCTGCTGGCGCGCAAACTTTCGGAAAACGGCGTACGCTTTGTGCAGCTTTATCACCAGGGCTGGGACCAGCATAGCAACCTGCCTCAGGAAATGGCCGGCCAGGCAAAAGATGTTGACCAGGCATCGGCAGCATTGGTTACCGATTTGAAACAACGCGGCCTGCTTGATGAAACTTTAGTGATTTGGGGCGGTGAATTTGGCCGCACCAATTACAGCCAGGGCAAACTGGAGAAGGCCAACTACGGTCGCGACCATCACCCGCGCTGTTTCAGTATCTGGATGGCTGGCGGTGGTATTAAGCCCGGCCTGGTTTACGGCGAATCGGATGAGTTTGGGTACAATATCATTAAGGACCCCGTGCATGTGCATGACTTTCATGCAACGATTTTGAACCAGCTCGGCATCGACCATAAAAAATTGACATTTAAAAGCCAGGGCCGCAGATACCGGTTAACGGATGTGGCGGGGAATGTGGTGAAGGGAATAATAAGTTAACGATTTCACCGATTGATTTATGATTACACCGATTTTATATCGTGCAATCAAAAAAATCCATCGGTGCAATCAAATAAATAATCGGTGTAATCCTAAAAATATGGAAAGAAGAAAATTCATCAAACAAACAGCGGCATTTTCAGCAGCATTTTTTATTACGAAGGATTTGCTGGCAAAAAACGACGGGCCGATTTATGGACACGGGAATATGCGTTACCGGATGGATGCCGCCTGGAGCAAAGCCGATCCGATGAAGAACCCGGTGAACGACTGCCATGAAATGGTGCAGGATTCGAAAGGAAGGATTTTGCTGTTGACCAATGAAACCAAAAATAATGTGCTGATCTATAATAAGTCGGGCAAGTTGCTGGATACCTGGGGGCATGATTTTCCGGGGGCGCATGGCTTGACTTTGGTGAATGAAAATGGCACCGAATTTCTTTTTATAACTGATACGGTGAAGCACCAGGTTTATAAAACCACTATGGACGGCCGCATTTTGTTGACCATTGATGTACCGCTTGAAACCGGAGTTTATAAAAAAGCGGAGGAATTTATCCCAACGGAAACAACCATTGATACCAACGGCGATATTTTTATTGCTGATGGCTACGGAGCACAGTACACCATGCATTATGATAAAAACGGCAAGTTGATAAACTTTTGGGGTGGCAGGGGTGATGGCGACGAGCATTTTGATAATGCGCATGGCATATTGATTGATCGCAGGCAGGCAACGCCAACGCTTTTAATTACCGACCGTACGCGCCATTGTTTTAAACGGTTCAGTATGGATGGAAAATTGATGGAAATCATTAAACTTCCAGGCGCCTGCGTTTGCCGGCCGGTAATAAAAGGCGACCATTTGTATGCTGCGGTATTGCGCTCGCCGGATTTAAATCACGAAAACTCGGGCTTTACCACTATTTTGGATAAGAACAATAAAGTAGTGTCCAATTTAGGCGGTACCGAACCGATTTATGCAAACGGAGAACTACAGCCCATGGCCCAGGCCGAAAAGATATTTTTGAATCCGCATGATGTTTGCGTGGATGACGACGAGAATTTGTACGTAGCACAATGGGCATCAGGGAAGGTTTATCCTTATAAATTTACGAGAGTTTAGTCTGGTGATTTTTTACCACAAAGCACGTGCGGAGGAGATAGAGGAATAGTTTTATAGGTGGCGAAAATATAATGTTTATATAAATTAGTAATTCAAACTCAGTGATCCTTGCGCCGCCTCTGCATACTGTGTTAAAACCGCAATTGAATAGTTATATTATAAGATGATAAAAACCCGCTACCAAGGTTTTGCTGAGAACCTGTTATTTGTCCTGAATATCTTTATCATCTTTTTCCTGTTATTTGGCGATGGCATTGTCATCCCGAAATGGCTGCAGCCGGTGGGAAGGATGCACCCGCTGATTATCCACTTTCCTATAGTTGTATTAATTATGGCTATGGTGCTGGAGTTTTTCAGGTTTAAAGAAAGGTTCAGTACCGAAAAATTATACCAGGATTTTACCACTTACCTATGGCTTACAGGCGCTTTGTTTGCAGCTGTTACGGCCATTATGGGCCTGTTTTTATCAAAGGAGCAGGGCTATGACGGTGACACCGTACAGTGGCACAAATGGTTTGGGGTAATAGTCGTTTTTGTTTCGACATTAATTTACTGGTGCAGAAGTACCGGATGGTACAACCAAAAAATTGCCAGGTCGGGGGCCATCGCTGTGGTTTTTTGCCTTGTGATCGCCGGGCATTACGGTGCAGATATAACCCATGGCGAGAATTTTATTTTGGCGCCGGTTTGGCATCCTGAAAAAAAACTGGTCCCGATTGATAAAGCGCTGGTTTTTAATGACGTAGTAGAACCCATCTTTGAAAACAAATGCAACAGCTGCCATAACCCCAACAAAACAAAAGGCGGGCTGAGGCTGACGGATGAAAAAGCTTTATTGAAAGGTGGGAAGGATGGCAAACTGTTTGTAGCTGGCCAACCGCAATTAAGTTTGTTATTGCAACGTATCCACATGCCCGATGGCGAAAAGAAGCACATGCCACCATCAGGCAAACCCCAGTTAACTGCCGATGAAATGAATTTGCTATACCTCTGGATAAAGGAAAATGCTGACTTTAAAAAGAAGGTGATCAATTTGCCGGTCAGTGATTCTTTGCGGGTAATTGCAGCAAACTATTTAAAACCAGCCGAAGAAACAGAGGAGCAATACGATTTTGCTGCCGCGGATGAGAAGCTTATCAAACAGCTCAATAATAATTACCGGGCAATCTACCCCCTTGCACAAAACTCGCCGGCTTTGGGGGTAAATATCTACAATAAAAAAACCTATCAGCCTAAAATGCTGGAGGAGTTAAGCGGCATCAAAAAGCAAGTAGTATCACTTGATCTGAACAAAATGCCGGTAAAGGATGCTGAGTTAAAAACCATTGCGGGTTTTGAAAACCTGCGGGTATTAAATCTCAACTTTACCGATGTTACCGGCAGCAGTTTAAAAGTATTATCATCGCTTAAGTACCTGAGAACACTTTCACTGGCGGGCACCAGGTTAGATGCGCAGGCCATCAAACAGATCAGTGCACTTAAAAGCCTCACCAAAATTGCTTTATGGGATACCGGCCTGCCTGATAATGAAATAGCCGATCTGCGGCAGCGTAATAAAAACATCGATTTTATAAAAGGGTTTAAGGATGACGGCAAGCCCATCAAACTAAACGATCCGCAGGTAAAAAATACAGCTTTTGTGATCACCAAACCTGTGCCGCTGGAATTGGTACACCCGGTAAAAGGGGTTGAGATCCGTTATACTACGGATGGCACTGATCCGGATAGCGTGAAATCAATGATTTACAAACAGGGGATAATCATCTCCCAAAATACAAACATCAAAGCAAAAGCCTATAAGCCCGGCTGGTATGGCAGCGATGTTTTGCAGGTAAATTTTTATAAGAGTACCTACACACCCGACAGCATCAGTTTTATTACAGGGCCAAATGAAAAATACAGCGGCGACGGTGCGAAAACTTTGATAGATAAAGATTTGGGCGGCTATAATTTTGGCAACGGCAAATGGATTGCCTCGCAAAAGGACCTGGTGGTCTACATGCAGTTTAACCAGCCCGTCGACCTGCATACCGTTACGCTTAATTGCATGCGCAATATGGGCAGCCAGATATTTTTACCCGTCGGGATAGAGGTTTGGGGCGGAAAAGATGCTGCTCATTTAAAACTATTAAGTACGGTAAAATCACTCCCGCCTCAGAAAAATGATCCGTTTATAGTGAAGGGAATCGACTGTAAGCTGGCGACATCAGGCAATCTATCCTGCTTAAAAATAATCGCCAAACCGATACAAAATCTGCCTGTTTGGGATCCTGTTAAAAAACAACCAGGATGGGTATTTATGGATGAGATATTTTTGAATTGAGGACATAATGAACGAAAAGCAACTCAAAATAAAGATCAGGATTTGGCTGATCTTGTTCATCATCGGCTTGGCGCTAAGTGGCATCACCGCTTTCCCCATTGAAACAGAGCTGGCGTTTTTGTCAAGGAATTCAGGCTCATTCCCTGCAACGCTGGCTAACTGGATCAATACAATTTATAATGCAGTAAAAGCAACGAACACCAGATACCCATACCTGGCTTATGGTACCGACTGGCTGGCCTTCGGTCATTTGGTTATCGCTACTGCATTTATCGGTCCGCTTATCAACCCCGTAAAAAACATTTGGATCCTGCAATTCGGGATGATTGCCTGTGTGATGGTTTTCCCGCTGGCTTTTATAGCAGGGCCTATCCGCCATATCCCCTTTTACTGGCGGTTGATTGATTGTTCATTCGGCTTTTTTGGTTTTTTCCCGCTTTATATTTGTTACCGGAGCATCCGGAAGCTGGAGAAATTGCAGGAAGGGAAACGATAGATCAACCATCAAAAACCAGTAGGTGTCATGCTGAGCCCAGTCGAAGCACGCGGGCAATGGCCTCTACGCACGTGCTTCGGGAGCCTCAGCATGACAGCGCTCATCGTACCGGGCCCTGATATTTATTTTTTTTAAACTTTATTTATGGAATTCCATCCCCGTCTGCATCTTTTATTCAGAATTATAAAGAATTAAAGAAATGCACGTTATTAAATCAGATAAACCTGAACAATTATGCCTTTAACCTCCATAAAAACATTCAAATTCCTGCTTGTTTTCGCTTTGCTTTTTTGTTTTTACAGATCAGGCGCGCAGGTAAAATATGATGCCATTAGTTTTCGCATCGATTCACTGGCGAATATTGGCCTGCCAAAATCAGCATTGAAAGAGGTTGATAAACTGGATGACCTGGCGCGAAAAAACAATAATTCACCGCAACAGATCAGGGCGGTAATTTACCGGATGACTTTTCAATCCTATCTTGAGGAAGATGCATTGACGGCTATCATCAGCAGGTTGAGGATTGACATTGATAAAGCCGCTTTTCCCGTTAAACCCGTGTTACAATCGCTGCTGGGGCAAATGTACTGGAACTATTACCAGCAAAACCGCTACCAGTTCGGCCAGCGTACCAGGCTGGAAAAACCCGATACTGACTTTACCAAATGGGATCTGCAAACTATCATCACCCAAACCGGCCACCTGTATGATCTTTCCTTAACCGATGCCCTAAAAGAACAAAATACCGCCATTAGTGTACTTGACGGCGTTTTGGAAGGGGACAGCACCACCCGCTACCTGCGCCCGACTTTGTATGACCTGCTGGTTCAGCGTGCATTTGATTTTTTCCTGACGGACGAAGCGGGGCTAAGTAAGCCGAAACTTCCATTCTCGCTAAATGATCTGCGATTTTTTAGTGACAGCCGGTCTTTTGCTGACCTTGTGGTTAAAACAACCGATACCACCTCAACAGAATATAAAGGCGTTAAATATTTGCAGCAGGCAAGCAGATTTCACCTTGAGCGCCATGATGATGAAGCCCTGGCTGACCTTGATTTGCAGCGGCTAAAGTTTTTGTACTCGCGATCAAATGTTGAAAAAAAAGAATCACTATACCTATCGGCCTTAAAGCAAATTGCGGAACATTTTTCAGCAAAACCGATCAGCAGCGAGGCGTTGGTGTTAGAAGGGCAATACTATCAGGGATTGGATAGTTTAACGATGGCGTATGGGTTTTTTAAAAACGCGGTTGCAGCATATCCAAATAGTTTGGGCGGGAAAAACGCGGCCACTTTGATGCGGCAGATAGAAGAAAAGGAGCTTTCGGCTACGGTGGAGGAAGTTAATATGCCGGGTAAGCCGATACTTGCCGTGCTGAATTACAAGAATATAACCGCTGTTAGGTTTGCGGTTTACCGCTTAAGCGAATCGCAGTTAAATAGTTATACAACTGGTTTTGGCACCGATTACTCCAATCTTGATCAATCAAAATATCGCCTTGAATTTCTAAAAAAACTTACTCCTGTTCAAACCAAAACAGTTTCATGGGCAGATCTGAAAGACTATAAAAAACACAGTTTAGAGTTTAAGATAGATCCGTTAAGCCCTGGTAATTATGTTTTATTAATTACAGATACAACGGGAAACTCAGAAAACCTGACCGGGCTAAGCAATTTCAGGGTAAGCGGATTAGCTTATAACATAAGGGTAAATCCGGACGATGCCATTGAGGTTAGGGTGATGGACAGGGAAACAGGAAAACCCTTAAGCGGCGTTAAAATAGATTTAAACAGCCGGAATAATAATTACAATAGCTCGACCAATAAGAGTGAATGGGTTATTACTGACGCCAACGGTACATCGGATCGGAATGGCTTATTCAGGTCGGATAAATTTTCGTCAGGATACGGAATGTCGGTGAGTTTAATAGCTAACGGAGATACATTGAAGGATAGATCGAAATATGTAAATGGCGCCCGTGATGATTCATCAGATGACGATACCCCCGATGACAAAACAGTTTTATTTACCGACAGGCAGATCTACCGGCCAGGGCAAACCATATATTTTAAAGCGTTGCAGCTGCAAACCTTACATGGTAAAAGCAAAATAATGCCCGGAAAAAATTTGGAGGTAGAGTTTTGGGACGCAAACGATAAACAAGTTTCGACATTAAAATTAAAAACAAATGATTTTGGCACAGTAAGCGGCAGTTTTGTTATCCCGCAAAGCACATTGGGCGGCAATGTGGCTTTAAAAACGCAGGACGGCGAAATAGAAGTAAAAGTTGAAGAATACAAACGGCCTACTTTCCAGGTCAAATTTCTGCCCGTAAAAGAAAGCTATAAGCTAAATGATTCGGTTACTATTAAGGGGAATGTTACCGCTTTTTCGGGATACGGCCTATCACAGGCCAAAGTGGCCTATAACATCGTCCGCTCCCGGAACGGCAGCTTTTATAATTATAAATTTATTCGTGGTATACGTCGCCCCAATTATAATAATGATGTTGATACGGAGATCAAATCAGATACAATAACAACCGACGACCAGGGCCAGTTTCAAATAAAGTTTAAGGCGATAACTGCGGATTCAATTAATGGAAATGAGATGAATTATAATTATGCCATAAACGCCGATGTAACAGATGCGAGCGGCGAAACCCATTCGGGCGTAACAACGGTAATTATTGGCAATAACAATATTAAAATTGACAATTATTTACCTGGGCAGGTATTTGCAAAAGACTCGCTTAAAGAAGAGGTTAGAATTACCAACCTGAACGGGGAGCCACAAAAAGGAGAAATAAAAGTTGAAGTATATGCACTACAGAACCCAGATAGGGTTTTTAAAAATAGGCTATGGCAGAGCTGTGATCAATTTATTATTAACAAAGCTGATTTTAGGGCTGATTTTCCCGGATATGCCTACGAAAGGGAAGACATGGTTGAGTTATGGAAAAAGCTGGACAAGGTAATTAACTTAAACCTTAAAATTGACACTATAGAGCCCGGTGTCATCAATCTTGCTGCCTTGAGCAAGCAACCATCGGGGATGTACCAGGTGATCATTCGTGCCGGCAATGAAAAGGGCGATACCACTTCGGTAACTAAATATATTAATTTGATTGGCGGGCAACCTAAAATCATAAAGTTTAATGATTGGGTAATCCCCGTATTGAATTATGTAAAAGCAGGCGACACCGCATCTTTTTTTGTTGGGATAGACCAAAAAATCAACGTCTTGATGGAGCGCTATAGTGCGGCTAAACTGATCTCCTCAAAATGGATGACAATTGAAAAAGGACAACAAAATATTAAGGTACCGACAGTTGATACGGATAAGGACGTGGCAGTTCAGTTTATGATAGTATATCAAAACAGAGTTTACAGCAGTTACCAGAAAATATACATTTCTGACCCGGATAAAAATCTCAAAATAAAATTCCTCACTTTCCGCAATAAACTGCAACCGGGCGAAAAGGAGCAATGGAAACTACGGGTGAGTAACCAAAATAATGAACAACAGGCAGCAGAAATGGTAGCCGGATTGTATGATGCATCCCTTGATGACATTTACCAGGCCAGGAATTGGAAGGATGCGCTTGAATTGGAAGGTAGGGAGTTGCCGAACTACTTTGTATGGAATGTTTGGGATTTTATAGGCCCGGTAAATACCTCGCCGGTAATTTACACGTATTACAATTATAGTTTGTTAAACCGGGATTATGAACACCTGAATATGTTTGGCTACAACTATTATGGAGGATATAACGGGGGCTATCAGCGATACCTGGAACAGATTAAGGCGAATTTAAAAATTGCTGAATTCGACAGACAATTGGAATCAGATTATGTTAAAAATGCCGCATTGGTAAAAAACGGCTACCTGATAACAGGGAGAGTAATAGATATTAATGATAAATCGGGAATTACAGGAGTAACCGTTAGCATTAAAGGAACAAAAATTAAGACAACAACAAACTCAACAGGTGGCTTTAAAATTCGCGTGCCTCACAATGGGGTTTTGCAATTCGCCTATATAGGTTATGAGCCCATGGAAATTTCAACCGGCAATAAAGATAGCCTCACCATAAAACTAAAACCAACTTCGAATGAACTTCGCGAAGTAGTGGTAATAGGTTACGGTACGCAAAAGAGAAAGGATGTAACTGGAAGCGTAGCAACAATACAGATACGTGGTGTTGCTTCAACACAATTTGATCAGGCCTTATCCGGGAATGTATCCGGCGTTGTTGTAATGCGGGAAATCGCTACTAAACCCGGTGAAAAGTTCAACAGAAACCTGCTCATTAGAGCACTCCCCATCGTTCCCCGCACCAACTTCAACGAAACAGCCTTTTTTTATCCGCAACTGCATACCGATGAAAAAGGGCAGATCCTTATCGATTTTACCATCCCTGAGGCACTTACCCGCTGGAAATTCAGGGCGCTGGCCCATACGCAGGATTTGAAGACCGGGTATATCGAAAATACGGTCATCACCCAAAAACAATTAAGCATCAGCGCCAATACGCCGCGTTTTTTGCGCGAAGGCGATACTATTACCATTTCGGCACGGCTGGCCAACTTAACAGGCGGTACTTTAAAGGGTAAAGTGCAGATGCAGTTGTTTAATGCTTTGAATATGCATCCGGTTTCGCTGTTTGTGAAAAAGGCTGATGCGGAACAAACTTTTGAGGTTGCCGGGAATACCAATAAGGCGGTATCCTTTAAACTGGGGATCCCTGCAGGCCTGGATGCTTTGGATTGCAAGCTGACCGCTGATGCCGGAGAATTTACTGATGGTGAAGAAAATACATTACCCGTGCTGCCCAACCGTACGCTGGTGACCGAATCGATGCCGATGATGGTACGGCCAGGGCAGACCCGGGATTTTACTTTTGATAAACTGGTGAATCAAAGCAGCCCGACCTTAAAAAACAAAACACTCACGCTGGAGTACACGCAAAACCCGGCCTGGTACGCGGTGCAGGCTTTGCCTTATATGATGGAGTTTCCGTATGAGTGTTCGGAACAGGTTTTCAGCAGGTATTATGCCAATAGTTTGGCAACCAACCTGGTCAACAAAATGCCGGCCATTAAACAGGTTTTTGAGCAATGGAAGATGAGCAACAGTACCGAGCTGTTGTCGAACCTGGAAAAGAATCAGGAACTAAAATCAACTTTATTGGAAGAAACACCCTGGCTGCGCGATGCGGTTAGTGAATCGGAACAAAAAAAGCGCATTGCCTTGCTGTTCGACCTGAATAAAATGAGCGATGAACTAAAAACAAATCTTGATAAATTGCAAAAAAGGCAACTGCCTGACGGCAGCTTCACCTGGTTTGGCGGCGACAGGGGCGATCGATACATTACCCAACATATTGCCGAAGGCATGGGTGAATTATACCATTTGGGGATAGGAGCCGATGATGCTGAATTAAAACAAATTTCGGACAACGCCATCAAATATTTGGATGAACAAATACTATCTGGTGAAAAACTACGCAAGAAAAATAAAGATGGTATTTGGTTTTATGGCGACCTGGAGATCCATGCATGGTTTACCCGCAGCTATTTTTTGAATAAACCGCTTAATAAAGATCTGGACGCCGCTCTCAACAATTATTTAAAATGGGCTGCGGAAGAATGGAAACTCCGCAATGTGTATGAGCAGGGGATGATCGCCCTAACGATGCAACGCTACAAAAAACAAGATGTAACCGCGCAGATCGAGCGTTCTTTGCTGGAGACCGCGCAGCAATCTGACGATTTGGGCATGTATTGGGCAAAAAATCAGCGGGGCTATTTTTGGTATGAATCGCCCATTGAAACGCAAAGTTTGCTGATTGAGTTGTTTACCGAGGTCGGTGATAACAGCAAAGCCGTTGATGAAATGAAAATCTGGCTGCTCCGCAGCAAACAAACTAACGATTGGCAAACCACCAAAGCCACCGCCGCCGCCTGTTATGCATTGTTGCTGAAAGGCGGCAACCTGCTTGCCGACACTGGTCAATCGGTTATTAAATTGGACGGAAAAACCATTGAAGAACTAAAACCAGACATTAAAGCCGATGCCGGAACAGGCTATATCAAAACCAGTTGGGTGGATGAGCAAATAAAACCTGCACTGGGCAAAGTGGAGATCAAAAATAACAGTACCAATATTAGCTGGGGGGCCTTGCACTGGCAATATTTGGAGAACCTGGATAAGATCACTTCATCAGAAACCAATGTCAAACTGGAAAGAAAATATTTTATCCAGAAACAAACGGATGCCGGGCCGGTATTGACCGCTGTTGACGCCACCCATCAACCCAAAACCGGTGACCTGCTAAAAGTGGTAGTACACCTGAAAGCCGACCGCGATTTTGACTATGTGCAGCTGAAAGATATGCGCCCTGCAGGTACTGAACCCGTGGATGCTTTATCAACCTATAAATATCAGGATGGTTTGTACTACTACCAGGTTACCAAAGATGTTGCGACCAACTTTTTTATCAGTTATCTAAATAAAGGCAATTATGTTTTTGAGTACCAATTGAGGGTAGCACAGCCGGGCAATTTTTCGACAGGGATAACCGGCGTGCAGTGCATGTACGCACCCGAGTTTAACGCACACTCGCAGGGCGGGCGAATGGTTATAAAGCCTTAAGATGAACCGGATTCGCAAAAACGGCCAATTGAGCGTTTTTTATCCTCCGTGCTACTACGGAATTTGTTGCGTAAAACTACGTAATGTTTTACAGGAAAAAATTCGCTATTTGTTATTTGTGCGTTGAAAATGAGTTAATTATAAAAACAAATCCGGGTCAGTTGATTGCTCTTTCCGCCTTGGTTGGTTTGAAATAATGACTAATTAACATTAGTTTTAGCAAACTATTTTAAACCACAACAATTTAAAAACATGGAAAACAGAAAATCACCTATCACCGGCAAAGAGGGTAGCCCTATCGAATTGAAGAAAGCGGCCAGCTGGACAAAAAATTATCGCGAAAGACACCCCGGACAAGCCATCTCCCAGTTTTTTGGAAAAGAGATACTCGAAAGAATCCTCTGTCAGCCCGATTGCCTGGGCATCAGGTTTTATTATGCCTATGATGAACCGGGAGCGGGAAGACCACATTTGATTATCACAGGCGTTATGGCCGATGGTACCGACCAGATCCATACAGAGCC
>Ga0206955_1080_pt1 | contig 25390 bp, 21 predicted proteins | sample Alteio_BWOrgHeat_34_FD_153247 | JGI IMG/M metagenome (GOLD analysis project Ga0206955, IMG submission 153247) | Enriched cells from forest soil in Barre Woods Harvard Forest LTER site, Petersham, Massachusetts, United States -... | ecosystem: Environmental > Terrestrial > Soil > Temperate forest >...
CTGATTGATTTCCGAATCGAAATATTGAATTTTCTTTTTACTATACTGCTGGTGATTGCGCAGGTCGAAGTCGGTTCGTGAATGAATGCCTTCTACCTCTTTAAAGCCGATGGGAAATTTTAAGCAATTGCGCTCATATCTTAGAACTCGAAAAAGAAAACACAACTATCGAAACCAAGTTGCAGGATATCCAGATCCCGGTTATCCCGATGAAGACCTCTATCAAAGAAGAACAGGACCGTAAAACGGTTCCTGATATTTCCCTCCGTAAAAAATTGCTGAGTAAGGAAAACCTGCAAAAACAATCCGCAGGCGGTAAATTATAATTAACCGTAGAGTTCCTGGTGTATTGATTTCCTGTCGTAGCCCAGGGCTTGAATCCTTTGCTTGGCCTCATCGATCATATTCTTCCATCCGCATAAGTAAAAACTTGCAGTGCTCACAACAGGAACATTGTTGTCGCCCTCCCGCTTGTTGCGGTTACAGATTTCTTCGTAAATCGAGTGCACATAGCCAATCCTGATCAGGTGTTTCGCATTTTCAGGAACCTCCCTGCTGTATGTGGGATAATAATGAAAGCTGGGAAGTTTTTCCTCCAGATCCTTCAATTCTTTTTCATAGAGACAATCCTCCAGCTTGCGACATCCGAAAATGAGATGCAGTTCCTTATGAGGAATATTGTGATTGTAGATATGACGGGCCATTGAACGGAAAGGAGCAACACCGGTTCCTGTACAAATGAAAAAAAGATCGCGGTCAATATTTTCCGGCAACACAAAAACACCTTGCGGGCCACGAAGTGTCAATTCACTTCCAACACCGACTTCATGAAAAAGATAGTTCGTGCCCTGACCGCCTTCCAGCAAAACAATCACCAGCTCAAATACATTGGTGCCGTCGGGCCAGGAAGCAATTGAATAGCTTCTCCAGCGCTTATTCGGTTTCTCATGGATAGGCAGGTCGATCGTTACAAATTGGCCGGGTTTGAAATCAAAATTGCTCATCGCAGTCATTTCAATCCAAAACCTTTTTGTGTTCTTCGTTTCGTCTTCTATCCTGATTATTTTTCCGGTCTGCCAGGGTTGTACCATGGATATTTTTTTTCTTGCACCAGTAATCGCTCACGTAAACAAAGAGCGGATTACAATAATCCGCTCCTGAAGTTTGCTGTTTAACAGCAAGCAATCGATGCAGCTAATATAGAATATTTTTCATTCTAAAAAATCCTGGCTATATATTTTTTTGTCGTCGCCGGTTGCAGATTCGTCATGCTAGTGCATGAGTATCTTTCTCACGTAGTCGTTATTGCCCACACGTACCCGGAGGAAATAAATTCCTTTGCTGGCCCGCGGGAAATAGAGTTGCTGTGAGAAGGAGCCGGTGAAATTGGGATATTCACTCGTATAAAGTTTCTGACCGAGAACATCGACCAGGCTGACAGATACATTGCTGGACGTTGCCACATAGAATCGCACATTGAATAATCCGTTGTTCGGATTCGGCCCAACAGTTAATCCGATATCACTTCCTGTTGAATAGCTGATGACGTTCGATGCAAGCGGACAACCCAGTCCATCTGTCACCACCACTTTATATGCGCCGGGTCCTGATACTGTATCCGTCTGACCTGTTGCACCTGCAATGGCCGTGTCGTTCAAATACCATTGATTGCCTGTTGGAGAGCTGCTCGTGAGAATTTTCCCATTCAATGTTATTGTGGGCGGAGTAGCCGTTGTCGCAAGCACGGGAACTCTTGGGCCCGGACAATTGGTCAGCGCAATCTTCATATCATAGAAGAAATAATAATAGTTCCTGTAGAACGTGGTATCCTTTGCGTTGCTCGTATTCACCGCGCTGTTTCCCGTGATATAAAATACGCCCGGAATGCTGAACGGATATGGATTTGGACTTACAGGATTATTCCTGAAGATATTCGCGCTGTCCTGGCACTCGATGATGATTCCATGATCGCCGGTCTCGGGCACCTGCAGGTTGAGATAAAAAACTGCGCCGGTATCCAGTGGACTGTTTGAAGTTACCTGACCGCCCTGTGGATTGGGCGTCGTGGGATAAACGTCAATGATATTGCTTGACAAAGGAAAATAGCTGTAACTGCCGTTCGCTGCATTGAAGTCGACAATATCGGCAACGGTGAACTTGATTTTTCCTGCATGACTGATATACAATCTTGCGCTGGTGATCGTGACAGGAACGAGATTCGTAATCTTTACAAAATTCCCAACAAATTCATTGTAGCCGCCTCCGGGATAGACCAGTTTATTAGGAGGCCCGATCGTCGTATTAATATCATTGAGCGCGAGATAATAGGTTTTGTCCGGCGGAATTACCGAGGTAAAAGTCTTGTTGCCGCCTGCGATGGGCGTGGTTGAGGTCGGGCTGTCAAACCATACCGCAACATCATTGGTGTCCGTAACATTGGCTATCAAAGATGCCTGCGCTGGATCAGTGCTGCATATTTCTGCCGTTCCGGATGCAGTATTCGATCCGGTGCTGACGCTCACGGAAGTTGTGTTCAGGTCATTGCTCGGGTCCTGGTCACCGGGAAGAATAGTTTTGGTGGAAATTGTATAGGTGGTGCCTGCGACTGCGTTGAATGGCGTTTGGAAAGTATAGACAACTTCTCCGAGTGCGGAGATCGTGTCCGGACAAACCGTAGTCACGTTGACCAGCGTTGCTGCGCCGGATTGCACAATGGTATTGATGGGAACATTCAGCTGCACGTTCGTTCCAAAATTCTTGATACGCACGGTAACTCTTTGCGAATCGGTCTGGCAAAATCCTCCCGGAGGATCGACCAATTGCGTAACACCAACATCGTTCGATGGTGAAACAATCTGAACACGGTAATCCTGCGTTTCTCCGTTAGGATAGGTTCCACAAGGAAGAACAGCAGTAGGATCGTTTGTTTCCATCGCAACGATTCGCATCAGTGTATAACTGCCAAGCGTGAGGCCGGCTGGTGTTAAGAAACTACCCGTAAATGTACCGTTGCCATTGATCACACCGCTGACAGCAACATTTTCTCCCGGATCGGTGAAGGTGCCATTGTTGTTATAGTCGATAAAGATCTTTACTACTTTGGGATTCGACGATGCATCGCAACTGGTAAGCTTTATACTGAATGGAACAGTTTGCGAAGATTGCAACTGGATGGTTTGGTTCGTGAAATTGGTATAGGTTGTACAACCCGGTGCATTTTGATTGTGGACATTGCTGATGCTGACGCTGTCGATGCGGGTACCTGCGCTGCTGGTGGCTGCCGACACGCAATAGGGAAGGCCGCCTACACCACTGACCAGGAGCGAGTACGCCTGTTGTCCGCGGCTGAGTGTGCCTTTATGGGAAACCTTGATGGTATAGGTTTGTCCGGGCACCGCATTGTTAATCACAATTTTTTCGACATTGTTCAAAGTATCGTCACCATTGGTGGCTGCGTTGCCGGGATTTTTGCGGTCGAGCACCCAGGGCATATAAGTAGTTGCACCGTTGGTGACGCGGACATCGAGGTCGTTAACGAGTTTCTTTGCCGGATTATTCAGCAGGTTGGTGTTGTCAACATCTCCTTTGGGATCCGTCCATGAAATGGTTACGGTCAGCGGACCCTTTCCCGATGCTACGACGGGCAATGTGTATGTGCTGCCGTTGACGAGATTGTTTTCGTTGACCAGCTGATCCGTGTTGTTGGAGGTGATCATCGCGGCTGCTTTCTGCATATTGATCAGGCCCCATCCAAACTGGTAATCGGGACCCGGCGAGGGTCCGGCCTCATCAGCAGTTTGTATCAGTATACCTTTCAGGGTTGCAGAGCGCATGAAAGTTCCGCCATGTAGTTTAGCGTAATATTCCTGTAAAAGAAAAGAAGATCCTCCCGCTGCGGGCGACGACATGGAAGTGCCACTGAATGACGCATAGGCGTTATCCGAAGTGCCGATGCATGAAAGTACATTGATGCCATCGGCAACAAGATCGGGCTTGATTCGTCCGTCGTCGGTCGGTCCCCAACTGCTGAACTCAGCCAGCACAACATCTGACGGCTGCGTGTATCCGCTGGGGATCGGATAAATTGCGCCTACGGCGAGAATATTTTTTGCAGTGCCATACGTAGGAACGATATCGAATCCGTCGTTGTTGCTGATGCCAGCAGGTCGATTGCCCGCATTCGCCATGATGCCACTCGCATTGAATCGCCAGTAAGGCTGTCCCACAGGTGGCCCATTGACATCCCTGTTATTGCCCACCGATTTTACGATGAGATAATAAGGTGCATTATAGGCAATGGAATCCCAGACCTGCGCTTCGTTCGAATAATAACCGAATTTATAATCTGCGGTATCGCCGAAATTTCCCCAAAACTCCCAACGATTTTCGTCGGTATTAAAATTCCAACCGGCGATGGTTCCGTAAGAATGATTTGATATCAGGAGATTTGGCGACTCGGCAAGCATCTCTGACAAGTGATTATTGAAGTCATAAGCTTCGATTTGTTGGGCGCCGAATGCCATTCCTTTCGCAGAGGGATTTACGCCGGCGGCAATCATTGTTCCCGTGACATGGGTTGTGTGATCGGAAATCGTCGATGCATTATCTTTTTGAACCACACGGTTGATGAGTTCAACATGTGTGGGCCGCGGCTTTGCCTCATCCCATACTGCAATCTTTCCCTTCATGTTGTTGGAAGATCCGTTGAGATTGAGCCCGGTGCTGCCGCCGGGCCAAAGTGTATTGGTCCTGATGGTGGCTGCAGATATGATATTATCGTTGACTGCCGTATAAAGCGGATAACCTTTTGGATCGATGCCGGTGAGCATGGCGCGCTGGCCTTTCTTGTTCATGATCGTGAGTGGCCATCCCTTCTGCCGCGATAAAGTCATCAGCCTTCTGTAATTGTCTTTTTCCTGCAGGCTGGCGCTAACGCTTGCATTACGAAGAATGGCCTCGTTTGTAATAAGTTGCGCGTGGATTTGAACAGTGGAAATGAAGAGAGACAAAATGGCCAAGGGTACAAATTTTTTCCTCGTCATACAATTCATTATATATTATATAGCTTTTAAAATTACAGTTTTTTCGAATCCGGAATCCTTTTTGTTCTAACTTCAATCAAGCCCCTTTTCTAAGGGCAGATTCATGATCAGTCTATATTTCACAGCCGTATTCATGGTTTCTACTTTTGCCCCCGGCCTGGTTTCAAAGCAGGGCATCGAAGGCCGCGTTTACCGAGTCAGTGGCAACCAGATGCCGTCTCCGGATGTCAAACCCTCTGCGCCAAAGGGCTTCAGGACCACCGTCTACGTTTATGAGCTCACCAATTTGAGCCAGGTTACAAGAGAGGGTCATTCCAGTTTCTATTCTTCCATTAAGACCAGGCTGATCAGGAAAGTCCAAACCGACAGTGCCGGCGCCTTCCGTGTCAATCTTCCTGCCGGTCACTATTCTTTGTTCGTGAAAAAAGGCAACCAGTTTTTCGCCAATACCTTCGACGGACAAAATAATATCAACCCTGTTGAAGTTGAAGCCCAAAAAATGACCAAAATAGAGTTTAGAGTTGACTACGACGCGGCATATTGATCTCATTAACTATACATTTTTTTTCAATTCAGGGTTGCTTACAGTGCCACCCGAAGCGCAGGTTAGCGGATAAAATGTATCTTTGCAGGCCGGATGTATAATGAGGAGCTATCAGGGTTATTTCAACAATCCCCCCGCCTTTTTCAATTGGCGGACAGGCTCACTTTGTCCCATCCCCAAAAAATCTTCCTGACCAATCTCCAGGGAAGTTCGCCGGCCTTCATCATCAGCGCAATTTTTAACAGCACAATTGCCAGCCAGCTCAATCATGTCGTTGTTTGTGAAGATGCGGAGTCCGCGGCCTATCTCCACAATACGATCGAAAACCTGACCAAGGGCCTGGATATATTCTATTTTCCCTCTTCATTCAAGAACAAGCGTAATTACCGCTTGCTCAACAGCAGTCATATCATGCTCAGGACAGAAGCGCTTACCCGCCTTTCGCATTCTCCGGGTCAGTCTTCAATTCTTCCCGCAAAAAAAATCCTGGTGACCTACCCGGAAGCACTGTTTGAAAAAGTAGTAGTAGCAGAAACCCTGTCAAGAAATATCATTTCCATTAAGGTAGGCGATACCATCGATCCGGATAACCTGATGGAAAAGTTCATTCATCATGGCTTTGAAAGAACCGATTTTGTTTACGAACCGGGACAGTTTGCACTTCGCGGTGGCATACTCGATATTTATTCTTTTGGCAACGAAAAACCGTATAGAATAGAATTGTTTGGAAACGATGTCGATTCTATAAGGATCTTCGATCCTGAATCGCAACTGAGTGAACGCAAGCTTTTAGCGATCAATATTATTCCGAACATCGAAACGCAGTTTGATGTCGATCAAAAAATTTCATTCTTTGATTTCCTGCCCGCTAACACCGTAATATGGATGCAGGATTGGCCCTTTGTCAGGGAAAGAATGGAGATCCAGGAAGAAGAATTGCGTGCATTCATCGATTTGGGAGAAACTGCTTCGACAGCGCAGGCGCCGGAAGATGAAACTGCGGTAAGCAAAGCGGTGACGACTTCCGACTTTTTCACTGCAGATCAAATGTCGTCGGCGCTGGAAAAAATGCATGTCGTGGAATTCGGACAGCAACCTGCGGGATCACTGAGATCGAAGCCGGATGAAAACGGCAATTCGCTGGCGGGACTAAAAACCGAAATTACTTTTAATACAAAGTCGCAGCCCGCATTCAACAGACAGTTTGAATTGCTGATTCGTGACCTGAAAAGCTGGGAATCAAAAAAATATACCATCTTCCTTTTCGCTGAAAATCCGAAGCAGCTCGAGCGGCTGCAAACCATTTTCGACGATCTTAAGTCCGAGATACATTTTACCCCGGTCGCAGTCTCTATACATGAAGGATTCATTGATGACGATCTGAAAATCGTTTGCTATACCGACCACCAGATATTCCAGCGATACCATAAATATAAAGTCCGCCAGGCCTATAGCAAGAACAAGGCCCTTACCATAAGAACGCTCCGCGAGTTGCAACCCGGGGACTATGTCACCCATATCGATCACGGTGTTGGCCGCTACAGTGGTTTACAGAAAATAGAAGTCAACGGAAAGTTGCAGGAGGCAGTAAGGATCATTTACAAAGACAGCGATATACTCTATGTAAATATTAATTCGCTCCACAAGATTTCCAAATATACGGGCAAGGATGGAAGCGTTCCGCGCATCAATAAACTTGGAACCGATACCTGGCAGCGACTGAAAGAAAAAACAAAGACCAAGGTAAAGGAGATTGCCTTCGATCTTATCAAACTCTATGCGCAGCGAAAGGCGCAGGAAGGATTTGCGTTTGCGCCCGATACCTATATGCAAACCGAGCTGGAGGCTTCATTTATTTATGAGGACACTCCGGATCAAAGCAAAGCCACAGCCGACGTAAAAAAAGATATGGAACTGCTGTCACCGATGGACAGGCTGGTTTGCGGGGATGTAGGATTCGGCAAAACAGAAGTAGCCATTCGCGCTGCATTTAAAGCCTGTTGCGATAATAAGCAGGCCGCGATATTGGTGCCCACGACCATCCTGGCATTTCAGCACTTCAAAACATTCAGTGACCGTCTCAGGGATTTCCCTGTGACTGTTGATTTTATCAACCGGTTCAAATCTTCAAAAGAAAAAAAAGAAACGCTCAAACAACTGGAAGAGGGAAAGATTGACATCATTATCGGGACACATGCGTTGCTGGGCAAGGATGTCAAATATAAGGACCTGGGATTGCTGATCGTGGATGAAGAACAAAAATTTGGCGTGGGACATAAGGAAAAAATCAAGACACTCAGAACGAACGTGGATTGTCTCACACTAACGGCGACGCCCATCCCAAGAACACTACAGTTCAGTCTTATGGGTGCGAGAGATCTGAGCATCATAAATACGCCGCCTCCCAACCGGCAGCCCATACAGACCGAGTTGCAGCTGTTCAATGAGGACTTTATCAGGGAAGCCATCTATTATGAAACAGAACGTGGTGGCCAGGTTTTCTTTATCTATAATCGTATCCAGGGTCTTGCAGAAATAACCGCGATGATCCAGGCGCTATGTCCGGATATCAGTGTCGGTTATGCGCATGGCCAGATGGATGGTAACGAGCTCGAGAAACATATTCTCGACTTCATCGACAAAAAATATGACGTGCTGGTATGTACGAATATCGTGGAAAGCGGCGTCGACATTCCCAATGTCAACACCATCATCGTCAATAATGCACATCAGTTTGGGCTCAGCGATCTGCACCAGTTGAGGGGCCGTGTAGGAAGGAGCAACAAAAAGGCCTTCTGTTATTTGCTCACGCCTTCGCTGGCGACCCTGCCTGCAGATTCGAGAAAGCGTTTGCAGACGCTTGAACAGCACAGCGATCTCGGGAGCGGATTCCAGATCGCCATGAGGGACCTTGACATCCGCGGCGCCGGCAATATGCTGGGAGGTGAACAAAGCGGATTCATGGCGGAAATGGGATTCGAGACATACCAGAAGATACTCAATGAAGCCATCAAAGAACTCAAACGCACCGAATTCAGGGAATTATTCAAAGAAGAAATATCGAAGCAGGAAGACTATGTGCAGGATTGCACAATCGATACTGATCTGGAAATATTGATCCCTGACGAATACGTAGAAAGCATCACGGAAAGACTATCGCTTTATACAAGACTCGATAGTTGCGATACTGAGGAAGAATTGAACGCCTTTCACCGCGAATTGACCGACAGATTTGGGCCGGTTCCCCGCCAGGTGGAAGACCTTTTTGATACTGTCAGGATCCGCAAGCTGGCTGTAGGACTTGGATTTGAAAAGATCATCTTAAAAGACGAGTTGGTGAAATGTTATTTCATTAACCGGCCCGACTCACCATACTTTGAATCGTCGACCTTCAATAATATTTTGAATTTCATTCAAAAGCAAACCAATAAGGCGAAGCTGAGGCAGGCAGGAAAATTATTCCTGCTTGTTTTGCAGGATATGAAATCGATGCAGACGCTGCTTCAGTTCATGCAACAAATGAGCAGAAGCGTGAAACAGGCCGAGATGGTTTAAGATCAATCTCCTTTCTTTTTGGTAAATTCAGGAAATTTTTTTTATGGAGCAACCCACGAACTCTTTTCTCGGGAATGAGGAAACCCCCCTTTCAACACCGACCAGCGATGACAGAACAATGGCCATTCTCTCACATATCCTGACACTGGTAGCAGGTTTTCTTGCGCCGTTGATTATTTATTTGATCAAGAAAAATGAGTCAAGCTTTGTTACTGCCCATGCACGGGAGTCGTTGAATTTTCAAATCACCATCTTCATCCTGTTTGTCATACTTTTCATTACGGTGATAGGTATTTTACTCGCGTGGATACTTGGAATTATAGCATTTGTGCTGGTCATCGTGGCATCAATCCGCGCAAGCGAAAACAAATTATACCGCTATCCCTTTAATTTCAGGATCATCAAATAGAGCGGTCGTCAAAAAAATCTCAGAGTGTTTTTTCCATTTCGAAGTGAGGGATAGTAACCTCGACAAACTCATCGCCGCGTGTGATGTAGCCGAGTTTTTGGTAGAAACCTATTGCAGTTTTTCTCGCGTGCATGATCAGGATCTTATAACCCAGGTCACGCGCAATATTTTCAGCGAAGATCATGAGCGCTCTGCCGATGCCCTTTCCCTGCAGGCTGTTTGGAACTGCCATTTGTCTTAGCCGCATGGTTTTGTCATCAACACGGGTGAGGAGGCAGCATCCCAGGATCTTGCCATCCTCGAAAGCGCCCATCAGAATGTCATCCTTTTCTCTGTCCAGTTCTTCACTGGAAAAAGTAAGGCCCAGCGGCTTGCGGAGCATATCCTGGCGCAACCGAACCATTTTATGATATTCAGCAGTACCGTGGTCAATAATCTTGAGTGCCATGCGCCAAAAAGGTTTTAAGAGTTCGATCCCGAAGATATTGAAATATACAAATTCCGCTTTAAATACGGCATTATAAAATGCGGAAATAAATGGCAGTTAATGCATTTTCGTGCCATTGAATTCGATGCCGCAGACGGGGATATTGCGTTCGGAAGGGCAGGGTTAAAAAGACTGATCCTGCAGGGAAATGACAGGCAATTCAAACGAATTCCAACAGCGCTATATATACGACTAAAGGCCGAAAATTAAAAATAGCTTGTTTGTGCTGTTTAATTCAAAAACTATATTTTTGCACCCGTAACTAAACTTTACAAAAATGTCAGACATCGCTACAAGAGTAAAAAAGATAATAGTTGACAAATTAGGAGTTGAGGAAGCAGAAGTTACCAACGAGGCTTCTTTTACCAACGATCTCGGTGCAGATTCCCTTGATACTGTTGAGTTAATCATGGAATTTGAGAAGGAATTTAACATTTCGATTCCTGACGAACAGGCCGAAACTATTACTACTGTAGGCCAGGCTGTCGCATACCTGGAAGAGCACGCCAAATAAGTGAATTCCTGTTTTACACGATAAATAGCTGATCCGCCTTTCGAAAGCTTTTTTGCTCAGAAGGCGGATTTATCACTTAACACATTTTCCAGGCATTTTTTATGGAATTGAAAAGAGTTGTCGTAACGGGGATCGGTTCCTTAACGCCTATTGGCAATAATCCGTCAGATTATTGGAATGGATTGCTGCAGGGCAAGCCGGGTGCCGACTTTATTACATTGTTCGACGCTACAAAATTCAAGACCAGGTTTGCCTGTGAATTGAAGAATTTTGACCCTTTACAATTTCTCGACAGAAAGGAAGCCAGGAAACTCGACCGGTTTACACAAACGGCGTTAATCGCCAGCGACCAGGCTGTTCATGATGCCGGTATCAGCAAGACCAATGTAAACACCGATCGGGTCGGCGTCATTTTCGCGAGTGGTATTGGAGGCCTGATCACTTTCCAGGAAGAGGTGATCAATTTCGCCAAAGGCGATGGAACGCCGAGGTTCAATCCATTCTTCATTCCAAAGATGATCCTTGACATTGCTGCGGGGCATATTTCCATGCGCCACGGATTCCGCGGACCCAATTTCGCGGTGGTCAGCGCATGTGCATCGTCCACGAATGCACTCATGGAAGCCTTTAATATGATTCGGTTAGGCATGGCCGATATAATACTCAGCGGGGGCGCCGAAAGTGTCATCAGCGAAGCAGGTGTTGGCGGATTTAATGCAATGAAAGCATTGAGCGAAAGAAATGATGATCCTGCATCCGCCAGCAGGCCATATGACAAGGATCGCGACGGATTTGTGATGGGCGAAGCCGCAGGTGTTTTGATCCTGGAAGAGCTCGAACATGCAAAGGCACGCGGCGCAAAAATTTATTGTGAAGTGGCGGGCTGCGGCGCAACTGCAGATGCCCACCATATTACTGCTCCGCATCCCGAAGGATTGGGAGCAAAGAATGTGATGAACGCCGCATTGAAAGATGCAGGAATGGTAGCCGCCGATATCGACTATATTAACACGCACGGAACTTCTACTCCGCTCGGAGACATTTCCGAAGTCAAAGCGATCATGGACGTTTTTGGAGAACACGCATTCAAACTTAATATCAGTTCTACCAAATCCATGACGGGCCATTGTTTGGGCGCTGCCGGCGTTGTGGAAGCAACAGCCTGCGTTATGAGCGTTGCCAACGATATCGTTCCACCCACGATCAATCATTTTACCGATGATCCTGACCTTGATCCCCGTTTGAATTTTACCTTCCACAAACCTCAGCAAAGAAAAGTGGATGCAGCGCTGAGCAATACTTTTGGTTTTGGTGGCCATAATGCCTGCGTGATTGTGAAAAAATACAGGGCCTGATCAGATCCGGATTCCATTTTCCATCGTATGTCGTTGATTTGCACGGTGAGTGTTATGCGTCAATCTAATTGACACAATAATCACAATTGCCATTTTTATTTTTTCCCTGATCAAAAAAATTGTAGCTTGTCGATGTGGGTATTTTCGATCGAATTTTAAGAAGCGATTCTTCTGTTGTTTCGTTCAGAAAACAATTGCGCAATGTTTTAGGATTTGTGCCGGGTAAAGCCGTCCTCTATAAAACTGCGCTTACTCATCGCTCGGTAAAGGAAGGATCGGATCAAAATAATGAAAGGCTCGAATACCTGGGCGACGCAGTGCTCAGTGCAATAATTGCAGACTTTCTCTTCAAAAAATATCCCTACAAAGAAGAAGGTTTTCTCACCGAAATGCGAAGCAAAATGGTGAACCGCAATCAGCTCAATGATATTGCGATTAAAATGGGATTGAAAAAAATCAGCTATTTCAATAAGTTCGACAGTTCCCTGAAAATGAGCCAGATCTTCGGAAACACACTTGAAGCCGTGGTCGGCGCCATCTATCTCGATAAGGGTTATGAAAAAACAAGGCAGTGGGTGATCGAGCGGATCATTCAACCCTATCTTTTCATGGACGACCTGGAGAATCTTGAAATCAATCACAAGAATAAACTCTATGGATGGGCTAATAAGAACGGAAAGAACCTGGAGTTCGAAACCCTGGATGAAAGGATAGAGGGTGGAAGAAGGCTTTTCACCGTCGGCGCCGTCGTGGATGGAGAATTGATCGCGCAGGGAAGAGCCTACAACAAAAAAGACGCAAGCCAGATTGCTGCCCAGATGGCTATGGAAAAGCTGGGATTAAATAAGATCGAAGCCGCCGAAGAATAGACCCCTCGTACTGCCAGGCGTTGCCTTCATAATTATTCATTTTGAACGCGATTTTTACTAAATAAGCCCAAAAGCCCTGATTGTCTTGATATTAAGTGTAAACATTTATCAAATATTAATCTTCCGAACTTATCCACATTTCTTCTTGCGCCTGTTGATAAGTTAAAAAATTCTGTCTAATTTTATGTCCGTATCGTTAAAGAACACCGGTCACACCGATCCCCCCTTTATTCTAATATTCATCTTTTTTTCTTTTTAGTTTATCGTCTACCCTCATAGAAACGAGTCTCTGCGTTTGTAGAAATCCATCTTATAAGACCTCCCACAATCCGTTGACTATGGTTTACCGTAACCACATTCAATTATTAAATTATTCGTTTATGAAAAAGATTTACGCGCTGTTGGGTCTCGTTATTTTATTAACCACGACAATCTCCGGAAATGCACAGGTATACCGGGCAACTCACTCGGGTGCATGGACAGCGGGCTCAACATGGGACATCAATGGCGTGCCATCCAACCCTTGTAACGCATGTACGATCACCATTGCAGCAAACATTGCAGTGACACTCAATACCAGTACTCGCTTCTCTGGCGGGACGTCTTTGAATATTGGGGAAGATGCTACTTCACCTGCTGCTCTCCTGATCCCGAATTCAGGCGGAACTTCCTTCGCCACAGGATTCAATATTCTGATGGACGTAAGTAATCCCACTAACTTAATTCGCCTGCGCAATGCCAACACATCGGTGATTGCGATTGCTGCTGGCACTTATGACGGTGTATTTGCAGATTTTGCTAACGGATTCCTGGCGGTCAAACTGATAGGAAATGCGCCGACAAATTTCATCGACGGTGCACCTGCGCCTCCACCTCCACCGAATGGCGCTCCGGAACGCAGTTTCCTCGGAGGTCCGGCAACGTTGAATGCGCAGGATGTTCTTCCAATTCTTCTGTCTGATTTTACCGCTACGCTCAACAATAATGTGGTAAATCTCGCATGGACAACAGCAGAAGAAATCAATTCCGATCATTTCGGCGTGCTGCATAGCACAGACGCAAGTCATTGGCAGAGCCTGGGCATTGTGGCTGCAAAGGGATTCAGCAGTTCATCCGTGAACTATACATTTACCGATGCGAGTCCTTCGAGTGGCGTGAATTATTATAAACTGCAGATGGTTGACAAGGATGGAAAATTCAAATATTCCAAAGTAGTGGCTGTGCAGGGATCACTCACGAAAGGTTTTGGAGTATTCCCGAATCCGGCAAACAGTTTCGTCAATATTTCAGTTGGCAACGATATCACGTCGGAAATGAGCATCCGCATGATCAGTCAGTACGGTCAAACCATGATGCAGCGCAAGCTTGCGAAGGCGGGGGGCACAACCGTTACTATTCCTGTGAGCTCTTATCCACAGGGACTCTATATGCTTCAACTGGTAGGTTCAGATGGAAGTAAGCAAACCTTCCGGGTGATGATAACGCATTAAACTTAAACACTCCGGAATCAATGCAGACCCTGCAGGCAATGTCCCGCAGGGTCTTTTGTTTATACAGGGGGAAATTTGTACGAGCCGGGCGCAAACGCATAATAAGGTGCTTTTCATATACTAAAACACGCTTTTCCGGAGTTATTAGGGAAATCCAATAATCCATTTCCGTGTGAAAGGCTGTCGCTATATATCCGTATGGAAAAACGCAGGATTAATTGCGTGGCTTGTGTGTCTGGTACAACTCTCTTCAACTGCCCAATGCACAAGCGGCTCTCTTTCCAGCATCACTTACGACACTGTTGTCGTAGGGTCTGGCAACAATGATTACGCTTTCTCGCTCTCTAAATTCGATCCCGCTATTGGTACACTTGTTTCGGTAAGCGTTAATTCAGTGGTTTCAGTGAACTACGGATTCACTTTGAAAAACACCAATACCACACCCATTACTTTTTCAATTTCGGTGGGAAGAAATGACGATATTCAAAGCCCTGCTTTACAATCGCCTTACAGCAATTCGATGCAGGCGGATGTAGGGACCTTTGTGCTTGCTCCGAATCAAACAATTATTCAACCATCCACTACCGTGATCAACCGCTACGATAATACGGTGGGCGTAAGTGACGTAGCTAATTTCATAGGTAGCGGAAATGTCGACTTCAGCTATTCGCCGCAGACTTATACCAACCATTCCGGAAGTACAACCTACCAGTATAGCGCGTCTGCCAACGATACAGTTCATTTTTTGGTGACTTATAACTACTGCAGCAATGTTGTTCTTTCACCAGACATAACCAGCTTTGATGCGTCGAGGGAAAACCAGGAGTTGATCCAATTGCTCTGGACGACAGTAAATGAACAACAGGGACGCATATACGAAATTGAAAAAAGCAGCGACGGAATTCATTTTAAGTCGGCCGGCAATTCGCCGGATGTGGATGCGAATTCTTCGGGTAATTACAGCTATCACTATCCGATAGCAGTGGCCGACGGTGTTAAGATCTGGTTCAGGCTGAAGATTACTGACCTCTCCGGTAATATCAAATATTCGAATGTCAAATGGATCGATCTTTCCGATCCTTCGCGGGGAATCTATCTATATCCAAATCCCTCCGATCAGTTCATCAATATTGTATTCAATTCAATTAAAGACTGCGACGTTGAAATCATTTCAGCTTCCGGCGCGATCGTGCAGCACAATCAGTTCACGAGCGTCAATTCCGCGAGGATCGCCTTCGTTCGTACACTCCCGGGCGGCGTTTATTTCGCGCGCATTTTTGAGCCGGGCACAGGCAATAGCCGTGTGTTGAGCTTTGTAGTCAAATAGATGATCCCACCTCTAGTATCTCAACGTCGATCTATTATTCTTTTCTCAGATCAGGGGTCCGATTTAACATCAATCTGCCCGAAACAATTATTGGAGGGATATGGCGTCTTCGACAGAGGAACCGCTTTTCCCGGTTGAAGCTGATCTGCGGGCATCTGCTGCACCAGGTACCATACTTCGTTTTTGGTACAATATCGCGGCGCCCGGTCAACCACGAAGCCATGATTTAATTCGGTTGCACTCAGGTATCGCATGCAGCAGTCCGTTACTCCTTCCTCCATGGTTTGCGGGGTTTCTGCCCCACTGGCCGCCGAGCGGTGGTGCGTGATACCAATCGCATGACCGATCTCGTGATTGACCGTTCCGGTGATCAGTAAGGTAAATATCCCCTGTTGCTTGTCGCTTTTGAAATATTTGGAAATCCTCAATATTCTGCCGCTGTATACGTCGATGATAACCGTGTTCTTTACCGGCTGTTCAAAACCAACACTTGTTTTCTGCAATGTCCCGAACAGGAATTCATGGATGCTTGCACAAAAATTAACGAGGGCGGGGAATGGTACCGGATCCCCGTTGCTACCCGCTGCCTTAACGTCTGCCACGTCAACCGTCAATCCTATCGTATTATCTCCGCCCGTTTCATTGGGTTTATCTTCCATGATCAGTGCGTATTGATTGGCGTAAAAGTGTTCGCTCACTTTATTGAAATTCACCCACCTGTTCTCGGGATCGGTTCCTCTGGCATTGAAGATCATTTCATCCCGGTCTATATAATGCCAGCACAATTTGGACGGATTGTAAGGGGAATAATAGGTCTGAAACATGCCGTCATTGTCATTGATGAAAAGGTCCTTATAATTTGGATCCATGCGGAGATGACCATCTTTGAATACTTCGTGCGTTCCACCGGGAAGAATATTGTCCTTCACCTTAAAGCCCCTGTATTCTTCAAAAAGCGTATAGCCGTCACCGTTTCTCCGCTGATCTTTTGGCAATTCATCTTCGTCAAAATCAGGGTTGAATATTTTGCCGTAAATATTGATGTCTTTTTCCCATTTGTCCGCAATTTTATTTTGATTTTCGTCGACAGGAATAGTGGCAAATGATTCATCCGGTTTTTCTTTCAGGTGTGCATCCAGGTCGAGATCGTCGTCGTCGAGATGAACATGGGCTTTAAGAATCCCATATGCGGCGTAATCGTAGGCAGTTACATAAGCAACGAGGTCTTTGCCTTCTCTTTTATTTGAGACAAGCGTAAGGTCGGTGGAGCTGGCGAGGTGCGATTCGTTTTTTGCAAGCTTGTCCCAACGGAGATCAGGTTTGTCATCGGCATTTTGCCTGGGGTAATTCATGCAGATCCCTTTGTATTGACTGACCTTGTCCAGCGTATAAGTGACCGTAAATGGATGCCCTTCTGTAACATCTGTTCCTCCATTTTTCTTGTCGAAGATCCTGACCCGGAATGAAAGCATATTGCCATGATCCGTTGAACCATCGAGTTTGGGTCCTTCCGGGACAAAATCTTTGTAAGCGCTTGCATCCATTGGGTCCAGGATTGCTTCAAATCCCGGCGGATCCTGGTTAGTGATAGTGATATGTAACGTGCTGGTATAAGTGGTCGTGCTGGTGCCGGTAAAGTTGTCAACGATCGGGTTGTTGATGGTTTTGGATTGGGAATAGGTAATGTCGTATCCGTATTTGGTCGCACCAATTGAAGCCAGTTCACCATTGGTTGGAGAGCTTTCCAAAAGTGCCATCGTATTTTGGTCTTTAGATATTTTATAATTGGCAGCGGCAAAAGGTGAGCAGGTGCCAAACAAAAGTTTGAACATTGCCTTTGCGCCTTCTGAAGCATCAACTGTATGACAACCCTGACCTTTGGTACAACTGGTCATTTTTCCGTTGCCGTTTGCGCTGTAGTCCTGAGGCGCGGCAATCGTATAATTTCCATTTTTGCTTTTTCGGTCAAAGTCGAAACTGAAATACACTGTGGATGGATCGATAGTACTGCTTCCGCTGAACTCACTATGATCATTATCTCCGCAATTCGTATTGCTGCCGGTGCTGTTGAACTGTGCCGTATAGCTCCCTTTAAAAGGCTGCATATAAGGTTTCAAATTCTGATCTACATCAGTGAACATTTGAAAATCGTCATCGTGCAGCATGCTGATTACCTTGTTGGACGAGAATGAGGCCTGCACCACGAGACGAAGTTGGGACTTTTGTGTCTGCTTGCAAGTTGCTCCTTTGCTGGTGAGATCAGTCTGACTCTCCATGGTGCGGGTCATGCTTACCGATACTTTCCAGGAATTGTCATATCCGGCCGGAAGCCCGTTCTGTGCAGGTTTTTTTTGCGGAGGTGAATTTTTCTTGATTGCATCAGCCATGGCTTTTTGTCGCTGCATTGATTTCAGGAGGTCGCTCTGCTGGGCACGGACCTGCGTAAAAAGGCCTGAAATAAAACAAACAAATACGATTGTACGCTTCATATGATTATACTGGAATATTATTATTTGGAACAACTGACGTCATACAAATTATTGTCGCTATTTAATTTATTGACCGAAGCGTCAGCGCCGGTTTTACGAATACCTGCCACGCATTGGCTGGTGATCAAAAATGCCCTGGCAAAGCTGGAGGATTGTGCACTGTACAGCATGCGCTTTGCGTTATCCGTTTTAAGCAGGTCCCCGTTCTTCAACCTGGCGACATTATTATCAATAGATGTAACCAGCGACTGAATTTTGGGAATGTAATTTTGATACACTGACAACTTTTGCGCATTGTAATTATCTCTTATCTCTACGACCTGCTTCCAGTATTTTGCTTCCAGGGCATTGGTGCAGCTGCACACATACATTCCAACCTGATTGGTCGGGCATTTTGATTTGTCTCCCTTAGCGACTGCATGGATCTTCTGATCTGCCGCATTATCGAGCGCAGTGAGCGCAGCGGAGAATTCATTGTTCAATGCATCGAATTGGCGAATTGACATATCATGCGTTTCCATAACCAGCCGCATGTTGGAGGGATCTTCGCCCGACGCAGCCTGTGGATTCGCCATCTTATCCTTTGCCACCTGCATGGCCCATTCTTTTTGCTGCTCCGGTGTCATGGATTGCAAGGTTGTTGCAAGATCTTTGGCAGCGTCTGTCTCCGCCTGGTTCGGCGCATGCATGCCTGCCATTCCGTTTGGCACAGCGTTGATGCTGAATTGAACCGTAGTTCTCGAGATCAGAGTGTCCAACGCTTTTTGATCTGTTCCATAATCGGAGATCGTGATCATGCCGTAAGTATTTTTAGATGTTGTGCATTCTTTCAGCGCCTGACCGGCATTCGCCGGCGCCTTTAGCACATTCATCAGGCTGGCAATTTTAATGTCAAGACATCTTTGCGCCTGCACGGAAAAAAAGGAGATTGTACAGACTAAAACGATAATTCTTTTTTTCATTTTTATTTTGATTTAATGTACCTGTGATGTAAAAAGACTATTAAGCTTCTCCAAATTCAGGGCGGAAAAAAAAGTATTGATATTTTCCGGATTGCCTTCTACAAAAATTGCAATGGCCTGCACCTGGTCTGATTGAATCGACTTGGAACTGTAGTTATCCATGTTTTTGGGATTGAGGGCAAACTCTGGCGAGTAAGTTCCCTCAACTGCATTTTGCTGTTTCCAGCTTCCCAACAAAAGCACGCCAAGATCCGTGCTGCGTTCAAATTGATCCAGGTCGTGAATGGCTTTCTCATAGGGATCTTTATTATGCAGAAGAAATCCCTGGCTTGCTCCTGTCAAATGGACCGGCCGCGTCATCGTCATTGATTCAGACAAATGAAGGCTGATCAGTCTCGGATTGAGCTTGAATTTGACGCGAATCATGCTGGCATTCCTGAATCTGACGGTATGCTCACGGATGGAAGCCTGCAGATCTTTTTCAGTAACATCGGCCGGCGCCAGCTGATTATCTCTGGCTTTAGTAGCTTTTTCGATCCAGAAATTAGACTTGTTCTCAAATGATTTTGTGTTGCGTTCAATTTTATTGATGGTGGCTTTGTCGTCGGCAAGTAAGGCCTTCTGGTATTCTGCAGAATGATCGCTGTAATACTTTTCGCGTAACTGCATAAAATAATTGGCGGAATCCATATAAGTCTTTATCCGCGCCTGGAATGCATCATCGTTTGCGCTCATATTATATTTTGCAACAACGCCGTCGACCTGGTCTTTAAGTTCTGTATTATGCCATTGTCTCCATGCATTGAGTGAATCCTGATTGGTAATGAGGATATAACTCAATGCAAATTCGTGTGGCCTTCGGAGGGGATAGGGCAAGGGCAGGGGATTACCCGCCGCATCATTCGTGGGATTTGCCACGTGGTCAGCAAATTCTGAAAACTCGTAGGCTTGCCAATTTTTACTGCGCGCCAGTTGATCCATCATATCGCCGATCAGTGCACGCACTTTGTTCTGCATGTTTATTTCCCGGGGAACGATCAGATCCTGAATGCAGATCATTGAGTCTTTCGTATTCTCCATCGACTGAGGGCAATCAGCAGGAAACTGCGAACAATCCTGCGCAAACCCCGCATGGAACAGCCAAAGAAAAAGGAAAATAGAAATCAGTTGCTTGTTTTTTTTCATGCGGTTTGCGGGTCATTGATAATTCCGGAACTGCGAATAGGGATAAGGTGAAATGATTAATGGTGAGCGGGCCAGGGTTTAGGGTTTTAATCAGTTAGTGCCAATTGCGTTTTATGACATTACATTTTTACAAACTCGACGCGCCTGTTATTAGCTTTTCCTTCGAGCGTATTGTTGTCGGCGATTGGTTTGGTGTCGCCAAAGCCTTTCGAGCTGAGCCTTCCTGCGTCAATACCCATACTCACCAGTTGGGCCTTGACTGCGTCTGCCCTTTGCTGTGATAAAGTAAGGTTATGTGGTGCACTGCCGGAATTGTCCGTATGCCCGTCAATTTCAAATTTGATGTCGGGATTGTCTTTCATCACCTGAACAACCATATTCAGCGTGCCCATGCTCTCGGGCCTGATCGTTGATTTGTCGACGTCGAAATTGATGCCATGCGTAACGATTTTAGCATCGGTGAATTTGTGGCCGACCAGATTCATGCTGCCACCAGTAGCAATGCGAACATTTTTGAAAATGATGGGATTGGTTTGATCGCCGATACCGCCGAATCCTACTGAAGTAATGCCTTCTTCTGCACCGGGAACATACAGTATCCTGTATTGGTCGACATACACTTTCAGTTGTTTATTATTGTAGGCAATGGCCACGTGATGCCAGCGGTCTTTGTAATTGTCATATTGAATATCCGGAGGAAGACTTCCTGAAAAAGACTTGGTGCCTTCGTGACCATCGTAGGTGACTTCGCCAGTGGTGATTTGTATATCGGCAGCATCATCTTCACCCTTCTGTAGAAAAGTGATCAGTCCGTACGCGCCGTTATTAGGATTGTATGTATCGTATTCTATGGTAAATTGATTGCCGAGATAAGATTTGTTGGTGATCAGCGGGCTGACCTGGCAATAGTTTCCGTCCGTCAGGAAGAAACATTCTGCGCCATTAAATTTGTTCAGTGTTGCCTGTCCTTTCTTGAGTTCCCAGTGTGTCGGAAATTCGCCATCGCGATCGTCGGTAAAATGGTCTTCGAAAACTACTTTGTCACCGGGTACGAAGTCGTAGTTCTGGTAAGCTTTTATTGAAGTTGGAGTTGAGGGGTCTGTTTGCGCCGATGAATTCGTTGTCTGGTTACTATTGTTTTGCGACGCATCTGTCTTTTTATCTTTATTCTTCTTTTTGAATAAATTACCGACTCCCTGTTCGGCTTTGTTCAATCCATTGTCAGCGGCATTGCTCATGTCATTGTTCGCATGGTTGGTTGCGGCGTCCTTGGCAACCTGGTTAGGGTCGTTGACCTGGGCATGTGCAGCATTGACCGCAAAACATATGGCGATGGAGAGAATCGTTGATTTCATAAACTTCATTTTTGATTTGACCAATTTGGGTTAATACAAATTGACTGTAAAAAATGAGTCCTGACAATCGGATGAATATATGATTTTGGAAGAAACCCTCAGGAATTCGCAGGCTTGTTTTGCAGCACTTTTGCCACGGCCTGTGACTTGGAGTTGACGTGGAGCTTGTCGTAGATGTTACAAATATGGGTACGGATCGTGCTGATGCTGATATAATATTTTTCGGCAATTTTCTTGTAGCTGAGGCCGTCTACCAGGGAATACAAAATTTCTTTTTCCCTTGCGGTAAGCTGGTAATCCTGAACAGGTGACGGAGTCTGAGCCTGAAAGGACAGTATCACTTTTCTTGCGATGCTGGCACTCATGGGCGCGCCGCCATAATAAAGCTCACGAATCCCTTCCACAATGTCTTCGGGGGGGCGTCTTTTTCAAAAGATAACCCGAGGCGCCCGCACGTATGGCATCGAAGATCTTGTCATCATCTTCAAAAACGGTGAACATCAGTACCTGGATCTGCGGAAAATTGGATTTCACCGTTCTTACCCCTTCAATGCCTGAAATATGAGGCAGACCGATATCCATCAGAATGATATCCGGTAAATGCTTTCCGATCTCGCTTACCACATTCAGCAAGTTGGTCAAGGTAACCACGCATTTCATTCCGTCAGTCTTGTTAAACAAACTTTCAAGGCCGTTGCGGAGGTTTGCATTGTCTTCTACTATCGCCACTTTGATCATTGTTGCAAAGTTGGACATAAAAACCGAATCGTCAATCGGATATTCATTTGATTTTTATCACCAGCTGAACAAGCGTGCCTTCATTGGCCTTTGAGTTGATTAGTAGCTTGGCATCCATGGCGGCCGCCCTGTTCTTCATGCTCAGCAGCCCATTACCGGTATAAAAATCCTGCATGATGAATCCCTTGCCGTTATCGCTTACCGTCAACCTCAGAATGCCATCTGTATGGGACACCTCAATCGTCGCACGGCTTGCCTCACTGTACTTGACAAGATTGTTGATGGCTTCTTTCAGGATGAGATAAATATGCTGTCGGTATTCCATCGGCAGCTTCACTGCCACGATATCTTTGTCGATAGTGATCGTGTAGTCGATATTTTTCGCTTCGAACAATGTCGTTGCAAATCTTTTTATTCTGCTCAGCAAATTTTCAAGGGAATCGTTCCTGGGGTTGATGCTCCAAACGATATCGTCCATTTTTTCCATGAGATTTACGGAACTGTCTTTTATCTCGTGCATTTTTTCAAGCGCCTGTCCAGTATTTTTTTCTTTGATGGCGAGATTACTCAGTATGGAAATGGAACTCAGCGTTGAACCAATATCGTCATGGAGGTCCTGGGCAATTCTATTACGGATCCCCTGCATTTTAGTCTGTAATGCTTCGTTGGCCTTTAGTTGCTCTATGAGATTTTGCTGGCTGCTGATTTTTTCTTCTTCTGCAGCCTTGCTCTTATAGCTCAAACCAGCGGTAAAACAGAAGATCTCGAGGAGAATACCTACCTGTGAAAACATGAGCATATTGTGAAAGCCCAGGTTGACATGTTCATTCTCGTCGAGGTAGGTCAGGATCAGGCCTGTGATATTCCCAATGCCGACAAATAAACTGCCGGAAAGTATATAATAGATAAGCGTTTGTTTTTTCCCGAACAGGTAAACAATGAAAGAGGTTGCAAGGATAAAAACGATCGACAGGATAAACGTGTATAATTGTCTCTGGAGCGGGATATTGAATGTGGTGATGATGAAAATGAGATCGAAGGCCAGATAAATAAGCAGGAAATATTCAATCCTTACAATCCATTTGTTGAGTTGGGGGTAGTTAGTTTTCATATCGAGAAAACTTCTCACAAACCGGAAATAGAAATAATATGGAAAGATGATGAGTGTTTTGTTGAGATACACTTTTAAGAGCGGGAAGCGGGAGAAAATAAAATATATGCCGTAGACATCTTCATATTTACTGAGAAAATAGAGCGCGATCAGGAAAAGATAGGCTGCATAAAAGATATATTCACTTCGCCGGATTATGATCCACTGGAAAAGCACATAAATGAGCTGGCAGAGAAGGAAGCCCTGGAACAGCAGCTGAAACGTTACAAAATAATGATTGCTTTCATAGTCGCTCGCATAGGATGCATAAAGGTTTTCCTGGTCGTAGATCTGAATACCATTGAAGTCGAATTCCTGTGTACTCTGTGAAAATTTCATGTATACCGTCCCGGATACTTGCGGGCCGATTCTTAAATTTGTCGTTGGAGTGGTAAGCGCAACGTAGGATTCCGCGGAAGGCCTTCTTCTCAAAAATCCTCCGGTATTGGTTGCCACGATCCTGTTATCTGAAACAAAATAGAGATCCACATCGTCGAGGCTTCCGTAATAAAGATGTGCGTCAATGCTGTCATTGCCCCTATTCGAAAGATCAAATTTTAGCCAGAAGATTGTATGATGCGGGAGCTGACTGATCTGGTCAATGAAATTCCGGAATGGAACGTTGAATGGTTGGTTCCTTACATTTTCGATCCTCTGCTCTCCATTTTGATCAACATAACAGGTGATCGGACTACCTGCAATCAGTTGCTGGTTAAAACCGTAAATCCCGACTGTCGTTAAAGAGGAGTCGCGCTGCGCCCGGGCCTGCGAAGCAATCAGGAGAAGAATTAAGATCCTGCGTATTGAGAACACTTCAGATCGCTCGTTTTCTGATTAAAGATTAGTGACGAATTCAGTCAAAGGATGTGATCAGTCAAAGCCTTTCAGAATATTTTTCTTTCAAAAGATATTGGGTGCAAATGTCAAAACCGGGATTCCACAAGCTATTTCTTTTCCATGCACAGCTCAATAAGGAGTCCGTTAGTATTTTTGGGATGAAGGAAACATACCCATTTATTGTCGGCCCCTTCTTTTGGTTCTTCATTCAAAAGTTTAAACCCTTTTGCTGACAATCTTTTCATTTCGGCCTCGATATCATCCACTTCAAATGCGATATGATGAACGCCTTCTCCTTTCTTTTCGATGAATTTTGCGATCACGCCCTGTGCAGAAATGCTCTCCAGCAACTCTATTTTCGTCGAGCCCAGTTTGAAAAAGCCGGTATTCACCTGCTCAGATTCTACGGTCTCCGTTTTGTAGCAGGGACTTTCGAACAATTGTTCGAATAAGGCAATTGAATCGGGCAGACTTTTAACGGCTATCCCTATATGTTCCACAGCATCAAAGGGCATTGTTCATTTTTAACATTCCACCAATATAGCAATAATTTTTGCAGCAACAGAGTCCCGCATTTCCATAAGAATCGAAGGCGCCAATAGGTTAACTTTGCACTGATGATAACGGCTCCGGTATATCTCGACTACAACTCCACTACGCCCTGCGACCCGCGGGTGGTTGAGGCCATGCTGCCTTTTTTTTCCGATCAATTTGGAAATGCTGCGAGCAGGAGCCACGCTTTCGGCTGGCAGGCGGAAGAAGCGGTTGACTATGCCCGTGAAAAAATCGCCGCCTTGATTGGCGCTGGACCCAAGGAAGTCGTGTTTACTTCAGGGGCTACAGAGAGTGATAATCTTGCATTGAAGGGCGTCTTCGAAGCATATGCGTCAAAAGGCAATCACATCATCACTATAGTCACGGAACATAAAGCGGTGCTCGACAGTTGTCTTCACCTTCAGAAAAACGGCGCTGAAATTACTTTCCTTCCCGTAGACAAAGAAGGGATGATCGACCTGCAACTGCTCGAAAACAGTATCAGGCCTTCTACCATTCTCATCTGCGTCATGTACGCAAACAATGAA
>Ga0206955_1086_pt1 | contig 25119 bp, 20 predicted proteins | sample Alteio_BWOrgHeat_34_FD_153247 | JGI IMG/M metagenome (GOLD analysis project Ga0206955, IMG submission 153247) | Enriched cells from forest soil in Barre Woods Harvard Forest LTER site, Petersham, Massachusetts, United States -... | ecosystem: Environmental > Terrestrial > Soil > Temperate forest >...
CAGTATCAGTAGAAAAGAAGGGTCGACACTTTTGCTAAGAAGCTCCGTCTCGTAGCCTGATGTGGTATGGATGTCTGTAACGTGCTGCAAATGCAATTGTTTTTGCATGCCCAATGCCTTCAGCCTGTCAGCGGCATACTTATTTAAAAATGCGGGCAGTTTTTTTTCAAGCGCTGCAGGATCAGCACCGGGACGAAGCCTGAGGTATGAAAACAGAAAATTATTCCCGGCCCATTCAGTTATACCTGCTATTGCATTACCTGTTTGGCCGCTTTTCATGGTGATAAACATATTGCCTTCAATGTGCGATTTGCCAAGGCTTTCGTCAACCACACCGGTAACCTTAAAATCATGTTTGCCATAGGCATCATCAATATTAATCAGTTTTCCGACTGCGCTTTCATGCCCGAAAATTTTTTCGGCCGTGGGCTTTAGTAATACCACATCATAAGGATTATCCAGGGCGTGGGCAGCATGGCCTTCAACAAAGTGATAAGTGAACAAATCAAAGAAGGTGGAGTCGACATATAAAGCGCCTGTTTCATAATACGATTGCTCCTTGTATCGCACAAGGTGTTCTTTGGCGCCCAAAGCTTCTGTCTTCACAACCCGTGTGTAGTTTTGAACCTCGGGAAAGTCTCGTCTCATTGCCGGCGCTATCGGAGGCGACGAAGCGCCTCCGTGATGCCTGTCGCCGGTGAGCACCAGGTCGGTGGTCAGCCGGTAAATCCTGTCAGCATTTTTATGGTGCTTGTCGTAACTGTACTGATCCTGCACATACAGTAAAATATACAGGCAGCACAGCGTGCCGGCAGCCAAACCAAAAATATTGATGAAGCTGAACGTTTTGTTTTTCAACAAAAAACGAAGGGCGGTTTTTAAATAGCTTTTTATCATGTTAGTTGGTCATTAGTCATTGGTCATTAGTCATTGGTCATTAGTCATTTTCAATGTTGACTATAGTCCAAATTTTCTATTAATAGGCCAAGAAAATGCCAAACAAATTACAGATTGACTATCAATCAGTTAAATAAATTTATTTGTGCATTGCCTGTCCGTTTTTGATACAGTGGATGTACGTTTATGGGGGTGTTTGAACTATGATTTTTCGTTTGCAATTTATTTTTAATGGAACTCAAGATGGCTTCGCCGTTCGTAAGATTTATAAAATTTTAGGATTGTTAAGGTTTTAAAGCTTATAGGTTATTACCCCGAGTCATTTTTTAACTAAAATCTTATAATCCTTAAATCTTACGAATCATAGTTCAGACATCTTTTTATACCTTAGTTTTTTAATCCCTTCCATCATGAAATATAAACTCTTAGCGCTTATTTTATTAATCTGCTCTGCGGCCTTTGCACAAACAGATGCCAAACTTACCGCCAAACTGCAGGATGCCGCAAAAGGTTTTAACGGGCAGGTGGGTATTTATGTACATAACCTTAAAACCGGCAAAACAGCAGCATTAAATGCCGATACGCTGTTCCCTACCGCGAGCATGATAAAGGTGAGCATTCAATGCGGCCTGATGGACAAGATTGATAAAGGCGAAATTCAATATAACCAAAAAATAGCTTACAGGGATTCGCTGTTGTATAAGGGCGAAGATATTTTGGGATCATTTAAAGATGGGGATACCATTGAAGTAAGCAAAGTTGCCCTGCTGATGATCACCATGAGCGATAATACGGCAAGTTTATGGCTGCAAAAACTGGTGGGCACCGATTATATTAACAACTGGCTGGATGTAAACGGGTTTAAAGTAATGCGCGATAACTCCAGGGCGACTGGTCGCGATGCCATGCATGCCAAATATGGCTGGGGTGTAACCACACCGTACGAGATGTGCCGCCTGTTTACAATGATCCGTAACGGAGAGGCGGTTAGTCCGGCGGCCAGCGAGCGGATGTACCGCAACATGGGTCGGATTTTTTGGGACGACAAAGCTTTATCGCAAATACCACCTTATATCCACACCATATCCAAGCAAGGTGCACTAACTGAATCCAAATCCGAAACGGTATTGGTAAACGCTCCGCATGGCGATTATGTATTTTCCATCATCACCAATAATAATAAAGACCAGCGCTGGACAGAGGATAACGAAGCGGATATATTGATACGGAAAGTTTCTGCCCTGCTATACAACTATTTTGAACCGGATAATAAATGGAAACCTGCCGATGGAATAGAAAAGTTTATGAAGGACGAGTAGGACTTAAACCCCGATGGCATCTATAAATAAATTATAAGGGTAAGCTTTTAAGTACTTTATATTTTTCTGTCAACCTTACAGCAAATTTCTGAAAAGGCTTTTCTATAAAAACGTTAATTAAGTAACTAAATAAAACCGCTGATATAAAAGCCGACAAGAAAATGTAAACCGGGCTTAAAAAGAACCTGTTTGAAAAAACTGAATACATAGTCAGTAAAACCGGCATATGAACCAGGTAAAAGCTGTAGGAGATCTCCCCGAAAGAGGTAAAAATACGATGTTCGAAAAATTTGGTGATTTTTTCTCTTGCCAGCACCACAACGATGATGATCCCGCTTCCCGCAGCCATCAAATATTTACTCCATACATATTTTAACGGTGACTTCAATCGCGATATCAATATTGAAAATTCGTAATTGTTATTGTACAAAAAAAGAGAAAACAAAACAGCTCCCGCAACAAAAATCAGTGGCCATGAACTAACCTTTCCGCTTATATACTCTTTATATTTTGCAATGAGTATTCCTAAATAAAACACGCCCATTGCCCATGAGTCGTATTGGTAGGTTAAATAAAGGATGAGAAAGAAGAACAAAAAATTTAAGGCCGGGCTGTTTCGCGAGACTATTACTATAAAAAAGGGCAGTATTATGCTCATTTTCATCTCAATCACCAGCGACCATATCGGCGGATCGATCAAATTAATATTAAAGTCGGGGCCTATAAGCAAAAGGGTATGCCACGTTTCCCTTATGTTTTCCTTGTTCCACTCCCAGTTCCAAAAATTATTTATCCAACCATGAGCGGAAGCAACAGCTACCCTATCGTAAAAAAACTGTTTTAATATGATGGAAAACAGAATTGCGAAAATAAAGGCAGGATAAATCCTGAAAATCCTTTTTGTATAAAATTCAGTAAGTTTTAATGGCTTTTCGTTGCTTACAAAGGGCAGGCTAAGTACAAAACCACTTAATACGAAGAAAAACATTACTGCCGCGTTACCATTAAATATTACACCCAGTGGAGATGGAATTAAAACTTTAAATAATGGCTGGTTTGCGTTAAGCCCTAAAAAGTGTGTAAAGAAAACAAACAGAGCAGCCAATCCGCGCAAGCTGTCAAGTTGCCTGTACCTGGTTTTGCCCGGCGTAGCGGGTATTGTTTTTTCCATAGACACCGGTTATAATTAACCATACGCTTGGATATTTTGATTGGTTGCTTTAAAGGAAACGAGAATTGCCTATCTTTCCCTGCAAATCAGCAATTGCAAACAGTATTAAATGAAAAAAATGATCATCCGCCTATCGTTAATAGTTATGATGTTGGTTTTAAGCGGCAGCTTATTTGCGCAACTAGCACCCGAAGGTAAATATTACACGTCCTTTGACGGCACAAAAATTTATTACGAGATTAAAGGCGACGGCTACCCGGTTTTATTGATCCACGGATTTTCTGGTACCGGGCAAGGCTTGAAAACCTGTGTGTTTTATGATGACCTGCTGAAAGCAGGCTACAAGGTGATCCTGATCGATCAGCGAGGCAATGGCCGGTCTGACAAGCCGCACAACGAAAGCGCCTATGCCAATGATGCCGAAGCGAAAGATATTATCGGGCTAATGACCTGGTTAAATGTTAAACAATATGACGCCGTTGGTTATTCACGCGGGTCAATTATTGCTTCGCGATTGCTGGTGCTCGATAAACGGCTGCATAAAGCGGTAATGGGCGGCATGGGCGATGCCTATACCAATCCCGAATGGCCACGCCGGGTACATGCCTACCGGGCACTAATGGGCGATACGTCGCTGCATGATGTGGACGAAATGGTTAAATACATCCACAGCCAGCATTTTGATGAGGTTGCCTTGGCGCTGCAACAAAAATACCAGCCCTCAACCAGTCCCGAAGAACTTTCCAAAGTAAAGATCCCTGTATTAATTATCAGGGGGACCGAAGACAAGGGAGACGGATCTGAAACGGAGTTGCAAAAAATGATCCCAAATTCTGGTTTGGTCTATGTGCCTGGAAATCACAACGCCGCGATTCATTCGAAAGAGTTTTCTGATGCTGTGGTTAAATTCCTCGGGCAATAGGTTTTTTAAACTTAACAGCCGCATACATTTTTTCTATTTTCATTCGTTAAGTGTTTTTTAATTCTTTCATTTACAAAGGGTAAAGCCCGGTTTTTTATTAAGCGATGGGGAAGTTCTTTTTGCTGCCGTTTTTATTTTTTTTGCCCTGTTTGCTTTTTGCGCAGGGCCCCATAGATAAGGGTCATTTAAATATTGACACTACTGGCAAAAAGGATATTATTGATATTGCACGTGCGCTCATAAAAGACAAGCCCCGCCCGGTAATATTTGATGAAAGAAAGAAGGTCTATTTTTCATTTTTGCCGATCTCTACTTCTATACCCGGGGGTGGGTCGGCGCTGGTTACCTCCACTACAGCTGGTATTTACCTCGGCGATCCAAAAACCACCTATCTTTCAACCGTTACATTTGCACCCTATGCTAATTTAAAAGGAAGATTTGGCATGCCCATCCGGTCGAATATCTGGCTCAGCAATAATGCATGGGTTATCCAGGGTGATACCCGTTTTTTGGTTTACCCGCAGTTTACATGGGGGCTGGGCGGCGGACAGCCGGAAAGCGACCGGTTTTTAGTGAATTATAACTATACCCGCTTTTACCAGGCGGCCCTTAAAAAAATCAAACCCTACTTTTTTGTTGGCGCCGGGTACGCTCTTGATTATTATACAGATATTGAAAATTCCGACAACAACATTAATAAGGGTAATACTGTCGGCAATTTTACTCAGTACAAATTTGGGACATCTACCGATAAAAACTCTTTTTCATCCGGCCCAACTGTCAATTTGCTTTATGATACGCGGAAAAATGATTTCAACCCGCTTCCCGGCATGTATGTGAACGCCGTTTATCGCTACAGCGGAGTTATGTTCGGAAGCAATAATAGCTGGCAATCTTTATATTTAGACTTTCGCAAATATATTTCGCTTAACCATGGCGGGCCGAAAAGTGAGCTAGCTTTCTGGAGTTTCTACTGGACCACCCTCACTACCGGCGCACCATATCTCGACCTCCCTGCAATAGGCATGGACCCGTACAATCGCTCAGGCAGGGGGTTTGAACAAAACCGGTACCGCGGCAAACGCCTATTTGACCTTGAAAGCGAATACCGTGGCGATATCACCCATAATGGCTTACTCGGCTTTGTTTTGTTTGCAAATGTCAACTCGGCCAGCCAGTTAAAAAGTAACCGTTTTGTTTACTGGAACCCGGCTGCGGGTACCGGGCTGCGGGTAAAATTCAACAAAAAGTCGGACACCAATATTTGTATTGACTACGGTTTTAGCCGGGACTATTCATCTGTAAAGCTGGGGCTGGGAGAAGCTTTTTAAGTAAATAATAACAACTATTAGTATTTCGGTATCCACCTGGCCAGCTCTCTATCGTATTTATACTAACCCGTTTTGAAACAATAAATTAAAATTTTGCTTGTATAAGTGATGAACAAAATTTTATTGGCGATCCTCTTCTGTTTTTCTTCTCTAACGCTGCGGGCCCAGGTACCGGTTGATACCACAAACAAAACAGATATTGACACCACTGGTCAAAAAGATTTGATCGACATCGGGCGTTCACTTTTTAAGTTTAAGCCCAGGAAAAATTATAAAGAAAAAAAACAAATATATTTTTCATTTCTTCCTATATCCTCTTCGATACCCGGCGGAAGCAAAGCCCTGGTTACCTCAACAACTGCCGGTTTTTTTCTCGGGCCGCAGAAAACTACTTATATCTCGAGCGTAACATTCGCACCGTATTTCAATTTAAAAGGCAGATATGGGCTACCTATACATTCAAGTGTTTGGTTAAAGGATAATACCTATAACATACAGGGGGATACCCGTTTTTTGGTTTACCCTCAGTACACCTGGGCTTTGGGAGGAGGCCAGCCCGAAGGGAGTAAACTGTTGATAAATTATGATTACATCCGCTTTTACCAAAGTCTGCTAAAACGCATCACCCCTTATTTATACGCCGGTGTTGGTTATAATATGGATTATTTCATCAATATCAATACAATCCCCTCAATGCCGCTTACCAATTTTACCAATTATCAATATGGCACGGCCCAGGGTACAAACTCGTTTTCGTCGGCCATTACTTTTAATGCGCTGTATGATACACGCGAAAATTCATTTAATCCGCTGCCCGGTGCTTTCGCAAACATTATTTACCGGAATAACACCAAGCTTTTGGGGAGCGACAATAACTCGCGGTCGGTTTATATCGATCTGCGGAAATATATCTCATTAAGTAATTCCGGGTTAAAAAACCAACTGGCCTTCTGGACTTATTACTGGACGACCATTTCATCCGGCACCCCATATCTTTTGCTGCCAAGCATAGGCAACGACCCCTACCAGCGTTCGGGGCGCGGCATTGAACAGAACAGGTACCGCGGCGAAGCTTTAGCTTACTTTGAAACTGAATACCGCAAAGACATTACCCGAAACGGCCTGCTTGGCTTTGTTGTGTTTGCTAATATAAATTCAACAAGTCAAGCCAACAGCCACAATTTTGCTTATGTAAATCCTGCTGCCGGTACCGGATTGCGTATAAAATTCAACAAAAAGTCCGATACCAATATTTGTATTGACTATGGGGTAAGCAAAGGTTTTTCGGATATTAATTTAGCGCTTGGCGAAGCTTTTTAAGATATTTTGAGCGCGTGGGATATAAAATATAAAGAAAAAATGAAAAAATCATAATATTTACTTTATATATTAAAAGTTTTTTTTAATATATTTGATAAACTTAATATTTTATTAAAAACCACTCGCTATTACAATGGTTGCGACCTTGCATGATTTAGTAAAAACTGAAAAAAAGGTTTATCATTGCCATAAGTGTAAGTCTGTTTGTGATACCCGGATCCACCGGGGGCCTTTAGTTAAAGTTTTCCTTTTCTTTCTCCCTTTAAGAAGATATGTATGCCTCCATTGCAAACGTAAATTTTACGTATGGCATTGATAATCAATTATCTATTTTTTTCTTCACGATAACACAAATTGCGTATCTTTCATTGTTTTTTAACTGCAATTCAATAAAATTATCTAAATTTCCGACATCTTACTAAAGAACAGAAAATGTTGACCTTAGCGGCAAAACCGGCAGCAAAAAAGCTTTGCCCCATATGCGGGCAATCCTTTCACTTTCAGGTACACAGAGGTTGGCTATTAAAACAACTTTCGTTTATATTACCATATAAAAAATACTTTTGTGCTAAATGTAAAAAGAGTTTTTATGTAAAAATAAATAAAGGTTAACTTTTACTTAAAACGCCCGAATAAAAGGTTTCTATTGATATAATCCTTTATTAAAGCCGGAAACAAACGCTGCATAATCTTTATTAACCACACCTGCATACTGCTGCGCATATTTCAATATAACATCGCCCCATTTGCTATCTTCTCCGTACGCTATCAAATCATCTGCAACAGCGGATCCCTGGCGTCCGCTGCTGCGTAATTGCGCCGACACGGTTAACATGGCCATATCAGTAATTACCTTATCAATTTCGGTGTAATGATCTTTCAGCAATTCAAAATTTATTTTATCGGCAATGGGCTGCATTTGCTTTAGCACGTAGGTTTCATTTTTAAAAGATGTGGTGTTCAATAAAGCCGGCGACACATTTTGCGTCCGCTTTTGAATCGCAATAACCCTTGCAGCTTCCGAATCCCATTCCGGCTGATCAGTTTTTATATAAGGCGTTAACGACGAGCTTAATGCCTGCTTCATATCCAGAAACAGGTACTTGTTTTTTATATCCAGGTTTTTTAATAAAAACAAATACCTTTTAACACCCAGGCTGCCGGTACCCGCAATCCTGAAAACACCATCAATTACCTTAAAATTTTCATCCGAAAAACTATGTTTTTTTACAAGATCGCTGATGTGAGCGATCAATTCACCTTTTAACTTTTCATCTATCGCAAGGTGCCGGTTATCCAATAACAACTCCTTAAATTTTCCATTTTTTGAAACCGCCAGCCGTTTAAGCAACTCTTTTTGCTTGCGTCCTTTAACCTTGTTTAAAAAATCATCCACTACCCCTGCCGCCGTACGCGAGTCAACAATCAAAGCTTTCCCATTTTTCAAAACACTTGCATAGGTATTCAAAAACAGGCGGGCCATTTTAAGGATTTCCTCATTTTTTAGGCCCTGGCTCTTAAATGCAACAAATATGCTGGTAACCATTCGTACCACTTCCCAGGCTGCGGGGGCAAGTATCGCTTCATCAAAATCATTCAGGTCAAAATATTCCTGGCGGTCATCTCCCTTAAAGCTACCGAAATTTTCAAGGTGCAGGTCGCCGCAAATCCAGGTTAAAGGCGAAGGCGGGAGTTCTTTGGCGGCCGAAAGGTCCTCGTAAAACAAATGGCATGTCCCCCTGAAAAAAACAAACACATTTTGGGCCATGGTCTTATATTTTAACTTAACTATTTCAGGCAGGCGGTCTTTATTAAAACTGGTTATGCGTTCGTGTAGTACAGACATTTTTAGTGATTAGAGACTAGTTGACCATACAAAAGTACTAAATTACCCGCCCAAATTTCAATGGTCAATGGTCAATGACCAATGACCAATGACCAATGACCAATGACCAATGACCAATGACCAATGACTAATGACTAATGACTAATGACTAATCATCCTCAACTCTTTGTCAATTCGTTCGTTCCATGTTTCCTGGGCTGCGTGGTTGGCGCCGTGGCCGGTTTCATCATCATATTGCTTTTGTAGACTATCCATTTCGCGGTAGGCATCCAGGTAATCCACGTTTATCGGTCCGTCGTAATTACTTACAGGTAAATTTTCGGCTCTTATCCGCTGTTTAAAATGTTCAGCCACTATTCTGGCAATATCAAAATGCCGCTGTTCATGGTTCAAAGCGTAATCATTTTGGTCGCCCGCTTTTACCCAGCAGTCGCTTTTGGGTAAACAAACTTTCATATCCAGTTCAAGATTGATCACACCGTTCGTAACCGTTGTTTTTTCGTTATACCCTATCGTTGCAAACACCTCGGCGTCAAACCTGCTTTGGGGCACTTTTCCCCGAAAATCCCCCCAGGATAGCGGTCTGTTGAAGGAATAATAAATCGTATCGCCTTCAGTTTTCTCCGTATGGTCTGTAAAGGAAACCTTTACGGTTTTTGCAAGGTTGATATTGGCAGCGGCCTGCCTGTTCATCCAGCTGTTTAAATAGGTCAAACCATTTTCAAGCATATGCCTTAAGGCTGGTTCAGCATCCTGTATGGGGCCGCCGCTGCGGGTATATTTTGTTTTACCGTTGTAATCAACCAGGTGGATGGTGTCGCCATCATCCCGAAGCAGGCTAAACGACATGATCAGCGAAACGTCACCGTTAATGTGGCCACCCTCCAACAATAGTTCACCTGCTTTAAACTGTTTAAGCCGGATGATTAATGGCCTGAGGGTTTTGTTTTTTGGCAGGCTATGGCCGATAAACCGTTTAATCGCCGCAAAGCTCCCGCCCGCGAAGTCGTAGGGCTTGTCTGGGGCAATGCTCTCTTTAAATATAGAAGAACACCACAGTACACCACTTTTATCCGGGCGTTCATCAATAACATTTTCTATATAAAATTCTTTGGGTATTATGGGCAATTGTTCATCCTTTAGCAAGATGGTATCCTGCTGATTATTAGCAGGTTTAAAACCAGTAAAAACCAGGGCCGCAAATATTAAAAGGAAACAAAAAGGCTTGTTCATTGTGTTGACCAATAACGAAAATTCAGGCGAAGAATTATCAAATTTAACCAACAAATCACACATCTTAACAATCTTAAAGTTTTCCACACCAATACCATCCCGTTAAATTTATCCGTTTACAAAACGATGTTCTCCACAGTATGTGTATTACTATTGTGGAATTCGCTTATGCGTTTAGCTATTTTTGCTCATCGTTAGTTCGCGCCCTATGATAAGATATAAATACGTCGCCCTTCTTGTTCCGCTATTTCTTGCCACCAGATTATACGCCCAGCAAAACCCTTCGTTCCAGGTTTATAATACCTATCATGCAGCTACTGACCTGCTTGATAAAGGCGAGTATGTTGCCGCAGCCCAGCAATTCCGGCTGATTGAACAATCAAAACTTAAAGCAGGTACACAATCCCGTTTCGAATCGGAATTATCTCTTTTAAAAGAGAATTCCCAATATTACGAGGCTTTGTGTGCGCTTGAACTGGAGAATGATGATGCCGAAAGTATGTTCCTGAGGTTTATCAAGGAACATCCCGAAAACCCCTTTACCAAATTGGCTTACTTCCAGATTGGTAAATCCTATTCAAAACGCGAGCAATGGGCCGAAGCTTTGGAATGGTTTGATAAAGTGCAGGCCGATGAATTAAGCGGGCGTGAAAATACCGAATATAAATTCCGGAAGGGTTATGCCTATTTTTCCACCAACGACTATAAACACGCCCAGGAGCTTTTCAGCGAAGTAAAAGGTCGCCATTCGGAATACACCGACGATGCTACCTATTATTTTGCCTATATCGCTTATATGAATAAGGATTATCACCTGGCCCTGGTAAATTTCCAAAGGTTAAAAAACTCAAAGAAGTACCAGAACAGCTATCCTTATTACATTACTGCTGTATATTTCCTTGATAATCGTTATGATGATGTGATCAGTTATGCGGTGCCCATCATCAACAGTACCCACCAGCAAAACGAAAAGGAAATGCTGCGACTGATCGCCGCTTCTTATTTCGCGAAAGCCAATTATCCCGACGCCGCCAAATATTATACCCGCTTTGAAAACGAGGACCTCGGCAAAACCCAAAACACCCAGGATACCTATCAAATGGGGTATACTTTTTACAAGGTAGCCAACTATACCAAAGCGGCAACCGAACTGGAGAAACTGCAGCAACAGAATGATGTGTTCAGCCAGAACGGCGATTATACGCTTGGCGACGTCTTTCTGAAACTGAATAATAAACAAAGCGCCCGCAGTGCTTATTTCCTGGCATCTAAACTGAATTTTGACAGGCAATTGCAGGAAGATGCGCTTTACGAGTATGCCAAATTATCGTACGAATTGGATTACAATAACCAGGCGCTGGATGCCACAAGGCTCTATTTAAAAAACTATCCGAAGGCCAAACGTACCGACGAAGTGAAAACTTTATTGGGTGAAGAACTGCTTAATTCGCACAATTACGCCGAAGCTGTGGATATACTGGAGCCTATCCCCAATAAATCGGCAAGTGCAACAGCGGCCTACCAAAAGGTCACTTATTACCGTGGGCTCGAATTTTATAATGAACGTGCGTTTGAAAACGCCATCGGCATATTCCTGCGCTCGTTAAAACACCCGGTTGATTCGCGTATAGCAACTTTAACTACTTACTGGATGGCTGAATCCATGTACGAAGTTCGTAAGTATGATGAATCGGTTGAAACATTCCAGAAGTTTTTGGACATGCCGGATGCCCCCGAAACTCCTGTTTACAATTATGCCAATTATGCGCTGGCCTATGCTGCATTTGGCGGAGAAAAATATAAAACCGCCGCAACTTACTTCCTGAAGTTTTTAGACGGCGACGAAAAAGACCCCAACACCGTAAACGATGCCATAACCCGCCTGGGCGACAGCTATTTTGTGTTAAAAAACTATGGCCGGGCATTGGATTATTACAACAAGATTATTGAGCGCCGGAGCCAGGGCGAAGATTACGCTTTGTTTCAGCGTGGTATGATCCAGGGCCTGCAGGGTGCGCCGGATACCAAGATCAGCACGCTGAATGATGTTTTGAGCAAGTTCCCAAAATCCGATTATGCTGACGATGCTTCATTTGAGATTGCTTATACCTATTACTTAAAGAACGATACCTTAAAAGCTAAAAGCGCCATGCTGGATATGATCCAGAAATATCCAACCAGCAGCTATGTGCCCAGGGCATTAGTTACTATTGGATTGATAGACTACAATGCCGGGAACGATAACCTGGCCATTGAATCGTTTAAAAAGGTGGTGCAGGATTATTCGTCAACCGATGAAGCTAAACAGGCGCTTAAGCAAATTGAAAAGATTTACACTGATAAAGGCGACGGGCAAACGTTTATTACTTATGCCGCGACGGTGCCCATTGCAAACTACACAACTGCCGACCAGGAAAACATTATGTACACCTCGGCAAATAACCTGTATGCAAGGAGTGATTGGGATGGAACAGTTGGCGCCGTGAATGCCTATTTTGATAAATTCCCAACCAAACCCATTTACGAAAAAGGGGCGCGGTTCATCAGGGCGCAAAGTTTGGTAAACCTGGGCCGCCCGCAGGAAGCAGTTAATGATTATAATGTGATTTTAAATGACTGGACCAGTAATTATACCGAACAATCGCTGATAGCTATGGCTAAGCTTTACATTTCGCAAAAGAAATATAATGAGGCAGTTGTTTTCCTTAAGAAACTGGAAGTGAATTCGGAATATAAAGCTGATTATACCTTCGCCATCAATAACCTGTTGCTTTGCTATTCGCAGATGGAAATGCCTGACGATGCGCTGAATTATGTAAAACTGGTGCGTGATAATGAAAAAACGGCCCAGGAAGATAAATTCAAAACCGGCCTTTACGCTGGCCAAGCTTACCTGCAAAAAGGTGATACTACAAAAGCAGTAACTGAATTTGGCTATACCGTTACCAACACCAAAACAATTGCTGCCGCCGAAGCTAAATACAACATCGCGCGCATAGAATACCTGAAAGGCAAATACAAAGCATCTCAAAAAACCTGTTTTGAGCTTGTCAAGGACCTTCCAAACTATGATTACTGGGTAACAAAAACGTTCATTTTGCTGGCTGATAATTATGTAGCGTTAAAGGACAATTTCCAGGCAAAGGCTACCCTGCAAAGTATTATCGACAACTATAAAGGCGACGACGATATTTTGCCGACGGCCAGGCAAAAGATGGATCAGTTATCTCCGGGAAATAAAACCGAAATGAAATCCGACACCACCGGCGTGAAGAAACGGGATATGAAGTCAGATACCACAGGAGTAAAGAAACAGGACAACAAAGAATAAATTAAGACGAGCAATGAAATTCAAACATCTATATATACTGCTTACCTTACTATCAGCATTATACTTTGTTCCTGCTGATGCGCAAATAAAGCACAAGAAAGCGAAGAGACCCGCAGCGAAAGTTATTCACAAAAAACCGGCAGCAATTGCAAAAAAAGCCCCGGTAAAAAAGGCCACGGCAAAAGGCCTTGGTGATGAAGCGGCGAAAGTTAAAATTGATACCACCAAAAAGGCGCCGGTAAGCGGCAATAGCCTATCGGAAGAGATTGTGGTAACCACTGCTTATAAACCGGTTTTGGCAGATGCGGTGAAGATCAGGATAAACCCCGACCTGGAGGATAAGACACCCTTTAAAGCACCATTAACCTATTTTCCAATCGATAAACGGCTGGAGCTAAATACCGATATCAAGCCTTTCAACGCCATGAAAATGCCGAAGGAGCAGGATTCAGCCCTAAACAACAACTATATAAAAGTTGGGCTGGGTAGTTTAAAAACCACCTTTGGCGAAGCTTATTTTAATAACGGCCGCGACCAGGGCTTACAATTTGGTGGCTATTTAAAACATTTTGCACAGAGTGGTACCTTGCCCGACCAGAAAATGAACCGCGAAGAAGCAGGCATATTTGGAAAAAGTATTGGCGAAGTAACATCATTAAGTGGCAGCATTAATTATAACTACCGGGGTAATTATTTTTATGGTTTTGATGAATCAGGTCTTCCGCCAGCCAACCTGCAGCTGGATAAACAGCATTTCAGCACCATAAGCGCCCAGGGCGAACTGACCAAAAACTATAAAGACGTCCCTAATGACTTTACCTATGCACTTAAGCTAAGCGGGTATATGTATAATGATGCCTACCAGGCAAAAGAAAGCAATGTGGTACTGTCGGGTTTTTTAAATGAAACCATTAACCAGTTTTATGCGGGACTTGCCGGTTCCATTGACGTGGCTACCCAGCAGGACAGCGCTTACAACTATAATAATAGCTTTGTAAGACTGAACCCTTATTTAAAATTCCAGGGCGACAGTTATAAAATTGAAGCGGGAATAAACATAGTAGATAACTTCGGCTTCACTTCATCATTTCATATTTTCCCGGCAGCGAAACTGGAATTACAGCTGATTCCTAAATACCTTCGCATTTTTGTAGAAGCCAAGGGCGATGTAAACAGGTCGTCACTGCTTGATTTTTCGAATACCAGCCCATTCCTGGGGCAAAATATCGCTATAAAAAATTCAGTTGATCAGCTCGATATAGCTGCAGGTTTGAAAGGCACGATATTGCCAGGTTTAGGCTTTAAGGCGACTATCTTCCGCAACCAGATAAAGGATATGCCTTTGTTTGTAAGCAATTTCGATTTTGCAACCGGATATAACCGCTTCACGGTGATCTATGCTGACGGCAAATCAAGGGTTAACGGACTAAACGGAGAACTGGATTACAAAGCATCAGACGACCTGGATATTTTTGGACGGGTAGAATTTAAACAATACCAGATGCCTGCAGGTACCCAGCAGCCATGGAATCTGCCTACTTTTAAACTGACAGCCGGGACCGTTATCCATATCAGTAACCTGATCAATGTGACCGGATCAATGTTTATCCGCGGATCGGCTATGGACCCATACCCAGCAAACTCGGTAAGCACCACGCCAACAACCATTCCCTCCTTTGTTGATCTTAGCGGCGAAGTGGAATACAAAGCGACCAAAAGATTATCCATATTTGTACATATAAATAATATTTTAGACGGAACAAATCAAACCTGGATATATTATCCTGACTATGGATTTAATATATTTGGCGGCGTTGGCTATAAATTTTGATAAATTGTCGAATGCTTACGCGTTCAAAAAACAAAAATAATTGCGGCTACCCTCTTTTTTGCCTGTAAAAGAGAGGGTGGTCGAGCGTAGCAAGACCGGGTGAGTCAACCCGGCGGACATTAGCGCCAATGCAAGGCGGCGAGTTTACTCACCCCGACGGCGCTGCGCTGGTCGACCCTATCTTCCGCAAGCGGAAAAGAGGGTAGCTACAAATGTTGTCAAAATTTAAAGCCTTGTTTACGTGAAAGCTACGCAGGTTTTAAATATTTATAATAAACTGTACTTTAGCGAAAATGAATTTAGCCGATTATTTAAGTGAACTTTTAGGGCAACAGGACGAAGTTAGCGTTCCGGGCCTTGGCTATTTTGTGCGTTCGCGGATTAAAGCGTATTACAGTGACAGCGAAGCGAGGTTTTATCCGCCCCATCACCAGGTAAAGTTTGTACCACAGGAGAAGGAAGATGATACTTTTGCCCAGTATGTTGCTGACAATAAGAATATTTCCCTTGCTTCTTCAAAATATTTTGTTGAGAAATTTATCAGCAAATTAAAGGAAGATGCTGCCAACGGAAAATATTTATTCTCCGATCTTGGCTCCTTTTATACCGAGCAGGGCCAGCTTGTTTTTAAACCTAACGACCGGATCCCGGCAGATCCTGCTTTTTATGGTTACCCATCGGTGGATATCCTAAAAGTTGGTGCGCCTCTTTCTGTAGATACAAAAAAACCGGTCTTTAATCAAACACAAACCGCGTCCCCCTCTCCTGCACCAGCGGCGGAGGTAAGCACGGCTTACGTAAAACCGGTTCCTCAACCCGAGTATTACGAAGAAGAAGTTGAGCCTAAAAAGAGGATAAGCGTATGGCTGATCGTTTTGATAGCCGTGGCAGTTTTGGCGCTCGCAGTATTCGGCATCTACAAGTTTTACCCAGCAGCATTTGATAAAGTAAAGGAGTCTTTTAATAAAGTTGCGGGCAAAACCGCCGTAGTAGAACCTGCAGCAAAGCCGGTAGCAAAACCCGACTCTTTAAAAAAGGCAGCCACCTTAGCTGATAGCCTCAAAAAAAAAACAGTAGCCCCGATAGATACTGTTAAACCATCGAGGTTTGAAATCATCATAGGTAACTACGGAACCCCGGCCACGGCTGAAACTGCAGTGAAATATTTTAAAGGCAGGGGTGTAGATGCCAAAATTTTGACTTTGTCGGATGCTCCCGGCACACTTATAAAAGTATCGGGAGGAACTTTTAGTACTGTGGATAGCGCCCAAAACGCCATGAATGATTTAATAAAGAGAAGAAGGATAAAGCCAAATTCATACACCATTGAAATAAAATCACAGAAATGACATTATTATTCGCGCAGATAACTGATACAGCACACAAGTTAATCGATACAGCAAAAACTGCCGGCCAGCAAGTGGCCGCTGACCACGAAATTCGTTTTGGCGATCTGCTGGTAAAGGGCGGATGGGTAATGGTGCCGATAGGTGTTTTGGCTTTATTGGGCCTGGTCATCTTTTTTGAACGGTACTTTACTATCCGTAAAGCTTCAAAGGACGATTCGAACCTGATGATACAGGTGCGGGCGAGCATTTTATCTGGCAATCTCGAGTCGGCCAAGGCTATTTGCCGTAACAGTAATACTCCGCTGGGCCGTATGTTGCAAAAAGGTTTGTTGCGTATAGGCCGCCCTATAAAAGACATTGAGGGCGCTATTGAAAATGTAGGCAAGCTGGAGGTATCCAAACTGGATAAAAACATAGGTATTTTAGGTATAGTTGCCGGTATTGCGCCCATGTTTGGATTTTTGGGTACCATCATCGGTGTTATCAAAATTTTTTATGATATATCCGAAACAGGAAACTTAAGTATCGGCGTTATATCTGGTGGATTATATGTAAAAATGATCACTTCCGCAGCCGGTTTAATGGTGGGTATTGTGGCTTATGTAGGCTATCATATCCTGAATATCATGGTAGAAAAAGTGATCCTGAGGTTGGAAACTGATGCTATTGAGTTTATTGATCTTTTAGAAGAGCCGAGCAAATGAATTTAAGAAAAAGACAAAGGGGAGTTTCGGCAGAGGTGCATACCTCCGCCATGAACGACATAATGTTCTTTCTGCTCCTGTTTTTCCTGATAGCAGCGACCCTTACCAACCCTAATGTGATCAAACTATTGCTGCCAAAATCGTCATCCGGCAAACCGATCTCGAAAAAAACACTGAATGTTACCATCAGCAAGGAGCTGCAATACACGGTAGATAACAAACCCATAGCACTTGCAGATCTGCCAACAGCGTTAACAAGTTATAAAAACATATCCCCTGATCTCACCATTATATTACATGTGGACAAAACCGTAGCCATACAGGAGATTGTTGAGGTGATGGATATATCAAATAAATTAAATATAAAACTCGTTTTAGCAACGATACCGAAGTAGATGAGTTTGCAGTTGGTAGTGGGCAGTTTGCAGCGCCTGCTAGCAAATACAAACGGCTAACTAACAAACAACTGCAAATTGCACACTGCAATCTGCAATCTGCAATCTGAACAAATGAATTACCAGGAAGAAAATAATTATCCAAAGTCGTTTTTAGCAACAGGTATTATACTTGCCGTGATGATGGCTTTGTGTTATTTCATCATCTTTAAAGATCCCCCGATCCAGGATGACGGCACGGGCGGAATGGTAGTAAATTATGGCACAACTGACGCCGGGATGGGTAACGATATTAATAGCGTAGAAGAACCATCGGTATCGCCCAAAGCCAATCATACACAACCCACCAAAGTAACCCAGGCACAACCTACCGAACAAAAAAGCCAGGTAGCTACCAGCAACGAAAAGGTGGTTACCCAAAACAACGAAGATGCTCCCGAAGTAGCCGCCAATTCGAAAAAAGCGAGTAAGGCTGTGGCCACAACACCGGCTAAACCGGTACATAAAGAAGTGGTAAACCAAAACGCGTTGTATCATGGCCCCTCGAAAACGGGAACAGGCGGAGGTGATGGCACCACTACCACGCCCGGGAACCAGGGAAGCAAAAACGGCTCGCCATTAGCTGCTAACTATGGCGATGGCGGTTCGGGCAATGGCTTAAAAGGTACACAATGGAGCTTTGTTGCTTTACCCGAGGTGCGCAACCCAAGCCGCACACCCGGTACTGTTTATGTTGACGTTACCATTGACGCCAGCGGCAATATCATTGAAGCACATTCCGACCGTAAAACTCGCATGAGCGACCTCGACCTGATCAACCGCTGTATCAGCGCGGTAAAAAATTCCCACCTCACCTCCTCGGCGCCCGGTTCAGGGACACAACAAGGGCAGGTGAAGATCACGTTTGATGTGGAGTAAGGAGGATAGTCCATGGTCGATGGACCATAGTCCATGGTTTTTTCTTTCGTTTAAAAACCTGTTTTTATCATAGTCGATGGATCAACTGTTGCACGCCCGGAGTTGTTCCCGGTTCAAATCCCAACTTTTGCCATGGTCTATGGACCATCGACCATGGACTAACAGTTCATACTTTATTCTGCACTCAAAAACCTATTTTTGCCATGGTCTATGGACCATCGACCATGGACTAACACAATGAACTACAAAGAAACCGTCGAATACCTTTATAGCCAGCTCCCGTTATTTACACGTGTCGGCCAATCAGCTTATAAGGCTAATTTGGATAATACCATCGAGTTGTGTAAACGGCTTGACGATCCTCAACATAAATTTAAAAGCGTTCATATTGGGGGCACCAATGGCAAAGGTTCAACCTCGCATATGCTGGCGGCTGTTTTGCAGACAGCCGGGTATAAAACAGGGCTGTACACTTCGCCGCACCTGAAAGATTTCAGGGAACGGATTCGGATCAACGGGCAAATGATCAGCGAGCAGGGGGTAATTGATTTTGTAGAGGAACATCGACCCGATTTTGATGAGATCCAACCCTCCTTTTTTGAAATGACCGTAGCTCTCGCTTTTGATTTTTTTGCAAGAGAGAAAGTTGATATTGCGATAGTGGAAGTAGGCCTTGGCGGACGGTTGGATTCCACTAATATTATCACCCCACTCCTATCCGTTATTACCAATATCGGCTGGGACCACATGAATATCCTGGGTGATACCCTGCAATTGATCGCCGCCGAAAAAGCAGGGATAATTAAACCTGAGATTCCGGTTATTATAGGAGAATATCAGCGTGAGGTGGTTGATATATTCGTTGACAAGGCCATCGCGCAAAATGCACCTATTTGTTTTGCATCGGCTGAATGGAAAATCTTCCAGGAAAATCAGAAGTCGGATGGAACAAAAGAATATCTTGATTTTAAAATCGAAAAGCATCCGCCGATTACTTATTATCATTTACAACTCGACCTCACCGGGGCATATCAGCTTAAAAATGTAAAAACAGTATTGTGCGCGGTTGAAGAACTTCGCCAGCTGGGCTTTATAATTAATGATGAACATGTTAGAACTGCACTAAGGCAGGTAAAAACTTTAACCGGACTGCATGGGCGTTGGGAAACTTTAAGCAAACACCCTTTAACCATTTGCGATACCGGGCACAACCCCGAGGGGATCCAGGAGGTTTTGCAGAACATTGCTACAGTAAACTATGATCATCTTCATTTTGTGATCGGTGTGGTTAATGATAAGGATATCAGCAAGATATTGGCGATGTTACCTGTGGACTGCACCTATTATTTTTGCAGGCCCGGTATACCAAGAGGATTGGAAGCTGAAAGCCTGAAGCTAAAAGCAGAAAGCTTTGGGTTGATAGGTGAGGTTTACCCATCGGTGAAGGATGCGCTGCATGCGGCTCAGCAAAATGCAGGTGAAAACGACCTGGTTTTTGTGGGGGGTAGCACTTTCGTGGTGGCGGAGGTGGTGTGAGTGATATGCTCCGTTCTCGTACGCAGCTATTTCCTTTTCGCTAAATCTTAATAAAATCCGCCCATATTTAACATTAAAGCTTATTTTTAACCGCAAACGATTTTCAATATCATGATCTACTTTCCTTCGCCCGACAGATACAAAAACATGCAATACCGCCGCTGCGGAAAAAGCGGGCTCAAGCTCCCGGCTGTTTCACTGGGTTTGTGGCACAATTTCGGTGGTGTGGATGCGGCCGAAAATTTCCGCAAAATCCTGCATATGGCTTTCGACAGTGGTATCACCCATTTCGACCTGGCTAACAATTACGGTCCGCCGCCAGGCTCGGCTGAAATAAATTTCGGCCAAATATTACATGAGGATTTTCGCGCGTACAGGGATGAAATGATTATCTCGAGCAAAGCAGGTTATACGATGTGGGATGGACCTTATGGCGACTGGGGCTCGAAGAAATACCTGGTGTCCAGCCTTGACCAAAGCCTGAAAAGGATGCGCCTGGAGTATGTGGATATATTTTACCATCACCGCCCCGACCCGGAAACCCCGCTTGAAGAAACAATGGGTGCCCTGGATTTGATCGTCCGGCAGGGAAAGGCGCTGTATGCCGGAATATCCAACTACCCGGCTGATAAAGCTGATGAAGCGATTTCCATATTAAAAAAAATGGGCACTCCGTGTTTAATCCATCAGCCTAAATACTCTATGTTTGAGCGATGGGTAGAAGGCGGTTTACTTGATGTACTGGAAAAAGACGGAGTAGGCTGTATCCCTTTTTCGCCATTGGCACAGGGACTCCTTACCAATAAATACCTGCATGGCATTCCCGAAGATTCAAGGGTCGCAAAATCCGGTGTTTTTTTACAAAAAAGCCATGTAACCGATGAAAGGCTCAGCCAGATCTCGAAGTTGAACGATATTGCTGTAAAACGCGGGCAAACTCTTGCCCAAATGGCCCTGGCATGGATACTGAAAGACAAGCGTATCACTTCAGTGCTGATAGGCGCCAGCAAGCCGGAACAGATAACCGATTCGCTAAAATGTCTGGATAATATCGAGTTTTCGGCAGAAGAACTGGGCAAAATAGAAGCAATTTTAAAATAGAATCAAGAGTCAAGAACCAGGAATCAAGAAAGGAAGATTTATTTTTTTTCCTGGTTCTTGACTCCTGGCTCTTGATTCTCTCATAAAAAGATATGGGTGACACTATCAACTGGGGAATAATAGGCTGCGGCGATGTAACCGAAAAAAAAAGCGGCCCTGCGTTTAATAAAATTGCAGGCAGCAAACTTGCAGCCGTAATGCGCCGTGACGCCGGAAAAGCGGCTGACTATGCCTTGCGGCATAGCGTGGGCAATTGGTATAGCGATGCCAATGAACTGATGAAGCAGGATGGCTTAAATGCCATTTACATTGCTACTCCGCCTGCATCACATATGGAGTATGCCATAAGTGCTTTAAACAAAGGTTTTAATGTTTATGTAGAAAAGCCGGTAACCCGCAATGCAGCCGAGGCCCGGCAAATTGCCGAAGCCGTAAAACAGCATCCTAACCAAAAACTCACCGTTGCGCATTATCGCCGCGCAGTACCCATGTTTTTAAAAGTGAAACAGTTGCTGGATACCGAATTAATAGGCGAAGTGCGCACCGTACAGATCAGGATGTGGCAAAGCCGTAAACCTGCGTTGATTGCCAATGTTGCCGACAACTGGCGGGTGCAACCGGAATTATCAGGTGGTGGCTATTTTCATGACCTTGCCCCCCACCAACTTGATCTGATGCTTTTTTATTTTGGCGAGCCTGAGCATTACAACGGTTTTTCGTTAAACCAGTCAAATACTACGCCTGCCGATGACCATGTTTGCGGACAAATACTGTTTAAAAATAAGATAGTGGTGAATGGTTCCTGGTGTTTTAATGTGGCCGAAAACCAAACTACTGATACCTGCGAGATCGTCGGCACAAAAGGAAAAATAACCTTCCCGTTTTTTGGCAATTACATCAGCTGGAAAACTGACGAAGAAGAACAAACACTGACCTTTGTACACCCTGAACACATCCAGCAGCCTATGATTGAAAAAATTGTGGCTTTTTTTAATGATGAAGGGCCTAATCCCTGCTCTATTGATGAAGCTGTTGTGTTAATGGATATTTTGGACGCTTTTACGAAAAATGAATAAATGGACAACCCAACCTTACCTTTTCCAGAAATGCCCAACGGGGCGGACAGAACGATCATCAAGCCTTCGGCATCATTTAAAAAACAAGTTTACAGATCTGCCGGAGCTATTGTACTTTTTATAGTTACCTATCTATTATTGTTTTTGGGGTCGATAGCTATAGCGGCTGCCTTCGCCTTTTTAGGTGTCACGATACTGGAGGCTCATTTAAGTTTTTATGGGTTGATTGCAGGTATCGGGTTTGTTGTTGCAGGCGCAATGCTGGTGTTTTTCGTCATAAAATTCCTTTTTAAGCGTACGCAGACAAATTACTCGGGGATGGTGGAGATCAGAGAAAGTGAACAACCCGGATTGTTTGCCTTCATTAAAAAGTTAACCAACGAAACAGGCTCGCCAATGCCAAAAAAGATTTTTGTAACAGCCAATGTAAATGCGGGAGTGTTTTATAATTCGAGTTTTTGGAGTATGTTTTTCCCTGTGCGTAAAAACCTGCAAATCGGGCTTGGCCTGGTTAACTCGGTAAACGTTTCGGAATTTAAAGCCATTATGGCTCATGAATTTGGCCATTTTTCGCAACGCAGCATGAAGTTTGGCAGCTATGTTTATAACCTTAACAAAGTGATCCACAATATGCTTTTTGAGAATAAAGGATATGAAAAGCTAATGGACACATGGGCTAGAATGCACTCTATCTTCAGGCTAATGGCGGTGATCAATATTTACCTGGTTAAAGGTATGCAGGCAATTCTAAAAAAAATCTATCTGATCGTTAATAAAACCTATATGGGTTTGTCACGGGAAATGGAATATCACGCGGATACTATTGCGGCTTATGTGAGTGGCTCAAACCAGGCCGTAAGCTCGCTAAAACGTGTAGAGATAGGGCAAATATGCTATGACAACCTTTTAAACTACTGGAGCCTTAAATTATCAGAAGATAAGCGTTCGGGGAACTTATACCCTCAGCATTTAGAAGCCATAAGGCTTTATTCAAAAAATCACAATTTAGCCCTGGATATAACCGGGTTACCGGAACTCGGCCCTAACAAGGCTTCTCCGTCAAATAATTACATCGAGTTTGATGATCCATGGCTATCCCACCCTTTAACCAGCGACCGAGAGCTGCATTTAAATCAAACTAGTCTCAACACGAAGACCATTGAAGAATCGGCTTGGTTGATTTTTGAAAACCCCCAAAAACTCCAGGAAGAGCTGACGGCTATGATCTACCCAAACCCGCCCTCTGATAAGACTATTATTGTCACCGACATCGAAGAATTTAACCTGGATTTTTTAACAACAGTTGATGGTCATTTATATAATCCGATTTATAAAGACTATTTCGACAACCGCGATTTTACCCAATTTGATATTGAAGAGGCTATGCTGTCGGCTGAAAGCACAGATACAATAACATTCGATAGTCTATTTTCAGACGAAAACTGTAAGTTGCCTTCCACGTTAATTAAGCTCCGGCAAAACATTAATTTATTAACTCAAATTATTGAGGATAGAAAAGATGTGAAATATTTTTATTTCCAGTCTGCTAAACTCAGCAGAGCCAATGCTGATGAATTAAAAATGAATTTTACTAAAGAACTGGAAGACATTAAAGAAAGGATAAAGGAAATAGACAAAAATGTATTTGTCTATTTCTATAATATTGATAAGACCAATGAAACAAAGAAGAAACTTGTTGACAAATACAGGCTGCTGTTTAAATCCCAAACGGAGGCATTAAAAGACATAGATATGCAAAACGATATACTGGCGGCAATGCAACCCGTTTATAGTAAAATGAAGCCCCCGCAGATCAGGGATACAGTAAATAATGTTTACTCTGAAGAAAAGAAAGTGAAGCCAAGGCTCAGGGAGATCATCGAAGATGACAGCATCAGGGATCACGTCAATCCGGACGACCTTAAAGCCATTCAAATATTTTTAAATCACAATTGGTTGTATTATATGAGCCCAAATTATGATAATAATGCCATCGATGTTTTTAACAAAGCGATGCGGGCATATGCTGCTATTGTATACCAGTTAGGTTTTTCGGTCAAAAATGATCTGCTGAATTTCCAGGCCGGGCTTTTAAAGTAATAGTATTGATATATCCGCAAAAAAGTAGAGACGCCCCGATGTATCGGGGCGTCTCTACCATCCTTCATAAGAAAAGGTTATTTCTGCTTCGGCACTTTCGCCCCTTCTTTACGGGCTTCGGATAACCCGATAGCTACAGCCTGTTTTGGATCGGTTACTTTTTTACCACTGCGACCGCTCCTTAATTTGCCTTCTTTCATCTCGTGCATGTTTTCGCGCACTTTTTCCTGTGCTTTTGCTGAATACTTTGCCATAATATTGTTCATTAGGTAAATAATTATCACTAAGAGCAAAATAGCTGCCAAAAATCATCGTATCCGAAAAATCATTGGAGACGAAAAGTATTACGTCTCTACGATTTTTTATTAAAAAGTTAATTTTACCCGATTATTCTTATCTTCAAACTATCAAATAAAACTGGTGTTCACTGATCAATATATTTAAATCCTTTAATTAATTATGCCGGCAAAAAAAACAGAACACCCTTTTTACGAAAAACTTTCCTTAGTATTGGTGGGGCTCATCGCTCTTGGGTACCTGGTAATTCTGGCCAAAGAAATCCTCGACCCTTTGATATTCGGGTTTCTGTTTGCCATTTTATTATTGCCGATCGCCACTTTTTTTGAAAAAAAGCTAAGGTTTTCACGCACTTTATCTTCCGTAACCGCTCTCATATTTTTGGCGGCAGATTTTTTATCTTCCTGTCCGCTACCGAATAAATAACCCCAGGGCTTCAGAC
>Ga0206955_1013_pt2 | contig 25066 bp, 28 predicted proteins | sample Alteio_BWOrgHeat_34_FD_153247 | JGI IMG/M metagenome (GOLD analysis project Ga0206955, IMG submission 153247) | Enriched cells from forest soil in Barre Woods Harvard Forest LTER site, Petersham, Massachusetts, United States -... | ecosystem: Environmental > Terrestrial > Soil > Temperate forest >...
AACGAGAGGGAAATTCAAGGAACCCCGATAAAATTATACTGCTTCCCACTCCCTGCTTTTTCTTCAGTTCAATGGTAAGCCTGTTCGCGCTGACGAAAGCTATTTCAATTCCCGTAAAAAAGAACACCATCAGCCAGGCGATGATGATCCAGATTAAAGTATTGGTATTGATCATGCAAATACGAATATAGCCTGAAAAAATGAAGCAGGCAAGGTAAATCGGCCGGTGTTGGAACTAGGCCTTTGTGTTGGCAGTCAGGAATTTATTGATAACATTATCGGCGAGGTTGCAGGCATTTTCAAGGTTGTCGTTCACGATAATCTGGTTGAAATGATGACGGAAAGAAAGCTCAAAAGAAGCTTTATTCACCCTTGCCTGTAAACTTTCGTCCGTTTCGGTTCCCCTTGACCTGAGGCGCCGCTTGAGTTCGTCTATTGTTGGTGGTTCAACAAATATGGAAAGCGACTGGTCGGGGAATTGCCGGATGACATGAATGGCTCCTTTCACATCGATATCAAGAATGGGCGTTTGACTATTGAGCCAGATCCTTTGTAATTCACTTTTCAAAGTGCCATAGTATTTTCCTTCATACACCATCTCCCATTCAATAAATTCCTCCTGCTGGATCTTTCGCTTAAATTCATCGGTGCTGATAAAATAATAGTCGGTCCCGTTTTTTTCATAACTCCTTTGTTCACGTGTTGTCGCCGAAACCGAAAAGGCAAGTTGTTTATTTTTATTGAGCAGGTATCGCGTAATAGATGTTTTGCCTGCGCCGGAAGGAGCAGTAATAATAATGATCTTACCTGTTTGATTTACCGGAGCAGGACACATGAATAAAAAAATAAAACGCAAATATAGACCTGTGCGCAGGAATAGTTAAACTCTTTTGATTTCGGCTCCTAACTTTTTTAATCTTTCATCGATGTATTGGTAGCCGCGATCGATCTGATCTATATTTTGAATGGTGCTCCTGCCTTCTGCGCTCAGCGCAGCAATGAGCAAAGAAACTCCGGCCCTGATGTCGGGACTGCTCATCGTTATGCCCCTGAGTTGTTGTTCTCTCGCCAGACCGATGACTGCTGCGCGATGAGGGTCGCAAAGAATGATACGGGCACCCATATCAATGAGTTTATCCACGAAGAATAACCTGCTTTCAAACATTTTCTGATGGATGAGCACACTTCCCCTTGCCTGTGTTGCTACCACAAGCATTATGCTCAGCAGATCCGGTGTTAACCCCGGCCATGGATGATCGTAAATGGTGAGCACGGAACCATCCAGGAATGTTTGAATTTCATATATTTCCTGCTCTGGAATATGAATATCATCGCCGACAAAATCCATCTGGATGCCGAGCTGGCTGAATTTATGCGGGATGACCCCGATATGATCGAGTCCGACATTTTTTATGGTGATCTCGCTTTGCGTCATGGCAGCGAGCCCGATAAAAGAACCCGTTTCGATCATGTCCGGCAGCATGCGGTGTTCTGTACCGGCAAGATAACGTACACCCTCAATCGTAAGGAGATTGCTGCCGGTGCCCCTTATTTTTGCTCCCATCCGGATCAGCATCCTGCATAATTGCTGAATATAAGGTTCGCAGGCCGCGTTATAAATTGTCGTCGTTCCTTCGGCCATCACGGCCGCCATGACAATATTTGCAGTGCCCGTTACCGACGGCTCGTCAAGCAGCATATAACTGCCCTTCAGCCTGGATCCGTCCAGGTGGAAAAAGCTGTCCTTGGTATCGTAAGTAAATTCTACTCCTAATTTTTCAAACCCGACAATATGCGTATCCAATCTTCTTCTTCCAATCTTGTCTCCTCCCGGTTTGGGGATATATGCTTTTTTGAATCGCGCCAACATAGGACCGGCTACCATCACAGAACCTCTTAAACGACCGCTTTTTTTCCGGTATGTTTCGCTATGCAGAAAATCGATATTGACATCATCGGCCTGAAAGACGCAGGTATCGCGGGCCTGCCGGTCAATTTTCACGCCCATCTCTCCCAGCAGTTCAATCAGCAGGTTTACGTCGAGAATGTCCGGGATATTGCTGACCCTGATTTTTTCAGGGGTGAGCAGAACAGCGCTGATGATCTGCAGCGCTTCGTTTTTGGCACCCTGGGGAACAATTTCTCCCTTGAGTTTTTTGCCGCCGGTGACTTCGAATGAATACATGGGCCTGAATTGATAAATGAAAGCAGGTACAAGCTTAAATAAAAAAGTTGACCGTATCCTGTCAACTTTCTTTTATAAATGATTTCTTCCGGGAAATGTAGTGGAGTTTCGTGTCAGAATCTCTTCTTCTTAAATTTATTTCCCCCGCGGTCATTATTCCGGTTATTGCTTCTTTGCTGAAATTTCGGATTCCGCTTGTTGCGATAATCACCGTATCCGCTGCGATCCCTGTCCCTGTCGTTGCGATTTTCATTATTGCGGAAGCTGCGGACAAAAGGCGTATTGGTAAACTCGAGCTGGTTACCGGTAATGTTGCTCATCTCACTTTGGATGGCGTCGTCATGCACAGTTTCCTTATGCCAGTTATTATAAGCCAGCTTCATATAATAGGCCACAGCATTGGCAAATCCATTGCGCTTTTCCGGATTTTCTTCCTGCAACGCCTTATTTATTATGAGCTCGAGATTCTTGCCCAAATGGGAAAATTTCGGATACCTCTTGGGGTAAGGAAGCGGGTTGGGCTTTGCTTTCAGCGTTTCCCTTGTGGGAATCGGATATGGTGAAGCAACATCCAGTTTAAAATCGGAGATCAGGAAAAGATGGTCCCACAGTTTATGCCTGAAATCCTCAACGTTTTTCAGATGCGGGTTAAGAAATCCCATCAGTTCTATCACAGCCTGAGCATTTCGCTGCCTCTTTTCACCCTCTTCGAGTGCCAGCAGGTATTCAATCATTTTTTGAATGTGCCGGCCATACTCCCTCATCACCAGGTGATTTCTTGTCGTGTTATATTCCATGTTCTTCTATTATTGGACAAACCTACAGTAAAAAGCTGAATGGGCAAAGCGCCGGGTTGATGTATCGGACCCACTTTGAGGCCATTATATGACCCGATCCGACTAAGGCATAAAAAAAACAGGCAAATCAAAACGGTCTGATTTGCCTGTTTATTGTCGTCGCGAATATTATTGAATCATCACTTTTGTCACGTACTGTTTATCGTGGCTAAGATCTTTTGCACGGAGAAAATAGACTCCTTTTGCAAAGTGCCTGGTCAGGTCGATCCGGGTCATGCTGCCGCCGGAAAGGGTAACTACATTTTGTTGCAATACCTGGCCTGTGAGATTAACCAGCTCGAGCAAATAATTACCATTCTGCTTTTCATCGAACTGAACGGTAATACTGTTTACCACGGGATTCGGATAAGTCTGAATGCCGATTCTCGCCATGGCATCCAGATCCACAACCCTGATCATCGAGTATAACGCGTTGCCGTTGGCGTCAAGGCGTTTGATGCGGAAATATAATTCGCCCACATCAGCCGCATTAGGGTAGTATTGATACTGGTATTGTGTAATAGTACCTGCTGCATTAGCTGCAGCCGGTACTGATCCGATCGGCAGGTATTGATTTCCGTCTTTGCTTTATTGGATTTCATAGCTTGCATTACTTTGGTCGTTAGGAGAAAGCCAGGAGAGCTCAATAAATTTATCTTTCTTAAGCGCCGTAAAATTGTTAAATATCTGACCCAGTGGTATCGAAGGACACCAGTAATAGGTCAGCCAGATAGTGCCCCCGATGACTGTAGATATGCTGGTTGTATCATTTGCAGGACCGTCGGCTACGATTAGGCCCCCGCTGATCGAGTAGGTTACAGCTGTGGTGCCGGTGCCAATATACGCAGCGTTACCGCCGGTAGAAGAGGTTCCAGGCAAGTTACTGAAGATCGTGTCCGGTCCATAAGTCCTTGTATATCCGGGCACTCCGTAAGGAGCAAGAGTGTCATATCCGTTGGTGTAGGGGTATGTCTTTGTAAAAGTTTTGGTTGACGCGATGCCGGGTGCACTGACCTTGGCAAAAAGAGTTAGCAGGAATTGGAAGGCCGCACTATCCGGTCCGGAGTTCAATGCGGATGAGGTACTTACTAAACCTAAAGTATCTCTTACCCGGACACAACTCAGCGTTCCGATGGTGGGGTCAAACTGAGGAAAATAAAAGTTAAGCAGACTCGCTTTTACCAATGCTATACTGGAAGAATATGAAATTGCGGTTGCAGGTGCACCACCGCTGCATGTACATTGTGCCAGGGATTTTTGGGAAGAGAAAGCAGCTATGAAGGCCATAACCACGATTGCCAGTTTGTAAACGTGTTTCATAGATACGGATTTTAAGTTGACGGATGACGGATTCGCTCTATACAAAATTATCTAACTTCATTCAGGAATCCAGCGCAGTTGTACTTGACTTGCTACTTAGTAAAAACCACATTTTCAAAAATGACTTCGCCACAATCGATTGATATTAATATGTTTACGAAGGATATTTTTTTAACTGCGGGAATATTTTTATCCACAAAATTGAAGGAGTTATGATGGTGCTGGTCGATTGTCAAAAGCAATTCCGCGGCTCGTTTTCTGATGATTTTTGCAGACACATTTTGCAGGCCGTCCACTCCCTGAAAAAGGGAAATCCACAGGTAGATTTTGGGTTCCTGGCTGATAAAAATCCGCGTCCGGGTTTCGGATTTCCTGCTACCCTCGGAACCACCCATATCAGGAAAACCCTGCCAGGCATAAGGAATTGGGAAAGGGTGATCGGCACCACCGCCCGAAAAAAGAAAACGGACATGTTGATTTGTACTGACGGTATCGCCCATCCGAAATTGAAAATCCCGCAAGTGGTCTGGCTTCCGAAACCAAATGATTTTGCTGTTGGTCGCAAAAAATCGTTGGCGCAATTCCAGAAACTGATAAAGCAGACCGTGGCAAACGCCGCGCTCCTGCTCGCTTCATCACCGACGCATGGTTCTAAACTCGAGGAGGAGTACCCCGGCATATCCGCGAAGCTCATGAACATTCCGCCATTCAAAGAAGACGATATCAATGCACTTACCTGGGCAGAGAAAGAAAAAGCAAGAAAGGAACTTAGCCAGGGCAAAGAGTTTCTATGCATGGATATTACAGACTGCCGGAAACCGGTTTTCATAAATATGCTCATGGCCTTCGGCGCATTTAAAAAAAGGCTGCGTACCAACCTGCAGCTGGCCATCGTTGGCGAAGGAATCAAAGCGCTTAAGAAAACTGAAGAAATATCTACATTCAGGTATCGCCAGGATATTATTTTTCCTTCGGAAGAAGAGCAGGACAAATGGCTTGCCATAGCTTATGGCTTAATGATTCCGGCGCGCAATTTTCAACTCATGCTGCGTGCGTTTGCGCTGGAGATCCCGGTGATCGCCAATTCAAGATTTTACACCGATCCTCTCTATGTCGATAACCTTTTAACAGCAGATTTTGATGTACATGAAGACCTGACCCGGGCAATAATTAATTTGTATAAGGATGAACAATTGCGAAACAAGACCATTGAAAAGGCGAAGGCATCACTATCCGGTTTCAGCGATCAAACCACAGCTGAAATTTTCTGGAAGCGTGTGTCTGCCATCATTCCTTCATGAATTTTTCGGGACCGACATCCTGCTTCTTTCACATTACCTTTGCCGGGAAAACCAAATCAGGATTACAAAACAAGAAACATGACAGAATCGACGATAAAGATTGATGTGCTTCTCGACAACGACAGAATTCCTTCAGACATCAGCTGGAGTGCATCCGATTCCACGGCCGACCAGGTAAAAAAAGCAAAGGCCCTGATGCTGGCATTTTGGGACGGACAGGAAAGAACTGCGCTGCGCATCGATCTCTGGACCAAGGAAATGATGCTCGATGAAATGGCGGATTTTTTCTACCAGACACTTATCACTATGGCCGACAGTTACCAGCGCGCCACCCAACAAACAGAACTTGTCAATGAGATGAAAAATTTCGCGCGCGAATTTTATCAGAAGTTCAGGCAGCTGCAGCTGAAAGAAAACAAAATATAACCGAAAAAATAAAAGTATATGAGTTTGGAAGAAAAAATAATGGCGGACCTGAAGACGGCAATGCTGGCAAAGGATGAAAAGGGCCTAAGGGCGTTGCGCGCGATAAAAGCCGCTATCATTTTGGCAAAAACAAGCGAAGGAGCCAACGGACAAATCAGGGAAGAAGAAGAAGTGAAATTACTGCAGAAGCTGATCAAGCAAAGAAAGGATTCGCTGGAGATTTTTACAAAGCAAAACCGGAATGATCTTGCACAGAAAGAACAGGAGGAAATTCAGATTATAGAGAAATATCAACCCAAACAAATGGACGAAGCCGAACTTAGAGCGTTCCTCTCCAATCTCGTTAAAGAACTGGGAGCCAGCGGTCCCGCGGACATGGGAAAGGTGATGGGAGTCGCGACAAAACAACTGGCAGGAAAGGCCGATGGCAAAACGATCAATGGGCTGGTAAGGGAATTGCTCACAAAATGAACGACATTTAAATTCAGTTGCTTGGCGATCGATATTGTATTTATCATCCTGATGTTGTTTGCCGTATTCAAGGGCCTGCAGCGTGGTCTTATCGTAGCGATATTCTCCGTGCTCGCTTGCATAATCGGGTTGGCAGCAGCCATTAAGTTGTCGGCATTGGTGGCCGCATACCTGCAATCCGGCGCACATCTGCATTCCAAATGGCTTCCCATTCTTTCATTTATTATTGTATTCGCCTGCGTTGTTTTATTGGTGCGCTGGCTGGCTAACCTTCTGCAAAAAGCGATCGATTTTGTATTCCTGGAATGGCTCAACAAATTGGGCGGAGTAATTTTATATGTCGCGCTTTTTCTTGCAGTATACAGTGTCATATTATTCTACGGAGCAAAGTCCAATATCATTTCCAGGCACGCGATCGCGGCATCAAGGTCGTATGCATTTGTCGAACCCTGGGGACCTTATGCCATCAATGGAGTCGGAAAGATCATACCCTTCTTCAGGGACATGTTCACAACCCTGGAAGATTTCTTCGCCGGAATAGCCCGAAAGGCATCGTAGAAAAAATTGTACAGCCCGGCCCGGCGTTTCAAATTTTTCGACTGTACAACTCAGTTAGTCTACTCTTTAAATAGACTAATAATGACATGCAAAGCGGTGTGGTGCTCCGGAACAGAATGGAGAATTATGTTGTTGATTACACTATAATTCATTATATTATTGTTATGTCAGGGCCACGTTATTCATCAGTTGTTGTAAATTTGCATATAATGTTCGCTAATGCTGATGCCCGGATGAATATTGCTGTAAAACAATTATTTTAGCGATTAATTAGGAGCCATTTCAAGCGATGTACTACGAAATCAAACAAGAGGAAAAGTTCAAATTTATTGAAGAAGGCGAAGGGGAAACGCTTGTATTGCTGCACGGACTTTTCGGAGCCTTGAGCAATTTCAAGGACCTGATCAGATATTTCCGTAATCATTATAAGGTAGTGGTTCCGATGTTGCCCTTGTTCGAGCTCGACCTGCTCCACACCACCGTTGGAGGGCTGGAGAAATTCGTCAACAAATTCATTGATTTTAAGAATTACAAACAGCTTCACCTGCTTGGAAATTCGCTGGGTGGCCACGTGGCTTTGCTGCATGTGTTGAAGCATCCGGAAAAGATCAAATCCATCATCCTCACCGGCAGTTCGGGTCTTTTTGAGAACGGAATGGGCGATACCTATCCCAAAAGAGGCGATTACGAATACATACGGAAAAAAACCGAGCTGACTTTTTATGACCCCCATATTGCGAGTAAAGAGTTGGTAGACGAAGTATACGAGATCGTCAATAACCGCCTGAAGGCGTTGAAGATCATCTCGCTCGCAAAAAGCGCCATCAGAAATAATTTGGGTGAAGAACTCAATCAAATCAAACAACCTACGTTATTGATATGGGGCAACAATGACAGCATTACCCCACCCTTTGTGGGCAGGGAATTTCACCGGCTCATCCCAAATAGCGAACTGCATTTCATCGACAAATGCGGGCATGCGCCGATGATGGAAGTTCCAGGCGAATTCAATGAGATCCTTCATAAATTTTTGACAAAATTGAATGAGCCTGCAGCGGTGGCCTGAGTCAGATCGTCTTAAACATTAAAAATTGTGCTTTGCTAAATAAAGAAATCATATCTGTCACCATTCCCGCTCTTCATTTGGAAGATCCCGTCTCCAGAGCACAGGAGCTCATGACCGATTTTCATGTGGCGCACCTGCCGGTTGTATCCAAGGAGAAACTGGTGGGATTGATTTGCGAAGACAGCCTGTTGAATGCCGTCGATGATGATATGCCCATCTCGAAATTGCAAAACGAATTTTCATCGCTGACGGTACACGCTTCCACACATTTTATCGAAGCTGTTCAGGTGATCAACGAGTTTAACCTGACCGTGATCCCGGTCGTGAACAATGAGTCTGAATACCTGGGTTCAATTTCCGCCGCCGACCTTTTAAGGGAATTGGGCAAGATCATTGGTGCCAATGAACCCGGCGCGATCATCGTATTGGAGATGGACAAAGTGAGTTTCTCCTTCTCAGAAATAAGCAAGCTCGTTGAAACCAACGATGCCCAAATTACCCAATTGAATACTTTTTTTGACAGCCCGACCTCCACTTTCTATATCACACTTAAAATTAACAAGCTCGAGATTTCTGATATTATTGCAACATTTCAACGGTATGAGTATAAGGTGAAATATTATTTCGGTGAAGAATTGTATGAAAACGAGCTGCGGAATAATTATGATCATCTCATGAACTACCTGAACATCTAGCCTAATCCATTTATTCATTAAAGACCTGCCCTAACCCAGTGTCATGTCTAAGATTTTGTAACCTGTTCAACAGTCATTTACCAGGCTCCGGTTCTGTTTGCCCCTCCAACAATCAGCCTCTCCGTTTTGCATTTCATTCTTGTTGTCATGTCAATTCATTTTTCAGGCCGCGGTTCATCTATACGATCCTGGCCGTCGCGCTTCTTGTAATGGCCGGTAACGGCCAGCTGCAAGCGCAGGTGAACCCGCCGGTTCGCGACAGCAGTGCAGTAATTCCCGCGCCACTTGTGGATTCCGTTCCGCAACGAATACAAACTCCTTTTATCGTTGGGGATATTTATATAAAGGGAAACAGGATCACGAAATCTTACATCATCACCCGGGAACTTCCTTTTCAAAAAGGAGATACCGTGTATATGTCGGACCTGGTTCTCGCATTCGTACATGCCAAAGAGAGAATCTATAATACCCGGCTGTTTAACGACGTGGTGATCGCCGTGCATGGATTCCGTGGCTATACGGTTGACATAGAAATTCAGGTAAAGGAACGTTGGTACATATTTCCCCTGCCCTACGTGCGGCCGGTTGACCGCAACTTCACGGCCTGGGCGGAGCAAAACTATAGCCTGAAGCGGCTCGACTTTGGAGTGAAATATTCTCATTACAATTTTACGGGAAGGAATGACTATGTGAGGGTCTGGCTGATCACGGGATATTCAAACCAGATCGAACTCGCTTATGACCAACCCTATGCCGACAAAACATTGAAACATGGATTCGGCGTTGGCTTTTTTTACACAGGCCTCAAAGAGATCAATGCAATTACGATCAACAACCAGCAGTTTTTTGTAAACTCGGACACCATTCCCTATGCCGGCAAGTACATGCGGGAGCAACTTGCTTTTTCGCTGCGCTATTACTACAGGCCTGCAATGAGGACGCGTCACTCATTCCGGCTGGGCTTCAACCGTCTGAACATCGATAGTGCGGTCACCGTGACCAATCCCAATTATTTCAGTCATAACAAAACACAGATCTTCTATCCCGAACTCACCTATGTTCTTAACTATAACAATGTCGACTATGTGCCTTATCCGCTCAAGGGATTTCTTTTTGAAACCGGATTTACACGACGGGGAATAAACGCAGACATGAACCTTTGGCAACTTACTTTGAAAACCAATGAAGGAATTCCGTTGGCCCGGAAATTATATTTTGTCTCGCAGAATATGGGAACGATCCGTGTTCCATTCAACCAGCCATTTTATAATACCCCACTGATGGGCTATGGCGATTATTATATGCATGGATTTGAAAAATATGTAATAGATGGTGTTGTTGGAGGTTTGGCCAGAAACAGTTTACTTCGGGAATTATTTAATTTTAAGATTCCTTTTCTCCACGGAACTTCGCATGACGTGATCCCTGTGAGGATCTATGCAAAAACCTATTTTGACGTGGGATATGTTTACAACAAGTATTTTCGCGACAATTCCCTCGTCAACCAATTTCTGTATTCCGGCGGAGCCGGCATTGATATTGTCACTTTTTATGATTTTGTTTTCCGCTTTGAATACAGCGTCAACCAAAGGGGTGAGAAAGGATTCTACTTCCATATCAGGAATGATTTTTAATGCAACAATGATTCAGCAGGGGTGGAATGACTCCTGCCATTCAAACTAAATTGTACAATGAAAGTCGCATTATATAGCAGGGTGATCGAAGAAGACGAGCATTATGAATTGCAACACCTCCTCGATGAATTGAGCGCAAGAAAGATCGAACCGGTGATACATCACGCGTTTTACGAAAAGATCAAATCCGGTTTTGAATTTCCGCCCGGCACATCCGTTTTCAAAGAATCTGCTGACCTCAACGAGTCTATCGAGTTCGTGATCAGCCTCGGTGGTGACGGTACTTTGCTGGATACGGTTACGCTTGTACGTGATAAGAACATCCCGGTGTTGGGCATTAATTTCGGCAGGCTGGGATTTCTGGCTGGAATTGGTAAGGAAGAATTGACAACTGCTGTTTCTTCCCTCGTGAATCGTACGATTGTGATAGACAAAAGATCGTTGATCCACCTCGATGCCAACAAAACTCTTTTCAATGAAGTGCCTTATGCACTGAATGAATTCGCCATCCATAAAACGGATACTTCTCCCATGATAAAAATTCACACTTATCTCAATGGTGAATTTTTGAATACTTACTGGGCAGATGGTCTGATTGTTGCTACTCCTACCGGATCAACGGGTTACTCTTTGAGTTGTGGTGGCCCTGTTGTATTTCCTGAATCGGGAAGCTTCGTTATCAATCCTGTCGCGCCGCACAATCTGAATGTTCGTCCGATAGTCGTTCCTGACGACAATATCATTTCATTTGAGATCGAAGGAAGAACAGATCATTTCATTTGTGCGCTCGATTCAAGAAAAGAAATCGTCGACAAGCAGGTGCAACTTGCGGTCAGGCGGGAAGAATTTACATTGAGTCTTGTCAGGCTCAACGAAAATAATTTTCTGCAGACTTTGAGAAACAAACTGTCCTGGGGGCTCGACACCAGAAATTAACAAATAGCACGAAAGAAATCGATTTAAATCGCGTTTAGGCAAATGCACAATCTTTTATATTGCGTTATGAAGCGAGTATTTTTTGCAGTTTTGATATGCTTTTTTTCGTCACTATACGCTCAGGCACAATTAGAAAGCACGGTACAGGAAGGAGAATTCGGGATATCCGCCGGCGCGGGTCATTATTTCGGCGATATTAATCCTGATATGCATTTGAATCGGCCCAAAATTGCTGCGGGCGCCTTCTTCAGAAAACAATTCGGCAACTATATCGCGTTGAGAATTGCTGCACATTACGCCCGGCTCGGTTATTCCGATATCTATAATACACAAAACGAATTCGAACATCGCCGAAACCTGAGTTTCAATACCAACATATGGGAACTTGCCCTGCAGGGTGACTTCAATTTTTTCAAATTCGTGCCCGGCGACGCAAGGTTTCGCTTCACTCCCTATGTCACTTTCGGATTGGGCATCTTTAGTTATGATCCCTATGCTTATCTCCAGGGTCAGAAAGTTTACCTCCGGGAACTGGGAACTGAAGGACAGGGCTCTGCTGCCTATCCTTCACGCAAACCTTATAACACCATGGCCGCCTGCTTTCCGCTGGGCGTGGGTATTAAATATAACCTCAATCCCAGCATGAACCTTGGATTCGAGATCGTTTACCGCTTTACCAGCACTGATTATCTTGATGATGTCAGCAAAACCTATGTGGGCATCGACAAATTTGCGACCCTGCCCGATGGTACCCCTTCGGTTGCGGCTTTGATGCAGGACCGGTCTTATGAAACCGGCACTCCTATCGGCACCGAAGGAAAACAACGCGGGTATTCGAACCAGAATGACAGTTATGTTTTTGCTGAATTAACATTATCAATAAATCTCACCTCTTATCGCTGCCCCTCAGCCAAATAGCTGCTGCACATATCGGGATTTTGCGCCTTTGGGTAATTTGAGAGCTTTGTCTGCTGAAAAATTCAATACCTTCGTGCCCTTGCAAAAAAATAAGCAGGATGGAATCCCTCAAGGATAAAATTGATGTTCAGCGGCTCCCGCGGCATATTGCCATCATCATGGACGGAAATGGCCGCTGGGCAAGGGAAAAAGGACAGGATCGCCTTTTCGGGCATTACAATGGCGTGGAAAGTGTGAGGGATATTGTCGAAGGATGCGCCGAACTCGGCATTGGCTACCTGACCCTGTATGCTTTTTCGACAGAAAATTGGGACCGTCCCGCTTATGAAGTCACAGGCCTGATGGAACTTTTAGTGGAAACGATCAGAAAGGAAGTTTCTACCCTTAATAAGAATAATATCCGGCTACATATGATCGGCGACCTGGAAATGCTGCCGGACTATGCACGCAAGGAACTCAATGAGGCTTTGGAAATTACGTCAAAAAATACAGGGCTCAACCTGGTCATGGCGCTGAGTTACAGCAGCCGCTGGGAAATCGCCGAAGCCATCAAAAAAATTGCGGCCGAACTAAAATCAGGTCAGCTGCAGGAGTCAGCCATCAGCCAGGACACTTTGCAAAATTATCTGGCTACCAAAAATTTTCCTGATCCCGAACTGATGATCAGAACTAGCGGTGAATACCGCATCAGTAATTTTCTTTTATACCAACTCGCTTATGCCGAATTATACTTTACATCCATTCTTTGGCCGGATTTCCGGAAAGAAAATCTTTACCAGGCTATTGTCGATTTTCAAAGCCGGGAAAGACGTTTCGGAAAGACCAGCGATCAGCTTCGTCAGGAATTGAGTACAGAAAGCTGAAATTCGCTGTGAATGAGGGCTTAAGCCCCGTTTTTTAACAAACACTTTTAATTAATCCACTTAATTTGCCGCTTTTAAAACCAACTGGATGATAAGAAGATTACTGATTGGTGTTTTTCTCATTACTTGCTGCTTATTGATCAAAAAAACTACTGAGGCCCAGGTTACTGATTCGACTCATCCGGTTTCTAAAGATACAATTCAACCGTCCATTGCCGATACCTCTCATCCTGTATCTGTTGACCCTGATCTTATTGCTTTAGGTGCTGCCAAAACACCCCACGAATATACCATCGCCGGCATCAAAATTACCGGCAGTAAATATCTTGATGAATCATTGCTCATTTCAGTTTCCGGACTCACAGTCGGCGACAAAGTTTTGATTCCAACCGGCGACAATTTCAGCAAGGCGATCACCAAACTCTGGAACCAGAATCTTTTTTCGAACGTCGCCATCTACTTCACAAAAATTTCGGGTAACGATATTTACATAGAGATCAACGTTACCGAGCGGCCGCGTCTCGGCAATTTTTATTTCAAAGGCGCAACCAAGGGTGAATCCGATGACCTGAAAACAAAAACAGGATTGATCAAGGGTCGTGTGATCACTGAAAACATGAAGCAGATCGCGGAAGAAAATATCAAGAAGTTCTATGCAGATAAAGGCTTCCAGGGCGTGACCGTGCATATTACCGAAACCAAAGAGACCAATACTTCCAACACCCAAACACTCACTTTCAATATTCAAAAAGGCGTCAAGGTCCATATCAACCAGATCAATTTCTTCGGCAACGAAGAGATCCCCGAAGCAAAATTGAAAAGGCAATTGAAGGACACCAAAGAAATGACGAGACTTACTTTATTTCCGCCCCGCGATACCAGTTCTTACGGCGTGAACAAAGAAGTGACTTTCAAGGAATATATTGACAGCTGGGGCTTTTTGTCATTCAGCGGCACAAAAGAATTCCTGGATCCTTATATCAGGTTCAAGTTATTCAGCGGCTCGAAATTCAATGCAAAGAAATATTCAGATGACAAGGAGAAAGTGCTCGACTACTACAATTCACTCGGATACCGTGATGCTGTAATCGCTGCGGATACACAGTACTACAACAGGAAGGGCCAGATGGATATTGACATCAAGGTGGAAGAAGGGCACAAATACTATTTCGGAAATATTTCGTGGAAGGGAAATACAAAATATCCTGACTCGATCCTCTCGCTTATCCTTGGCATCAGAAAGGGAGATGTATATAACCTCGACATTCTCAACAAAAAACTCGGCAAACAAATTTCGATGGAAAGTGGTGGTGGCATTGCCGATCTCTACCAGGACGACGGATATCTTTTCTTCCATGTCGATCCTGTCGAAACCGCAGTGTATAACGATACCATCGACTTCGAAATCAGGATGACAGAAGGGCCGCAGGCGACGATCAAGAATGTGACGATCAGTGGTAACGATAAAACGAAGGAATATGTGATCCGGCGCGAGCTGCGCACGGTGCCCGGAGAGAAATTCAGCCGTACCGATCTCGTGCGTTCCCAGCGCGAAATCGTGAGCCTCGGTTATTTCAACCAGGAAAAAGTGGCGCCGAATATCACGCCAAACCAGGAGGACGGAACAGTGGATATCAACTGGAGCGTGGAGGAGAAATCCTCCGACCAGCTCGAGCTTTCTGCCGGTTGGGGTGGCGGAATCGGACTGACAGGAACGGTCGGGGTTTCGTTCAACAATTTCTCCATTAAAAATATTTTCAACAAGGAAGGATGGGATCCGCTGCCGACAGGCGACGGTCAGAAATTGAGCCTTCGTGTGCAGGCTAACGGTAAGGCATACCAGTCGTACAACCTTTCATTTACCGAACCCTGGCTGGGCGGCAAGAAAAGAAATTCGCTGACAGTCAGTTTGTATCGCAGTGCTTTCAGGACCGGCGGTTACAGTTACACCACAGCCAAATATGCATACAGCGATACAAATTCACTGAAGAACTTTGGTGTGGTCATCGCCCTCGGCAAACAGCTGAAATGGCCGGATGACTATTTTACACTTACATATTCACTCAACTATACCCGTTATAACCTTACCAACTATTCGCTGTTTTCGCCCGAGTTCAGAAATGGTTATTCAACCAACCTGAGCTTTAAACTGGCACTGAGCCGCTACTCATTGAATCAGCCGCTCTTCCCAACCAGCGGAAGCAACTTCCTGGTCAGCGGGCAGTTTACTCCGCCCTATTCGCTTTTCAATCCGAATTTCTCTGCGCAGCAGAATTTCGAATTGCCGGAATACCATAAATGGCGACTCACCAGCGAATGGTATATCCCTATCGGAAAAGCTATGGGCGCCGACAAAACACATCAATTCGTGCTGAAGGCGGCAGTGAAGTATGGATTTATGGGAAGATATACGAGCAAACTCGATTACTCGCCATTTGAACGGTTCCAGCTCGGAGATGCAGGATTGACCAACAACTTCGGTTTGTTGGGATACGATATCATTTCCCAGCGTGGTTATCCTGTTTACCAGAATTCAGATCCGAGGGTGAACCCCGAACAGCAGACCGCATCTGAATTCTTTATCATGTTCAACAAATACACATTGGAATTGCGCTATCCCTTTACGACCAACCCCAGCAGCACGATATATGGAGAAGCATTTTTTGAAGCGGCTAACGGGTGGTACGATTACAAAGAATACAATCCTTTCCGCTTGCGCAGAGATGTCGGCGTGGGCGTTCGTTTCTTCCTCCCGATGTTCGGGTTGCTCGGATTCGACTATGGTATCGGTTTGGACAGGATCCAGAACGGGTCGCTCAAAAATGCATCCCGTTTCACCTTTATGCTTGGATTTGAACCCGAATAAAATTAAATTTCGCATCCAAAATTCATTAACGCCAAACACAAAAAATCAGATATATGAAAAGATTATTCCTGGTGGCCCTTGCCTTCGTGGCAATTTGCACAGCTGCACAGGCGCAACGGTATGCCGTAGTCGATACCAAATACATCCTGGACAAGATGCCTGAATACAAAGATGCTCAAAAACAACTCGACCAGGCCAGCATGCAATGGCAAAAAGAAATCGATGATAAACAAGCCGTTTTGGATAAAATGTACAAGGAATATGAGGCCGAGCAGGTAATGCTGAGCGACGATTTAAAGAAGAAAAGAGAGGATGAATTGTTCAACAGGGAGAAAGAAGTACGTGACCTTCAAAGGAAAAGGTTTGGTTTCGAAGGCGACCTGTTCAAGAAAAGACAGGAACTCGTGAAACCCATACAGGACAAGGTATACAACGCAATTCAAAAGATCGCAGCCAACAGACTTTACGATTTTATTTTAGATAAAAGTGAAGGAATTACTGTTATCTTTGCCGACCCCAAATTGGACAAAAGCGAAGACATTTTGAAAGAATTGGGAATCAAATAAATTTTTAGAACACTCATCGTGTATAATTATTAACAAAACAAAACGAAAAAGTAAACAAACATGAAAAAGATTGTTACGATCGTGTTGGTGGTAGCAGGCCTGACAGTAGCAAGCAACCAGTCGCATGCACAAACCAAATTCGGTTTTATCAGCTTAAGTGAATTGATCGCTTCAATGCCGGAAGCAAAAAAAGCGGATTCCAACCTGCAGGATTATTCTGCTGCGCTGAACCAGAATTTTGAAGAGCAAAAAAGAGAATTCAACGAACAGGATAGCCTGCTTTCGTCAAAGGATACTGTTAAATATACCAAGGCTCAGCTTACGGTGAAAAGACAGAACCTAGCAGAACTCTATGTGAAGCTGCAGGGATACCAGCAACAGGCCAGCCAGCTCTACCAGCAGCACCAGCAGGAACTCGTTGCCCCGATTCAGAAAAAAGCGCTTGAAGCAACACAGTCAGTAGCCAAAGAAAATGGTTATACCTACGTGTTCCTCAAAGACGCTTTGCTCGTTTCGCCACCTGCGGAAGATCTGCTTCCACTGGTCAAAAAGAAACTTGGCATAAAGTAATTTCAAATTGATATTCACTGAAAACGTCGGTTGGTTAGCCGACGTTTTTTATTTTTGTTTATGGCCGGTTCTCAACCCATAGGAGTTTTTGATTCAGGTTATGGCGGATTGACTGTTCTGCAACAACTGGTCACTACGCTTCCTGAATATGATTTTATCTACCTGGGAGATAACGCCCGTGCTCCTTATGGCAACAGGTCTTTTGAAACAGTGTATCACTACACGCTCGAAGCAGTGCAGTGGTTTTTCAAACAGGGATGCCCACTCGTAATTCTCGCATGCAATACCGCCTCCGCTAAAGCACTGCGCACCATTCAACAAAAGGACCTGCCTAAAATGAATGGAGAGAAAAGAGTGCTGGGCGTCATCAGACCTACGACGGAAATCATAGGAAATTTTTCAAAGTCGGGCAGCGTCGGAATTCTCGCCACTGCAGGCACAGTGTTGTCCGAGTCTTATCCAATCGAAATAAAAAAATTCTTTCCTTCTGCCAATACATTTCAGCAGGCCTGCCCGCTTTGGGTTCCTCTCATAGAAAACAACGAGCACGATAAACCGGGCGCAGATTATTTTGTGAAGAAATATATCGATGAATTGTTATCGCAATCGGGTGATATCGATACGATTCTTCTTGCGTGCACACACTATCCGCTGATCAGGAAGAAAATTGAACAACATATTCCGCCTTCCATGCAAATCGTTACCCAGGGCGAGATTGTCGCAAGGAGTTTGCTCGACTACCTGAAGAGACATCCTGAGATAGATGAGAAATGCAGCAAACACGGGCTCAGAAAATTCTACACAACCGACGACGTCCAAGACTTCGAACAACACGCAAGCATTTTTTACGACGGAAAAGTAAATGCGGAACACGCGCAATTATCCTGATAAATTAGTTGGAGGGAGAGCCATTAATATGAGTTATTTTTGTACGGGTTAAATTGATCCGCATATGAAGCGTTGGGCGATCCATACACTAATCGGAATTTATATCATCGGCCTTGTTGCCTGCAAAAAGGATACGAGTTACGAAACCGGCAATCCCGGGGGCAATGTCGTTAGTGGGAGTTTTCATGCAAAGATCGACGGCACGCAATGGAACGCTGATTCGATCCAGTCGGCAACAGTTATTGCAGGACTTATTAATATTACGGGCATCAGCCATGACAACCAAATGATAACAATAAATGTGATTGGTCAGGCTCCTGGTACCTATGCATTAACCCAGCAAAGCTCAAGCTATGCCGCATACAACCTGCTTTCGAATGGCACGGTGACAAATTCGTATAGCACCCAGGGAAGCAGTGATCCCGCACAATCAGGGGGTTCGATAAGTTTTTCTTCTATCGATACCATTAAGAAAACAATCTCAGGCACCTTTTATTTTAATGGATTCAGCACTTCCGACAACACCAAAAAGGTAATTACTGAAGGCGTATTTACAGATATTCACTATTCTTCGACCCTGCCTCCGGCCAAGCTGACCGATACGTTTAAGGTTGATGTCAACGATACCGTTTTTGTTTCTCAAAGCATTTTGGCGAGTCTGACAGCAGGCCAGCTCGTGATCGCCGGATCCACATTGGATGGCAGTAAATCGGTAGGGCTTTATATGCCCGGAAATATCACACCCGGTGACTACACGCTGGATGCATTCGGTGGAACCTATATCGGTCAGTATAGCCCCAATCCCAATACTTTAATGGTTTCCAAAGGTATTGGCACCCTCACAATCCTTGAAAATGACGCTGTTGCCCGCAGGATCAAGGGTAATTTCTTCTTTACGGCAGCCGATATTCCTGATACCATGACGGCCGCCATTTCAAACGGTTATTTTTCGGTAGGATATTAGACAGAATTCTGTTGGCAGTTCAGGCGGTTTTTCCTAATTTTGCCCTCCTTTCATAAACGGATATGGTGGTCCGTTTCGATGATCTGAAATTTACTGATGCCAGGCATCAGCATTTTAAGCGAATTAAAAATTAGTAAAAATGAAACGTACATTTCAACCGCACAGGCGCCGCCGCAAAACCGTCCACGGTTTCAGAAAGCGCATGCAGACAGCTAACGGCCGTAAGGTATTGGCCAGCCGCCGCAAAAAAGGAAGGACAAAGCTGACAGTTTCCGACGAATCAAAACTGAAATAACCAGTTTCCGCATTAATGCGGGCATTGAACAATATATCGTAGCTCCGGCCCCGCCGGGGCTATTTATTTTTACAGAAACTAATCATCATCGCCAGGACGAATACATTAGGCAGTAATGAACGGCTCAAGAGCCGCAAAACAATCGAAAAGATCTTCGGGGAGGGCAGGCATTTTTCACTCTTTCCGTTCAAAGTATTTTACCTCTTTCTTCCATCCGGCGAGCCTCTCCAGGCCGGCTTTAGCGCGAGCAGCAAGGCGTTTAAGAAAGCTGTCGACCGCAACAGGATCAAGCGGCTCAGCCGCGAAGCCTACCGCCTGCAAAAAATGGAATTGCTGACGTCGCTGAAGAACAAAAAAAATGCAATGGTTGTTTTCTTCATATTCAATGGCAAAGAAATTCCCGAATACCAGATTGTTTACAAAAAGATGGGAGCTGCACTTGAAAGACTGTTAAAATTGAGCAATGAAAAAGATTCGCTATCTGCTTAGCCTTCCTTTTATCCTGCTGATCAAATTATACCAATGGGTGCTTTCGCCATTGCTGGGACCAAAATGCAGATACACACCGACCTGCTCACAATATGCCATTGAAGCTTTTAAGAAGTATGGGATCTTTAAAGGCGGCTGGCTCGCCATCAAACGAATTTCAAAATGCCATCCCTGGGGCGGACATGGCTATGATCCTCTACCCTAAACTATTTTTTCAGAATGCCGCTGGCCCTATTCTTTGTGCATGCTCGGCAGCTTGCTGAGAATTTCTCTTTCTTCCTTATTCGTATAAAACTTATAGAGTTCGGGCACCGAACCCGCGTCGAAGGATGCAGGGATCTTTGTGAAGGGGCCAAATATTTTTGCTCCTGTTACAGAAGTGACCTTGACCATTTTTCCGGGAGGAACAAAATAATTCTTATTTGCTGCGCTAACATTTTGTCCGGTAAGCAATTTCGCGATGCTGTCCGCCTGCTGCTCCATTTCTTCGTGTGTGATCCTGTTGGTACTCTGCGCACCGACATGCTGCAGGCTTCCGACTACTGTATCGTTTTTAAGATTCAGAATATACAAACCATCTTCCCCCGCATCGGCTTTGAAATTGCCAGCTGGTGATTCAATGCTGAGCTGAACAGGTTCGCTTCCGGCGAAATCCAATTCTTTTTCATTGTGCGTGCTGCCTTCCGTGACTTTAATATTTTTTTGCGAATTGTCCACCCGGATATCATTGCTGGCGTAAACAATGATTTTTTTCTGATGGCTGGTGCAGGCGATTTGCGTAAGCGAAATAATAGTTACCGCAAGCAGTAATTTTTTCATGTCGTAGTGATTTGAAAGAATAATCCCGGCAAAAGGTACCGGGATTGAAAAAACGCTATGAATATACAATTGATTTTTAAAGTGCAGCCTCGTATCTTTTATTGGTGACATCCCAGTTGACCACATTCCAGAATGCCGCAAGATAATCCGCGCGGCGATTTTGATATTTCAGATAGTAGGCGTGTTCCCAAACGTCCACGCCAAGAATTGGCGTACCCTTGACTTCGGCAACATCCATTAAGGGATTGTCCTGGTTTGGAGTGGAACTGACGATGAGTTTGCCGTCCTGTTCCACCAGCCATGCCCAACCGCTGCCGAAACGCGTCATGCCTGCCTGCGCAAATTTTTCCTTGAATGAATCAAAAGAACCAAATTCGGCTTCAATAGAATCTTTCAATTTACCTATCGGAGAGCCACCCGCATTGGGAGCAAGGCTTTCCCAAAAAAAGCTGTGGTTCCAATGTCCCCCACCGTTATTTCTGACAGCAGGGCTGATGCTGCCGGCTTTTTGAACGAGTTCTTCCAGCGATTTTCCTTCATTCGGTGTTCCGGCGATCGCTTTATTCAGATTATCTACATAAGCCTGGTGATGTTTCCCATGATGTATCTGCATCGTCAATGTATCGATATGCGGCTCTAACGCACTATGTGCATAGGGTAACGCAGGTAAAGTAAATGCCATAACTATAGGTTTTTGAAATTGATGAATATGCTTTTTGGGACAACAAATGTACTGATCAAAGGTTGATTACTCAAAACAAAAAGCATTAACCAAATAGTTTAGACAATGCGCGAACGGTTAAAAACTATTGGTCACCGGAGAAAAAGCCATTTGCCAGATTCAATTTCCGGTAATTTTTTCTACACCTTTTCTCGCTCTGGTAAAATGCCTCGGAAGTTCCTGACGATAATATTTGCAGGTTTGCAAAACGGCGAGCAGCACTAAAATTTTTCATTTATCGTTCGAAAAATTTTCCATCATTTTTGTAGTATCTTTCTGCCTCATCCATAAACCAGATTTACATGGCCAACAGGCGTTCGCAAAATTCAAGAAGAAAATTCATTCACCAGGTGAGTAGGGGCATCATGGGTGCAACCCTTGTTCCCGAACTATTACGTGCAAATTCTAATGTTGCCAGGGTGGAATGGCTGAACAGGATTGAAAAATATGCCGCCAACGATCAGGTTCAGGTAGCGTTAATCGGCGCAGGTGGAATGGGAAATGCGGATGCCGACACCTGCAAAACAGTGCCCGGCGTAAAAATTATCGCTGCCTGCGATCTTTACGATGGAAGATTGGAATCGGCAAAAAAGAAATTCGGCAACAATATCTTCGTAACAAAAGATTATAAAGAAATCCTTGCCCGAAAAGATATTGACGCCGTGATCATCGGCACGCCCGATCATTGGCACAAGGACATTTCCGTGGACGCGATGAACAGCGGTAAAGCCGTTTATTGCGAGAAGCCCATGGTTCATGACATCACCGAAGGCCCGGCCGTCATTGCCGCGCAAAATAAGAACAAGTCGGTATTCCAGGTCGGCAGCCAGGGCATGAGCTCGCTCGGAAATGAAAAGGCCAGACAACTTTACGAATCCGGCGCCATTGGCCAGTTGAATTATGCGGAAGGTTTTTGGGCACGCAACTCCCCCGGTGGTGCATGGCAGTATGAAATTCCTGCGGACGCTTCTGAGAAAACCGTTGACTGGAAAAAATTCCTGAAAAACAATCCCGATCACGGATTCGACCCCAAACGCTTTTTCAGATGGCGTTGTTACCGCGACTATGGAACAGGCGTTTCCGGCGACCTTTTTGTTCACCTGTTCAGCAGCCTTCATTTTATTGTGAGTTCAGTGGGACCCGATAAAGTAATGGCTACAGGAGGCCTCCGGTATTGGAAAGATGGAAGAGAAGTTCCCGATATTTTGCTGGGCATGTTCGATTATGCGGCCAGCGATAAACATCCGGCGTTCAATCTTTCCTTGCGTGTCAACTTCGTGGATGGCACAGCCGACAACACTTATCTGCGTCTTGTGGGTAACGAGGGTTCGATGATCGTGGAATGGGATAAAGTGACACTGACCAAAAATAAATCCTACCCGCCTAACGCCAACGACTATCCTGCTGCCGCTAATCATCCAGATCCTTTTGCTTATGACCGGAAGATCATGGTCGAACCGGATGCCGTCGTTTTTAAGGCGGAAGAGGGATACAAGGGCGCGCATTTCGATCACCATTATAATTGGATACATGCGGTACGCGGAGGCAAGACTGTTATGGAAGACGCAGTCTTCGGATATCGCGCCGCCGCGCCTGCCTTGCTTTGTAATGACAGCTATTTCCAGGGAAAAACAATCTATTGGGATCCCCAAAAACTGGAATTGAAAACTATAAAATAAATTGCAGGACAACTGCCCGATTAAAATACTTTTTAAAACAGCTATATGAATAAAAAACTTTTACTGCTCGCTCCGGCGGCAATAGCCATTGGCCTCGTTTCTTTTTTCAGGCCGGCCAAAAAAACAGATTTTTTCCAGAAAGACAATGAGCTGACCGCAGCCGAAAAAAAGGAAGGATGGGTCCTGCTTTTTGACGGGAAATCCATTGACAATTGGCGGACCTATAAAAATCTTCCCGATAACAGCTGGGAAATTGTCAATGGCCAGTTGCATTGCAAAAAAGATGGTGTTACCCAACGCGCCGACCTCGTTACAAAAGATCAATACGCCAGTTTTGAAATTGAATTGGATTGGAAAGTAGAAAAAGGCGCCAATAGCGGTTTACTTTACCATGTTCTCGAAACACAAAAATCTTCCTACGAAACCGGCCCGGAATACCAGCTCATCGATGATTTGGGTTATGCCGAGAAACTTGAAGACTGGCAAAAAAGCGGAGCTGATTATGCCATGCATCCTCCAAGCAAAATCGCGTCAAACCCTGTCGGGCAGTATAACCATACCAAACTTGTAGTAAATGGGGCACATGTTGAGCACTGGCTCAATGGTGTAAAAGTGGCCGACTTCATGGCCTGGACGCCTGAATGGGAAAAATTAAAAACCTCTGGCAAATGGAAAGATTATCCTGACTATGGAAAGGCAAAGAGCGGATACATCGCATTGCAGGACCATGGCGGAGGCATCTGGTTCAAAAATATCAAGATCAAAAAACTCTAGCCTGTCTCAGACGTATTTCGATTAAGGAATTTGAATAGCTGGAAGTTAACGGCGCGCGCGAAAGAAATCCTTCATCAATGAAGCACATTCTTCTTTAAGAATGCCATTGGTCAGCATTGTCTTGGGATGAAACGGCCATGGTGCAAAACCCAATTCTTCAATGGACGGACAGGGGATCACATATTTTCTGTAGCCATTTTTTTCATCCTCCGCTCCGTATACCACACGTCCTATTTTACTCCAGTAAAGAGCGCCCGCGCACATGAGGCAGGGTTCAACTGTAATATAGATCGTTGCGTCAGGGAGATATTTCGAACCAAGGAAGTTGAATGCGGATGTCAATGCAATGATTTCGGCGTGTGCAGTAGGATCGTTCAGTCGCTCCACCTGGTTATGGCCGCGGGCAATGATCTTGTTATTCATGATGATCAATGCTCCCACGGGAATCTCTCCATCTTCATAAGCCTTCTTTGCTTCTTTGATGGCCTGCAGCATATAATATTCATCCGTCATGTCAATCAAAATTATAAATTTTATTTTTGATCGATCCAAGCGATTCCCATGAGCAGTTCCCTCTATTACATCATGTTTTGTATGATTGCAGGCGTAGCTGCTGTTATCCTGCTCACGACAAAATATAAGGTGCATGCTTTCTTTGCGCTTTTCATTGCCTGTTTTATCACGGGAATCCTCCTCCGGATGCCTTTGCCACAAATCATCGGCACCATGAAGGATGGATTCGGGAACATCATGAAGTCACTCGGCTTGATCATCGCGCTTGGCACTACCCTGGGCGTTGTGCTGGAAAAAAGCGGAAGCACGAGGGTAATGGCTGATTATATCCTTCGAAAAACCGGAGACCGAAACGCCAGCATTGCCATGAGCATTACCGGGTTTATTGTCGGACTGCCGGTTTTTTGCGACTCGGGATATATTGTTTTGAACGGACTGATCAGGCCCATGTCAAAACGGACTGGCATACCCGTTATCATGCTGGCAATTTCGTTGGCCACCGGCCTGCTGTCGGTGCATTGCCTCGTTCCTCCCCATCCCGGCGTAGCGGCCGCCGCAGGAACTTTGGGCGTGGATTTTGGCAGGCTCATCATATTCGGAACTATCACAGCAATACCGGCAATGATCATCGGACATTGGTGGACCATGAGATCTGCGCGGAAACTCAGTACATTCACAACGCCCGACCCGGATCCGGGAGATGAGGACGAACA
>Ga0206955_1088_pt1 | contig 24930 bp, 11 predicted proteins | sample Alteio_BWOrgHeat_34_FD_153247 | JGI IMG/M metagenome (GOLD analysis project Ga0206955, IMG submission 153247) | Enriched cells from forest soil in Barre Woods Harvard Forest LTER site, Petersham, Massachusetts, United States -... | ecosystem: Environmental > Terrestrial > Soil > Temperate forest >...
TAGGGCGCGGCCCGATGTAAGGTTACGGTTGGCGCCGCCAGTTATTGACGGGATCAGGTTATCTTTTGCCTGGTTGAGACCAATATGTGCCTGCTCGGCAGTAACTGATGCCTGTTTTACGCTTAAATTATTTTTTATGGCAATATCAAGGCATTGCTGCAGGGTAATCACAGTGTCCTGCTGTGCCTGCGCTAAAATACCGCAGGCTAAAAAAAGTATCGTTAAAAAGTATTTACTAAATCGCATTTTATAGTTTTCTATTTATTTGTAGTTCAGAATTTTCTTGAGGATGAAACTTTACCGTCAAGCAGATCAATTATACGCGACCCGTATTCCGCATTTTTTTCAGAATGGGTTACTTGTATAATGGTTACCCCGTCTTCCTTATTCAACTTGCGGAACAGCGTCATGATCTCCTCACCTTGTTTGGAATTTAAGTTCCCGGTAGGCTCATCGGCCAGTAATAATTTTGGTTTTGCTATCAATGCACGGGCAATACCTACCAGTTGCTGCTGCCCACCGGACAGCTGCGCCGGGAAAAGGTCTTTTTTCCCAACGATCTGGAAACGGTCAAGGATATCGGCAACCATGGCTTTACGCTCGGTGCTTTTATAATCCTGGTAAATCAACGGTGTTTCGATGTTTTCATAAACGGTAAGCTCATCAATTAAATGATAAGCCTGGAAAACAAACCCGATGTACTGCTTATATAAAGCCGAGCGCTGTTTCTCTTTAAGCTGATGAACCGCATTCCCCACAAAATAGTGGTAACCATCGGTAGGCTCATCCAGCATGCCGATAACATTTAATAGCGTTGATTTCCCCGAACCTGAAGGGCCCATAATGGATATAAATTCGCCTTCATCAACTTCAAGGTTAATATCGTTTAGTACGAAGTTCTTATTTCCGCCAACCTGGTAATATTTTGATACGTGTTGTAATGATAACATTTGTTTTTAATTATTGAATTAGTGAATGATTGAATTATTGATTTTAAGTACGATACTTTTTTTAAATTAAATCCGATCCCGATAGCTATCGGGACGAGCAGCCGATATCCGAAATTCTTTGAATTGCTAATTTATAAATAAGTATTTAACCATTTTCAATATCATCATCATTATGGCACAAGTGTATCAATAACATACCAAACTACTATCTTTTTAATTATCAGATACTTATACATAAAACAGATATAAAATACTGTCCGCTAATGTAACAGGGAGCGTACGGTAATGATACAATTGTTTTTAGTCCGAAAGTCGGGAAAGTCAGCAAAGTCCGAAAGAAGCTTTGCGGTAGGATGGCTTTTTGCTTTTTTCCTAATCTCTAATCTCCAGTCTCTAATCACTAGCTTACTCGCTCCTCAAACTTTTAACTGGGTTTGCTACTGCAGCTTTAATCGATTGAAAACTAACCGTGAAAAAAGCGATTAATATTGATGCTAAACCTGCTATCACAAATATCCACCATTGAATGCTTATCCTGAAAGCATAGCCTTGCAGCCAATGATGTACCGCGTACCAGGCTATGGGCCAGGAGATCAGGTTGGCAAATAAAACAAGCTTCAAAAAACTCCCCGAAAGCAGCAGCGTAATATTTTGTACCGATGCCCCCAATACTTTCCTTACCGCTATCTCTTTTACCCGTTTTTCTGCGGAGTGGGAAGCTAAACCAAACAAACCCAGACAGGAGATAAAAATAGCCAGCCCGGCCAGTATGCCGACGATCTGGCTCACCTGATTGTCGGCCTTATAAACCTCGTTAAAATGATCATCCAGAAACTGGTATTCGAACGGGTAATCAGGGTAAACGCTATCCCATTTTGATTTAATGAATGCCAGCGCCGCAGTGGTGTTACTCCCACTGATCTTAACCGAAATGTCTCTGAATCCCGAATGCATCGCACTCACCAAAAACATTGGTTCAATTTTATATTGCAGGGAATTAAAGTTGAAATTTTTTGCAACACCGGTTATCGTCCCCAACGAGTCAAAACCAAATTTTTGGCCGACCAATGATGACAAAGGCTTTTTGGGGAAATCTTTTAATAATTCCTTCGCCAGGGCCTCGTTAACAATATATTGCCTGTAATCAGGCGTCTTATCGCCCGAGAAATTTGTACCGGCAACTAATTTAATTTTATAAAGATTAATATAATTGGTATCGACCACCAAAAGCGTGGTGCCCAGGTCCTGTTTGGGCCCGAATGACGGCCTGAAAGAGACCCCGGTTTGATCTAAATGGCTGCCTAAAATATCCTGCGATGCGGTTACCCCTGAAACCAACGTACTGCCCGACAGCTCACTTTTGAACAGGTCGTATTTTTTTGTGGTGATGCCGTCTAATGGAATATTCACAATCTGTTCGCGGTTATAGCCAGGGTCTTGTTTTTGCATAAACCGTAATTGTTTTAATACAAATACAGTAGCGATCATCAGGAAAATAGCGCTGGCAAATTGGGTTATGACCAATATATATTCGTAATAAACCCTTGTTTTTACCTAGCTGAACAGAGCCTTTTAAAACCCTTGATGCCTGGAATGAGGATAAATAGATAGCCGGATAAATACCTGAAATCAAGCCAATTAAAACCGTACCACCTAAAACGGTAAGTAAAACCGTGATACTACTGAATATATGAAATGATATTTCCCTGTCGCTAAGGTTATTGATATAAGGTAATGCCAGTTCAACCAAAACAATTGCAAATACTAATGCCAATAGCGAAATTAAAACTGTTTCGCCCAGAAACTGAAACGCAAGCTGGAAGCGATAGGCTCCAATTGATTTGCGGATGCCCACTTCTTTTGCTCTCTCTGCGGAGCGCGCAGTGGAGAGATTGATGAAATTAACACAGGCAATTACCAAAACAATCAACGCAATAACAGCGAACAAGTCGGTTGATTTTTTATCAAATTTTTGATAATTAATGTAGTCAAGGCCAATATCGGCGGAGTTGGCGTGTACATCTTTTAAGGGCAGGGTAAACAGCTTATAATATTTCCAGCCATCGCCTTTGAGGTGCCTTTTTAAGTAAGCCGGAAATTTGGCATCCAGGGCTGCTGCATCTGTTCCGGGAGTCAGCTCAAAGAAAGTGTCCAGCCAGTTACCGCCCCAGTTGGTAAACATCCATGGCTTATAAATACTGCTGAACGAAAATAAGGCGTCGAATTGCAGTTGTGAATTCTTAGGAACATTGGCCATCACACCTGTTACAGCAAAAATGGTGGTGTCATCTCCGTAATGGGTAATGATTTTACCAATTGGGTCGGCATTGCCAAACAGCTTTTTGGCAGTCTCTTCCGTAATCAGAGCGCTATTCGGTTTAAGTAAAGCAGTTTGCCCTTCACCTTTTATCACTTTAAAATCAAATATCTTAAGGAAGGTGGAATCAACAAAAAAGGCCTGCGGCAGGAAGATCTTTTTATTGTTTTGTGTTAGCTGATATTTATTCACCCAATGCACCCTTGTGAAGTTCTTTATCTCAGGAAATTCCTGTTTTATGGTGGGTCCCATTGGGAACATAGACAAGGCTACCTTTTGCGTAGCTCCCTGTGCACCTATTGTTTGCACCTCGTTTAAACGGTAAATATTTTTTGTATGAAAATTATCGAAGCTCTTTTCATATGACACAAAGAGCATGATCACAATACAGGCCGCCATCCCAACGGAAAGGCCAATGATGTTGATTCCCGAAAAAACCTTGTTTTTCCAGATGTTGCGCCAGGCGGTTTTTAAATAGTTTTTTATCATAACAACTAATTATTGAATTAGTGATTTAGTGAATTATTGAATTGGTCAATTCATTACGCTGTCACTGGTTATTGGTCATTTGCTTCGCGTCATTTAGTCATTGGTCATTTGCTTCGCGTCATTAGTCATTAATAGCCAGCGTTCAATGACTAATGACCAATGACTATTCCGATCTCAAGCTTGTCACCGGGTTGCTTAAAGCCGCCTTTATCGCTTGAAAACTGATTGTTAATATGGTGATTACTAAAGCTGCTGCTGCTGCCAGTACAAATACGCCCGGCCCTATAGTTATCCGGTAATCGTATTTGCGCAGCCAGTTACTCAAAAAATATAAAGCAATGGGCGAGGCAATAACACAGCTTATCATCACCAGTAATATAAAATCACGCGATAGCAGTAACCATACCTGCACTACCGAGGCCCCTAATACCTTGCGTATACCTATTTCTTTGGTGCGTTGCTCGGCAACGTAAGCTGCCAGACCGAACAAGCCGAGACAGGATATAAAGATGGCCAGGCCGGCAAAAACGCCCGCGAGTTTGCCAACAAGTACTTCCAGGTTAAATTTGCCATTGTATTCGTCGTCAACAAACCGGTAGCTAAAGGGATAGACCGGGTTATACTTGTCGAATATTTTACCGATCTTTTCAATAGCTTCATGGGTGTTTGCGCCTGGTGATAAGCGGTACATGGCAAAATTACTGCCGCGGCCGTGAACAAAGACGGTTGGCTCAACGGGGGTGAATGGCGATTCCATCAACGCATCTTTCACTACGCCCACTATTTTCGCCTGGCCATTTATGCCATCAAAAGTGACTAACTGATTAAGCGGCTCTTTCAGGCCCATGCGCCTGGCTGCGGCCTGGTTTATAATAATGTTCGATGTATCAGCGCTCCAATTCGGCAAAAAATCACGGCCCTCGGCCAGCTTCATGCCTACTGTTTTAAAATAACTGTCGGATACCGATACCGCGCCGACATTTATTCCAAGTTCGCCAACGCTCTGGCCCGGCCACTTCTCAATACCTGTGTGCCAGTAAATCCCCGTTATCGGGCTCGATGCCCGGGCCACACTTTCAATGGTTCCGGTTGCAAGCAAATCATTCTTAAGCGCATCATAGTGATTGTTTAAATCATCACTCATATCGGTAGTAACCAGCCTGTCAGCGCTATACCCGGTGGGCCTGTTTTTGGCATGCTGTATTTGCTGGTAAATAATAATGGTGCTGATAATTAAAGCAATAGAGCAGCTAAACTGAAGTACCACCAAAATCTTACGGGGCAATGCGGCTGCTTTGCCAACCTGTATGGCCCCTTTTAATACCTTAACAGGATTGAATGACGAAAGATAAAACGCTGGCCTGCTACCAGCTAATAAACCTGTGATTAGCACGTATAGGATCATAATAATCCAAAACACCGTGTTGGCATATGGTATTTTTATATCAGTGCCCGTAAGTGTATTAAATGATGGCAATGCCAATTGGGCAAAAAGCACAGAGAATAAGAAAGCAATAAATGTAATCAGTATAGATTCTGTTAAAAACTGAAATATAAGGTCTTTACGCTGCGAACCTATAGCTTTTCTTACGCCTACTTCCCTGGCCCGCTTTTCCGACCTTGCCGTCGACAAGTTCATAAAATTGATGCAGGCAATAAGCAATACCAATATCCCAATAATGCTGAACATGCGCACATAATCGATAAATCCGCCAGCTTCCTTACCCTTCTTAAATTCAGAATATAAATGCCAGTCGGACACCGGGTGCAAAAGCACCGCCGGTTTAACAGGGCGCATCTTTGGGCCGCCGTTATAAACAATATTCCTGATTTTTGGCGCTAATTTGACATAATCAACCCCTGGCTTAAGCTGAACAAATATCTGGAAGGAGTTATTATAGTAAGTAGTTCTGGCGCTTTTCATCCAGTCCTGGGTAGCCTCGTTAAAGCTGAAAGGCATCAGGTAATTAAATTGCAGGGTGGAGTTTTTCGGTATATCATTCATAATACTGGTCACCTTTAGACTATATTTATTGTCTATCCTTACCAATTTCGCCATTGGGTCGGCATTCCCGAAAAGCGCTTTTGCTGTCGATTCAGTTAAAACAATGGAAAAGGGATCCTTCAAAACATCATTCTTATTTCCTTTTATCAAGGGATACTGAAACATTTTTAAAAAATCCGACCCAATGGCTGCCCCATTCATATAAAGCTTTTTGGCGCCGACTAACAAATCATGCTGACCCATCCAGTCGGTTTCGGCAACATATTTTACCTCAGGATACTGTTTTCGCAATACGTCGGCTATCGGCAGCGAAACGGCTTGTTGTGTATGTTCACCTTCGTGCGGATCGGTAAAATTCAGCTCCACCTGGTATAAAGATTTATAATCAGGCAGAAATTTGTCGTACGAATATTCATTAACAACCCACAAGGCAATCAATAAAGCTACAGCCATCCCGGCGGCAAGCCCGATAATGTTAAGCGCGCTGTAAACTTTATTATTCAGGATATTGCGCCAGGCGATTTTTAAATAATTCTTTATCATGTTTCCGGGTATTTAAATGTTTCCGTTAAACTACTAATAGATTAGGAGTAAATATTGTGCCTTAATATAAATAACTCATAATCAATTATTTAATCTACAGCAATTTATCAACGTGTGCGAAAGTGGAACATGCACTGTACGAAAACGATACAGTTTGCTTGCCTGAACCCGAATTTTCATAATTAAAGAATTTGCAGAATCAGGAAATTGACTTCAGTGAATTCTTAAATCCCTAAAATTCGAGTTCCGACTGCTATTCGGTCCTCAAACTCTTTACCGGATTCATTAAAGCAGTCTTTATGGCCTGGAAACTGATAGTGATCAATGCAAATAAAACAGCAAATACACCAGCAAGCAAAAATACCGACCAACTGATATTAATTCTATTTGCATAGTCCTGCAACCATTTGCTCATTAAATACCAGGCTATTGGCGACGCAATAACGAAAGCTATAAAGATCAATTTTAGGAAATCAGTCAAAAGGAGCCTGGCAATGTTCAGCACCGAAGCGCCCAACACTTTTCGTATTCCAATTTCTTTGATGCGATTAATGGCCGCCAATGCTGCCAGGCCGAGCAAACCAAGGCAACCCAGGAAAATCGAAATGCCTCCGGCTATGCCAACTATACTGCTCCACCGCTGTTCGGCATTATAATAGCTGTTCACATCTTCATCCAGAAAGCTATATTTCATCGGGACGCCTGGCATCGAGCTGCTCCATGCTTTTAGCATAATAGCTAGCGCCTTAGCCGGGTCACCAGGTTTTATCCGTACGTAAAAATGAATGGATCCTTTATCGGGGGACAATTCAAACACCTGGTTCTTTACCTCCTCGCTCAAGGGGCGGTAATTAAAGTTTTTTACAACCCCTATTACCAAAGCATTCTGTCCCTGGAAGTGCGGTATTTCCTGCCCAATTGCGTTTTGCGGGTTCCATCCAAAAGCCTTCATCATTGTTTCATTAATGATAATCCGTTTTGTGGTGTCACTTGCCTGTGACGGCAAAAAGTTCTCGCCCGCTATCAATTTGATACCCATAACTTTAATGTAATCAGCGTCAACTCCATTTATCGCAGCTGAAAGCCCTTTGTCCGAGTATCCTAATAAATCCTGTCCTGCGCCTAATCCTGCCTGCGCACTTGTTATCCCTAAAATTTCAGGATGATTAAGTACAGCCTGTTTAAACACAGGGAAGGTTTTATTAGGGTCGGTTTGAGCAGCGTCAATGGCAAGAATATTTTCCTTGTCAAAACCGGGGCTTTTGTTAATTAAATACCTTGTTTGCTTAAGTATTACAATTGTAGAAATAATTAATACGATAGATAAGACGAATTGAAAGGTGACCAACGATTTCGTAAAAAGATTTGCCCCGCCAATCCTGATCTTGTTTTTCAGCACTTCAATTGGCTTAAAACCCGATAATACCAAAGCCGGGTAGCTGCCAGCCAGTAAGCCAACGATGAGCAGCAGGGCCGTCATTGCCAAAATTGCCCGCAGGTTGAAGAGCATAGAAAAATGCAAAGCGCCGCCCGACAAATTATTAAACCAGGGTAACAACAGGTTGGCGCCAATTAAACCAAGCAAAGTGGAAATAAACGACAACAGTAAAGATTCGGTGAGGAATTGGAACACTATCTGTTTCCGCTCTGCGCCAATTACTTTTCGCACACCCACCTCTTTGCTTCTTCCGGCAGAACGCCCAATCGCGAGCGTGGTAAAATTGATGCAGGCTATCAGCAGTATGCCGCCAGCAATAGCTAATAATATCCAGATGGTCTTTAAATCGATAATGCCGTAGTCCGTAAATGACCAGCCATGAAACCAGGTATCGGTATGGATAGAAAGTAAGGGCTGCAGCCTGAATGCCACCGGCAGGTCGTTTCCTATCCACTTATAGCCGGCATTTTTCAAACCGGCAACAAAGCCGGGATTAGCGGCCTGAAAGTAACTTGCCAGTCTTTTCGGATCATCCGCTAACTTACTGCCCGGACGTAGTTGTACGTATGTTTCCCATACTGTTGGGTGCCAGCTACTCCCTATAAAAAATCGATTTTTATTAGCCAGGGCAAAGCCGAAATTCCCCAGCACATCAAAACGGATAGTGGAATTGCCGGGGATATCTTTCGCAACGGCGCTCACTTTAAATGGATAAAACGCAGTACCAATTTGTATTTCAACGGTTTTACCAACCACGTCGTCGTTGCCAAATAATGTCTTTGCCCTTGATTCCGTTAAAACAATATCATTCGTCTGAAGCAAGGCAGAAGCTGAATTTCCATATTTTAACGGAAAAGTAAAAATCGAAAAGAACGATTGATCAGCGAAAGTGATGCTTACCCTGTGCACATTGTTACCTGAACGCAAAAGGTTTTCGCCCCATGGCAACTGCAGGCGCACAAAGTCCACTACATCCGGAATATTCCGCTTCATTGTTTCACCCATCGGGGTCGGCGCCCACCAATCGGTATACTCTTGCGGCGATTTTCCGTCGATTGATCTGTCAAATACATAAGGGCGATAAATGCTTGGCGCATTTTTATGGAATTTGTCGAAACTAAGCTCATAGGCCGAAAACAGTAACAGCAAAATAAAGCAGGCAATACCTACCGAGAGCCCAAAAACATTAATGAAGGCAATAACCCGCTGCTTTTGCAGGTTCCTGATCGCAATTTTTAAATAATTCCTTATCATGTTGTTTAGTCATTAGTCATTTGCTTCGTGTCATTGGTCATTGTCTCACTGGTCATTTGCTTCGGGTCATTAGCCATTAATTGCGCGCGTTCAATGACTAATGATGTAATGACCAATGACTATTCACTCCTAAGGCTCTTCACCGGGTTCATCAACGCTGCTTTTATTGCTTGGAAGCTTACGGTAGCCAGGGCTATTAGCAGCGCTGTTATCCCTGCAACTGCAAATACCCACCAGTCAATATTTACCCTGTACTGGTAAGCTTGAAGCCATTTGTTTACGCCCCACAATGCAAAAGGGAAGGCAATCACACACGATATACCAACCAGCTTTAAAAAGTCTTTTGATAAAAGCCCGGCCAGGCCGGAAACGGATGCCCCAAGTACTTTGCGGATCCCGATTTCTTTTATCCTGCGTTCGGCAGTGTAAGCCGCCAGGCCGAATAGGCCTAAGCACGAGATAAATATGGCCAACGACGCAAAAACGCCTGCTAATGTGCCGGTTAGCGTTTCTGTTTTAAACAATTGCTTAAAATCACTGTCGATAAATTGATACTCAAATGGGTAGCCGGGATAATCGGCCTTTACTATGGCGCCCGTTTTAGTTAGTGCATCTTGTATATCGACACCTGGTTTAAAACGGATGCTTAAAATGCTTGTGCCGACCGGATGATTATACAATACCAACGGAGCCGCCTGGCCATACATATCGTTATACAAATAGTCTTTCAGGATGCCGATCACAGTCAAAGGCCTGGTGCCGCCCTCGCGAAGGATGCCGCCTACCCTTCCTTCTTTGCTCATTTGTTTGGCAAAAGCCTCGTTGATGATCACATTATTGCTGTCGATTTTCGAATCATTATTAAAATCATGACCCGCAGCCAGTTTAAAGCCCATTGTTGAAATAAACTGTGGACTTACATTTTGCCAGGAGATAAGCGGGTTTTTGGAGGCATCCTTGCCATCCCATGCATAGTTATCGTTATTGCTGCCTATTTCAAGTACTTTATCATCGCTCAGTGCTGCGTTTGCGACGATGCCCGAACGCATCAGGTCGTTATAAACCGGTGCAAAGCCATCTGCCTGTTTGCCCTGCAATTGGATGTATACCAGGTTATCCTTGTTGTAACCAATACTGCGATTTTTTACATGCTGGATCTGCTGGTAGATAATTACTGTGCCAATGATCAAGATAATGGATACAGAAAACTGCAACACCACCAAGCTTTGCCTGATAAAACCAGAACTGGCGCTTGATTTGATCCTGATGTTTTTAAGTACTGATATCGGGTTAAAGCCCGATAAATAAAATGCCGGATAACTCCCTGCCAATAAACCAGTTATAACGCCTATCCCGATGAGATAGATCAAATGCGAAGGATCAAAAACATCAACCACCAACTCCTTTTGCACCAGGTTGTTAAATGATGGCAATGCCAGGTATATCAACCCTACGGCCACCAAAACGGCGATAAACGACATGATAACCGCTTCTCCGATAAACTGGCCGATCAGCTTGCCCTTACCTGCCCCCATAACTTTGCGAACACCAACCTCTTTTGCCCGCTGTTCCGATCTGGCGGTCGACAGATTCATGAAATTGATGCAAGCGATCAGTAAGATGATCCAGGCAATGAAGGAAAATGTTTTTACGTACTGAATCCTGCCACCATCCATTTTACCGTCAGTGAAATTATTGTGCAGGTTCCAGTCGTTCATCGCGAAAAGGAAACATTGGGTTGTGTTGGTTGCCTTTGTTTTTGAGGCGATGTACTTGCTCAATTTTTGGTTTATAACGGCTAAATTGGCATTAGGTTCCAGCTCCACAAGGGTACGGCACCAGTTGGCGCCCCATATAATCATCCAGGGCTGTTTATGGTCGATATTCGCCATTGGAGCCAGCCATTGAAATTGATAAGTGGAGTTTTGGGGTAGGTCTTTAAATACCCCGGTAACGGTGAAAAGCTGATCGTTATCCACCTTTAGTGTTTTCCCCATCGGATCGGTATCTCCAAAAAACTTTTTAGCCATCGTTTCGCTGATCACAACCGATTTGAGCTGGGCGAATACATTTGTTGCGGCCCCTTTTACAAATGGCAATTGCAGCATCGAAAGCAATTCAGGATCAGCATAATTGCCTTTTTCGGTTGTCGCTTTCTCCCCCACTGCAAACAACGGATTGTCGCCATCGCCAGTCATTCTCGCCGTATTTTTTATACCGGGGATCTCCGCTTTTATCGCTTTCCACATCGGCCCTGGCGTGCCGAAAAAGGTACTGGTTTTGCCGTTGTACGTTTGATTTTCGTAAACCTTATACAGCAGGTCGCGTTTGGCGTAATTGTGGTTATACATCATTTCGTCCTGCACCCACAAAAATATCAGCGAGGCGCAAGCGATGCCGATTGCCAGTCCGGCAATATTTAAAAAGCTGAAGCTCCTGTTTTTTAACAGGCTGCGGAGGGTGGTTTTAATGTAGTTCTTTATCATTTTATTTAGTCATTGGTCATTTGCTTCGCGTCATTTAGTCATTTAGCTGCGCTGTCATTGGTCATTTGCTTCGCGTCATTAGTCATTGGTTGCCCAATAGCTGCGTTCAATGACTAATTACGTAATGACCAATGACTATTCAGCCTTAAGGCTCTTCACCGGGTTAACCAAAGCTGCACGTATGGCCTTATAGCCTACTGTTAACCAGGCAATTATTACCGATACCACTATGGCTACTACGAATATCCAGGGTGTTATATTTATCCGGTAGGCAAAGTTTTGCAGCCAGGCGTTCATAAAATACCACCCCGCAGGCACCGCTATTATAAATGATATAGTGATTAGTATCATGAACTCTTTGGAGAAGAGCAAAACAATGCTGCTTATTGATGCCCCTAAAACCTTGCGGATACCAACTTCTTTTGTGCGTTGCACTGCCATAAAGGATACCAGCCCATACAAACCCAGGCAGGAAATAAAAATGGCTACGCAGGCAAAAATTTTGTATACCAAAGCCAATTGGTTTTCCTGTTTGTAGAATTTGGCGATGTTATCGTCCAGGAAAAAGCCACTATAAGCGTATTCAGGATAGGTGTTTCCCCAAAGTTTTTGAACAGCAGCAGCCGTTGCCGACAGGCTTTTGGTTTGAATTTTTACGGCCACATTTGATTCAAATACTTTTTGCGGGTAAATCAAGATAGGTTTCACCACCTCGCGCAGGGAATTGGTTTTAAAATCTTCTACCACACCGGTTATCGACGCCCACACGCCATTACCAAGGCTTATCGTTTTGCCAATGACGTCTTCAGGACGTTTTATCCCCAGTTTTTGCATCAGCGTTTGATTGATCACGGCCTGGCGCATGGTATCGGCGGGTTCATAACCTTTTCCAGCAACAAAATGCAGTCCAAATGTTTTGAAGTAGTCGGCATCTGCTATTTTCAGGTAGACATCGAATCCAGGGTCTTTTTTTGAATGATTAAAGTAGAAGTTGGTTGAACTATTATTGTCAGATGAAGGTGCGTCGGACGAAAAGCTGGCTGATTGAACGCCCGGCAACTGTAGCACCTGCTGTTTAAAAGCCTGCATCTTCTGTAAACTAATACTATCGGCAGAGCCCGGAGCTATTAAAACTGCTTCTTTGTCAAAGCCGAGGTCTGCGTTGTTCACGAAATTCATCTGCCTTATGGCGATAACCGTACCGATAATGAGCAACTGCGAAATGGCAAACTGGGCCACAACAAGCGTTCTGCGTAACGGGATACCGCCGATAGAAGCCGCATTAATTTTATTTTTCAACGCAAGCACAGGTTTAAAACCCGAAACCACCAGCGCCGGATAAATTCCGGATAATACGATAACTGTAAAGGTTACTGCAGCCATGAATAGGATTGTGCCTATGTTAAAGAGCCCGATATTATCAGGCACGCTGGCTATATTTTTAAGGTAAGGCAGCGCAAATTCGGCCCCGCCAACAGCAAGTACAACAGCGAGCAATATTATCATTGTAGTTTCGCCTATTACCTGTATAATAAGTTGCCCCCGGCTGCTGCCCAGCACTTTTCGAATGCCGACCTCCTTCGAACGGCCAACTGATTGCGCGGTTGAAAGATTGATAAAGTTGATGGATGCCATGATAATAATGAGCACGGCGATAAATGAAAGCGTGTGCAATGTGGCCATGCTGGTTTGATGATCGCCGAGTGTATCGCCATAACGGGTGTCGAAATGTAGTGTTGCCAGCGGCTGGGCTACCAACGCCCTTATACCGCTCGTTCTGTTTTTGAACTGTTTAGCTGAGAAATTTGCAAATTGCCGATCGACAGTTTGCGGCGTAACATTAGCAGGAAATTCTACATACACCTGGTGGTTACTGCTGGTCTCATTCCAGTTGTTGAAATACGAATACTCCTTAGGATGTTGTTTCCATGTGATGTAGGATACAAGCACTTTTAACGGAAAATCTGAGTTTGATGGTGCATCATTTATAACACCTGCAACTTTCAACGTTAAGACATTATCCATTTTCAGGGTTTTACCCATCGCGTTTTTCCAGTCACCGAAATATTTTATCGCACTGCTTTTGTCTATAACCACCATGTCGGGGTTTTTTAATGCTGATGGTTGCCCGGCAAGCCAGCTTGATTTAAAAATATCAAAATACTGCGGCTCAATAAACATCACTCCCATGTTCTCGATAAACTTCTTATCATCTGAGGGATTTTCCTTAACAGCAGGTACGGTAACCTGGCTGCCGTAGCTTGATTCCAGGCCCGCAACCTTTGCCTGGGGAAAATATAAACGAAGTGCATTCACGGCAGGGGCTGATACCCCAGCAGAACGCATAATACCCGCTTCACGGTTTGTTTGAGTGGTCACCCGGTATGTGGTTTTGTAACCCGGCTGGAAGTGGTCAAAACTTAATTCAAACTGTACCACCACGAATATGAGCAGGCATGCTGCGACACCTACGGTTAAGCCGGCGATATTAATGGCCGAATAAGCTTTATGGCGAACTGTGTTGCGCCACGCGATTTTAAAATAATTTTTTATCATAAGCTTTGAAACTAATAGTGATATGTAAAACAAATACCAAAATATTAAATAACTAACAATCAATAATATAAGTAGAATAACAATATACGAATATGTTCGTAAGCGTAACAGTCTGTGTACCGTTTTGATACAGTTGACTAATTGTCTGAATCAGAATTTAAGGATTATCAGAATAAAACAGTTCAGCATTCTGTAAATTCAATAATCCTGTAAATTCTGATTCAGACACCCTTACTCACTCCTCAAACTCTCCACCGGGTTTGTAATGGCCGCTTTAACCGTTTGAAAGCTTGATGTAAATATCGCTGCGATCAACATCCCGGCACCACTGGCCGCAAATATCCACCAGCTGATTGTGGTACGGTCAGTAAAACTTTGCATCCATTTGTTCATGGCCCACCAGGCTACCGGGGTAACAATTACAAATGCCAGTAAAATAAGCCAGACCAATTCTGCCGAAAGCATCGTAAATATTTGTGTTACCGATGCGCCAAGTACCTTACGCACGCCAATCTCTTTAGTCCGCTGGTTAGTTGTGTAGATAGCCAGGCCGAGTAAGCCGAGGCAACTGATAAATATTGAAATACCTGTAGCCCACGTTAACAGCATTGATGTATGCTGCTCGCTTTCATAAAATTTCGCGATGCTTTCATCAAAAAAGTGATATTCAAAATCATCATCGGGGTAAACCTCCTTCCATGCGTGTTGTATACCTGCTATTGCGGTTTTCCAGTCGTTGCCGTCAGCACTTTGAGGTTTTAAGGCAATATGCAATGTAAGTGAGTTATTGGGGTCAAACATAATTGCGATTGGCCTGAATGGTGTGTGCAATGAGGCCTGATAAAAGTCCCCTACTACACCAATAATTGCCCTGTTTTCACCATTAAATTTTACCATTTTACCGATGGCGTCGTGTATGTTCCTGAATCCAAGTATGCGGGCATAGGTATTATTGATCAATAATGATTTCAGGGTATCACCTGCATAAAAATTATGACCGGCAAGTAATTTTATTTTATAAATATTAATATAATCAGCATCTCCTCTTTTTCGTTGTACATTAGTCTTAATCTCTTTTTTTCCATCAGTATAAATAGAACTGGTGGAGTTCATAGTTTCGGAAGATGGCGGTTCGGCACCCATGCTCATGTTTTCAACCTGTGGAAGCGCACGCAGTTTATTCATAAAAACCCACCGCCGGTGCTGATCACCTTTCCACGAAGTTTCGATGTAAACGATAGCATCTTTTTTAAAACCAAGGTCTTTATGCAGTGCATAATACACTTGCTTACTTACTATAAGTGTGGCCATGATAAAAAACTGCGCAATTACAAACTGGGTAACCGACAGTGATTTACGGAGCCATGCGTTTCGTGTTTTACCGGAACTATTTACTGCCTGATTTTTTAAAACCAATACCGGTTTATAACCAGATAACACCAGTGCAGGGTAAAACCCGGATAAAAAACTAATTACCAATGATAACAAGAATAGAAATATCAAAATACCCGGTTGTTCAATCACATTCATTTTAATACCAGCTGGGATAAAATCGGCAAAAGCCTTTAATATATAAGGCGCGGCGATTACAGAAATAACGATGGCCAAAATAGTAATAACATAGGTCTCTCCTAAAAACTGGATTACTAATTGCATACGGGTACTGCCCATGGTTTTGCGTATCCCTATTTCCCTGGCCCGTTGGGAAGCCTGGGCTGTAGTTAGATTGATAAAGTTGATGCAGCCCAGCAATAAAATAAAAACAGCTATTATCATCAATCCGTACAAAGTTGTTTTATTGGCAATGTGTCCGCCGTAGGACGAATAATCAGCGTTAAAATGAACATCGCTCAAAGGTTCCAGCCGTAAAACGGTACTATTCCCTTTATCCTCAGGCCTTGGCGGGTTATATTTTTTTAGCAATCCGTTCAACTGTTTTTCAACGTGGCCAACCTGTATGTTTTTTCCTATTTTAACAAACAGTTGTGACGCATCGGAAGTATTGCCCCATCCTTCAATATCACCTTTTATGTTTCTGTTCAAATACATCGTACCGAAAGAGATAAAATCGTGGAAATTCAGATCGGTATGCTGTTCAATATCACTTACTATGCCGGTAACGGTCGTTTTAAGGCTGTCGTCGTAAATTATCTGCTTACCAATCATTTGATCGTACCTCAAAGCCGGGAAATAGAGTTTCCCCTGCTTTGCAGTAAGTACAACCTGGTAAGGGTTGTTTAAAGCGTTTTTTGGTGATCCGCTGAGCCATTTATAGGGAAAAATATAAAAATACCGCTTGTCGGCAAAAATTACGTTTTTTTGATTTTTGAATTTTGCTGCTTTAGATGAACCATTGGGTATAACCGCTGTAAAAGACGAATTATCATAAAACGGAGCCGATGCCTGTAAACCGGTTACTTCATTTTTTAACGCGTCGGCCAATGGACCGGTAACCCCACCGCTATGAAAAACATCCCCGGAAAACTTAAAATCACTTACCACCCGGTATATCCTATCATTGTCCGGCTGAAATTTATCAAATGTGTAATCAAAATGTACAATGAGGTAAATAACAAGCGCCGTGCTGATACCTATTGATAAGCCGATGATGTTAATAAAGGTAAACAGCTTATGCCGCCAAAAACCCCGTAGTGCAATTTTGAAATAATTTCTTATCATGAGGACTAATTATTGAATTAGTGATTTAGTGAATTATTGAATTAGTCATTGGTCATTAATCATTTACTTCGCTTCATTAGTCATTTATTTGATCAATAGCTTTTCGATGTGCAAACCATCCAATGACTAATGACGTAATGACCAATGACTATTCCGACCGCAGGCTCTTCACCGGGTTTGCAATCGCAGCCTTAACCGTTTGAAAGCTTGACGTAAATACGGCTGCCAACAGCATCCCCATACCGCTTGCAGCAAATATCCACCAACTGATGGTAGTTCTGTCGGCAAAGCCCTGCATCCATTTGTTCATTGCCCACCAGGCTACCGGGGTTACTATTGCAAAAGCAAGCAGGATAAGCAATACCAACTCAGTTGATAGCAATGTGACAATCTGCGAAACGGAGGCACCCAATACTTTGCGTACACCAATCTCTTTAGTGCGCTGGTTGGTTGTATAGATGGCCAGGCCAAGTAGCCCGAGGCAACTGATAAATATTGATAAGCCAGTTGCCCAGGTTAGTAAGGTTGAAGTATGCTTTTCTTCCTCATAAAATTTGGCAATAGATTCATCAAAAAAATTGTATTCAAAATCATCATCAGGATACACCTGTTTCCATGATTTTCCGATAGCGGCGATCGCCGTTTTCCACTCAGTACCTCCCGCTGTTTCGGGTTTTAGGGCTATATGGAACGTTCCGGTTTGCCAACGGCTTGTACCGTAATAAAAAGCCAAAGGTTTTATCGGTTCATGCAGCGATTTTTGATAAAAATCGGCTGCCACACCCACTATTTGAAGGGATTTAACTCCGTTAAAATGGTCAAGCGTTTTACCAATTGCCTCCGCAGGGTTCCTGAAACCAAGTATTTTTGCATAATTGGCATTAATTATCACTGATTTTGAGCTGTCGCCCATCTGCAGCCCGCGACCAACCAGTAATTTAAGCCTATAAATTTTCATGTAATTCTGGTCGCCAAACTTTAACTGAACGTCGGTTTTTACTTCTTTTTTACCATCTTTATAAGTTACCAATGTCGAGTTGGTACTGCCAGAGGATGGTGGCGCACCGCCAATACTCACCATTTCCACTTGCGGCATAGCGCGTAAAGCATCTAAAAATACCTGGTTTTTGCCTGTCGTCCGGTTTTTCCATGGCGATTGAACAACAATAATTGCATCTTTTTTAAAGCCGAGATCCTTATGTAAGGCATAATAAATTTGCTTGCTTACCAAAATCGTTGCCATTATAAAAAACTGTGCAATGACAAATTGTGTAATCGTTAATGATTTACGCAACCAGGCATTGCGCGTTTTGCTGCTATTAGAGCTCGCCTGATTTTTTAATACCAGCGCCGGTTTGTAATTTGACAGCATAATGGCCGGATAAAAACCCGAAGCCAGACTCACTACAGCTGTTAATAATACCAAAAACAACAAAATATTGACATGGAAGAGGTTCGCCTTTAAGTCCTTCGGGATAAAATCGGTAAATAATTTCAATATCAGAGGGGTTAGGGCAATAGAAATGATAACGGCAAAAAGTGTGACCAGGAATGTTTCGCTTAAAAACTGAACGATCAGCTGCTGACGATTACTACCCATTGTTTTGCGAATGCCAATCTCTTTAGCTCTTTGAGTTGCCTGCGCAGTTGTTAAATTGATAAAATTAATACAGCCAAGCAATAAAAGAAATACCGCTATCGCCAGCAAAAAGTAAAGCGTTGTTTTGTTGGCTACCCGTGGCGTAAAATCGAAGATTCCAAATTTTTCATTAAAATGAAGGTCGGCTAACGGTTGTAACAGGAACCCATGCGTGTTGCCTTTATCTTCGGCGCGTGGCGGGCTGGCTTTTTTTAAGATATCATTCAATTGCTTTTCAATGTGGACAGGCGAGGCCTTTGCCGATAACTTGAAAAACAGCTGGGATGCCGAATTGGTGCTCTCCCACTCATTAAGCTGTAATTGATCTGAAAGGCTTTTGTTTGCAGTAACGGTTGCTGTGCTGTACGACACGAAATCATGGAAGGTAAGGTCGCTATTGCCTTTTAGTGTTTCTACAACGCCCGTTACTGTTGTTTTGATGGTATCATAGGTAACCACTTTCCCTATCATTTGGCTATAGGGTATGCCTGAAAAATATTTTTCGGCCTGATCCGAGGTAAGCACGCATTGATCGGGCTTATTTAATGCATTTTCGGGATTGCCTGCCAGCCACACATAGGTAAATATCTTAAAATAAGCGCCGTCTGCCAAAACAACATTATCCTGGTTTTTAAACCTTACGGGCACACCTTTTTTACCCGGAACAAATACGTTGGGCGACGACATACAAAAAAATGGCGCAGTGAACTCAACTCCTGGTACCTGGCTCTTAATAGCCCCGGCGAGTGGCCCGCAAACACCACCATTAAAACCCTTTTCACCCTGGAACGAAAACGTACTGGACACCCGGTAAATACGGTCGCTGTCTTTATGGGATTTATCGAAGCTCAGGTCGAAATTGACGATCAAATAAATTACCAGCGCCGCGCTTATGCCGATAGATAAGCCGACAATGTTTATCAGCGTAAAGAGCTTGTGTTTCCAAAAGCCACGAAATGCAATTTTAAAATAGTTCTTTATCATGGCAAATCAATTATTGAATTAGTGATTTAGTGAATTATTGAATTTACACCTTTCCCAACTGCAAACTGCCTACTCACTTCTCAAGCTCTTCACCGGGTTTGCCAGTGCTGCTTTGATCGATTGAAAACTTATGGTTACAAAGGCGATTATTAAAGCAATGATGCCCGCGGCAGCCAATATCCACCAGCTAACATCAATCCTGGATGCAAATCCGCCGAGCCACTTGTTCATGGCATATAAGGCGACGGGGATGGCGAAGAACGCTGCTATCAAAACCAATTTCAAAAAATCTTTTGATAATTCGGTTACTATCTGCGGCACGCTGGCTCCCAAAACTTTACGAACGCCTATTTCTTTCACGCGCTGCGTGATGGTAAATGCCGAAAGGCCAAATAAACCAAGGCACGCTATAAATATGGCAATACAGGAAAATATGGTAAACAGGGTTCCCTGCTGCTGCTCACTGTGATAAAGTTGATCAAATTTCACATCCAAAAAAGTAAAATCAAAAGGTGTATTGGGTAAATATTTCTGCCAGGCGCTTTGAATAGTAGCTATTGACGACTGTACGTTTTGCCCTTCTATTTTTATTGAAAGCCGGTTCAGGTTTTGATCAAGCAAAAAGATCATCGGAATTATAGGCTGATGAAGAGATTCGAAGTGAAAATCTTTTATTACGCCAATAACGTTGCCTGTTACGTTCCCATATTTTATTTGCTTGTTCAGCGCGTTTTCTGGTGTATTCCATCCCAATGTTTTTACGGTTGTTTCGTTGATGATGAATTTATTGGAATCGGTTTTAATATTCCTCGAAAAGTTTCGGCCTGCCGCCATTTTCATACCGAATGTAGGAATAAAGCCATCATCGACAACTATTTGCTTAAGGTCTACTTTGAGTGGCTGGAAAGTGCCACCTTCCAAAACTGAAGCGTTCTGATCGTCCAGTAAACGCCCGGACGGAATGCGCGATGACCGCCCTATTTCTTTTATGCCTGGATTTTTCAACAGATCGGCGCGGAAGGCCTCGTATTGACTGCCTAACGATCTGTCATATGCCATGGTTAAAACATGATCTTTATTAAAGCCGAGGTCCTTGTCCTGTACGTATTGCAGCTGTTTAAAAACGACGATAGTAGCAACAATCAATACGATGGAAATAGAGAATTGCAGCACCACCAAAATTTTCCGGAAGGAAAAAGCACTTGTATTAACCTTTAAAATACCTTTAAGCACTTTAACAGGAATAAATGACGACATAAAGATAGCCGGATAAATGCCACTGATTAAGCCGATAATAAAAGGAAGTAATAAAACAGGCAGCAAAATTGGCAAGCTTAAAAGGCTGTTTATGCTAAGCTGCAGGTTCGACATTTTATCAACAGCCGGCAGCAATATTAGTGTTAATCCAAATGCTATGAGCAGCGACACATAGGTAATTAAAACCGACTCGCTTAAAAATTGCGCTATAATCTCTTTTCGCTGTGCGCCAACCACTTTCCGGATACCGATCTCTTTAGCGCGCAAGGTTGAGCGGGCAGTAGACAGGTTCATGTAATTGATGCAGGCGATCAGCAAAATAAATAATGCAATAGCGGAAAATATGTAAACACGGGTGGCGTTGCCATTTTCCTCTATTTCATCATCAAGGTGCGAGGTGAGGTGAATATCAGTCAGTTTTTGCAGTGTTAAAGCAGTTACCTGGTGGGTTTTTAAATTGCCGGGCATTCCCTGGAAGTTTACATACTTGTCGAGAAAATCGGGCAACTGTGCCCTGATATGATCGATATTGTAATTTTCGGGAAACATCAGGTAGGTATAAAATGAGTTGTTTCCGAAATCAGTTGTTAAATCCTTATCGCCTTCGATAGCATTATCGCGTAAGGTATTAAACGACATCAATATTTGAGGGTGCATGTGCGAATTTGCCGGAAAAGGCTTAAAAATACCGGTAACCTTAAACTCGTGCTTTGTATTATCCATGATAATAGTTTTGTTCATCGGGTCGGCGTCTCCAAAGTATTTTTTGGCAATATCGGGCGTCAGCATAATCGCATAGGGCTCTTCCAATCCTTTTCGGGCATCCCCTTTTATAACTGGTGAGTTAAAAAAGTCAAAAAAATTCTCATCAGCAAAAAAAGCGTTTTGTTCGCTAAAAAGCTTCTCCTTATAATGTAAAGAGACAGAGCCATTTGGCAGCACCCTGGTCATCTTCTCTATGTCCGAAAAAGCCAGTTTCAGCCGCGGCCCAAAGGGTGGTGCAACAGCGCTTAAATGCAGGCTCTCCACATTTGGCGCCGAATAGAATATCCGGGTAACGCGATAAATATCGTCGGCGTTTTTGTTGAATTTATCATAGCTCCGCTCATTGATCACGTAAGTTACAATCAGTAAACAGCAGGTCAACCCAACAGTTAACCCAAATATGTTAATGAATGAAATAAATGGGTGCCTTTTGATATTACGAAAAGCGCTCCTGAGATAGTTTTTTATCATAGTTAATCAATTAGTGAATTATTGATTTAGTGAATTATTGATTTAATGTTTTGAACGCTTCCTAAAGACTGCAAACTGCTACTGCTAACTGCCTACTCACTTCTCAAACTCTTCACCGGGTTTGCCAATGCCGCTTTGATAGATTGAAAACTTATAGTTATTGCCGCAACCAACAATGCCATAATTCCCGCCAGTAAAAATACCCACCAATGTATACTGGTTCGGTATGCAAAATCCTGCAGCCATTTACTCATGGCAAACCAGGTGAGCGGGAAGGAAATTATTGAAGCGATGACAATCAGCTTTAAAAATTCCTTACACAACATAGTAGTGATACTAACGGATGAAGCCCCCAGCACTTTGCGTATACCAATCTCTTTAACCCGTTGGCGGATCATAAACGCTGCCAGGCCGAATAAACCCAGGCAGGCAATGATGATCGCGATGATAGAAAAAGAAGTGAAAATATTAGCTACACGCTGTTCGGCGCCGTATAGCGTGGCGAACTGCTGGTCAAGGAATGAATAATTGAACGGCGCACCAGAGTTATATCGGTCCCATTTGTTTTTAATATCGTTGATCAGGCCCGGAACGTCGGCAGCCTTTACACGGGCGATAATTTTACCTTTGGAGCTGTTGGAAGCGATCATCATCAGCGGCGCTATCTTTTCTTTGGCCGATGTAAAGTGAAAGTTTTCCACCACGCCTACTATCATGTAATGCCGCTGGCCTGAACGGATAATAGTTTTGCCAATTGGATCGGTATTGCCAAAACCTAACGCGCTTACCGCCGCCTCATTTACGATCACCGAGGCGGAATCAGCCGGGCCAGCCGGGTAAAAATTGCGGCCCTTAACCAACGCCATCTTCATTGTTGGGATATAGTTGGGGTCTATCCAATAAATGCTGGTGGCTATTCCGTTGCTGGCGCCGTTGCCGGTAATTTCCTTAGCATAAATTTCGGTGCCGCCTGCGTCATTATAACCGGGCGCGTTGTCGCTTTTGGTAACGCTTACTACACGGTTGTCATTCGCTAAATCCTGCTTAAAAGCATCAATATTATTACCCAGCGTGTAAGCGTCGTTAACCACCAGCACCTGGTTTTTATCATAGCCCAGCTTTTTGTTTTGCATATAGCTCAGTTGCTGAAACACAACAAGCGTAGCGATAATGAGCGCGGTTGAAATGGCAAATTGGAAAACGATCAAACTGCTTCTGAGGCTACTTTTGCCTGAAAGTTGCAAACCACTCCCTCCCTTTAGAATGGGAATGATTTTAAATGACGACATAAAAACCGCCGGGTAAAGCCCCGCCATCAAGCCAACAACGAGGATTAGTCCCAATTCGGCCGCAATCGCCCACGAAGTGAAATAAAAAGCCATAGTAACGTGCTTACCGGCCACATCGTTAAAGTAAGGCAATAACAGGTAGACTAATCCGAGTGCCAGTAACATCGAAAAAAGCGTAAGCATCAGCGACTCGGTCAAAAACTGCCAAACCAGCTTGTTCTTTTCGGAACCAAGCACCTTGCGAACGCCAATCTCCTTAGCCCGTTTGGTCGCCGCTGCCGTAGAAAGATTGGTAAAGTTAATGCAAGCCAGCAGCAATACGAAAATAGCCAGGGCAGCAAATATGTAAATATAGTGAATGTCGCCACCAGCTTCCAGCTCGTATTTGCTTATTGAGTGCAGGTGAATAGCTGTGAGCGGCTGCAGAAGGAATTTGAAGGTATTTACAGATTTCTGCGCCTCGGCCAGGCTCACACCCATGTCATGCTGAACTTCAGGAACAACATACCTGGCTACCAATTGTGGAAACGCTGCTTCCAGCTTGCGCGGATCGGCGTCTTTATTTAAAAGCAGATATGTATAGTCGTTTACATTGCTCCAGGTTTGCGGTGTCGAAGCGTTATCTTCAGTAACAAAACTCATGAAGGCATCCCCATGGAAATGAGAATTATCGGGTATTTTATCAATTATGCCCGTAACTTTTACCAGGTCCTTGCCTACTGTTATCATTTTCCCTATGCAATCGCTCCCGCCAAAATATTTTTTCTCAAAATCCCTGGTAATGACCATGGTTTTGGGTTCCGTTAAAGCGTTTTTGCTGTCGCCTTCCAGCAGAGGAATAGAAAACATTTGCAGGAAGTTGGAATCGATAAACATAATTTTTTCTTCCTTAAAGGTTTTGTCTTCATATTTTACAAAGACCGGCCTCCGTTGGTCTAAACGGGTATAAGCTAACACTGCGGGAAAAGCATTTTTAATGCCGGGGCCAACCGCAACGTCGACGCTCGGAAATACAGTGGAAGCGCCGTTTGCCTCGGCCGATAGATAGACCCGGTATAATTGTTTTGAATTAGCCGGATAGGTGTCGTAGGTAAGCTCGCTGTACAAGTATCCGGCAATGAGCATGCAACAAGCCAGGCCAACCGCCAGGCCGAATACATTAATAAACGAGAAACTCTTATTTCTGCCGAGATTGCGCTATGCGGTATCAATAAAATTCCTGATCATAGCTATTATTTTTTTAGAATGTTTAAAATACATACCAAACAAACAAAACATTGATAACCAACTTGTTGTATTTTAACTTTAATAGCAAGTGTTCGCAGGCGTAACACCTTGTGTACGGTTATGATACAGTTGGGGTTGGAGATTAGAGACTGGGGATTGGAGATTAGTTGGAAGCCACATAAAGGATGAAAATCAGATGCCAGGAGCTGAATACAGCGGCGTGACTTTTAAACTTAAAATAAAAAAAGGGGTTAAAACGCTTCGAAAGCTTTAACCCCTTTTTTCATTTTGATCTTTTATTAATTAAATGTGATATCCAAATGCCCGCTGGCATCAACGCTTACGGGTATGCCGCCGCCGTTTAATTTACCACGTACATGATCTTTTTCCCATTCGCCGCTAAAGCCGCTAAGGTCGGGTTTGCTGATCCTGTTGGCTGATAGATTAAGGTCGAGGCCTTGTTTTGCCGGTAACCGCAGGGTAACATGGCCACCGCTAACATCCAGTTTTACATATTTTCCAATGCGGGTCATATCCACATTCATGCTGCCGCTGCTTGTTTCGGCTTGCAGGCTGCAGGC
>Ga0206955_1089_pt1 | contig 24735 bp, 15 predicted proteins | sample Alteio_BWOrgHeat_34_FD_153247 | JGI IMG/M metagenome (GOLD analysis project Ga0206955, IMG submission 153247) | Enriched cells from forest soil in Barre Woods Harvard Forest LTER site, Petersham, Massachusetts, United States -... | ecosystem: Environmental > Terrestrial > Soil > Temperate forest >...
TGCTGGTCAACTGACCGTTGGTGTATTGGAACTTCGCCGCCAGCCCGTCCTTACTCCGCGTCACTTGGGTGATTTCGAGCGGGTTGGTCGTGTCGTAGGAAAAAATCAACTGGCTTCCCGTGGGATCGGTCACGGAGGTCAGCACCGCCTGGCCGTTGGCCGCCGCATTGGCATCATAGTGGAGCGAGGTCACATTGCCCTGGGGATCGGTGATGAGGGTCAGGAAGAACATCCGGTTGCCTGCAACTCCCGCCGGTTGGGTATACTGTTCCACCGTGCCATCCGGCAGCCACCGCTCGTAGCGTTCGGGGCCCTGGCGATAATGGAGCGTGGCATGCGTCCAACCCTCGTTGGACTGGAAATCACCTTGGTTGACCTCCGTGGCGCTGGTGCCTTGGGCGACGGTGCGCTCGTAGCCTCCGTAAGTGTACTGGCTTCCATCGGATGCACGGTAGATCGCATCGCTTTGGCCGTTGGTCGGCCCTCCGGTGATATAGGAGATCCAACTGCCATTCCATTGCTGTCCCAGATTGGAATACATGAAAGTGGACGGCTGGTTGGTCAGGCGTTGATGATAAGAAACCGTGAAGGCCATGTTCATTCCGACGCCGGGCGTATAGCTGATGGGCGTATCGGTAATGGCGATGCCCGCCTGAAAGCGATCTAATGAGGCTCCAGCCATGTGAGGACATGTGCCCGTGCTGCAAGTGGGGCAGTGGGAATAAGGCTGGTTGGCAGCCTGCCCGATGGTGGGTGTGACGGTGCTGGGGGGCCCGCGCAAATCGAACATGATGCTTTTATTGACGGGAGCGGCGGCGCTGGCACCGGGAAGATAGGGCAATTCATAACCCAGGAAGGAATCCCAGGCCCATTTGGTGTAATGATAATCGGACTGGATCGTGAAATTCCTCGAATTGACCGGTGTGGGCAGCCATCCCGCCGCCTGATCCAGGTTGAGTTGGCGGTGATCGATTACCGGCGGAGCCTTCCAATTGGGGTCATCGGGCCATGCACCGAGGGGAAAATTATCTCCGGCGAAGGAATACGTCCCGATGTTTGTGCTTAAATATTGTTGCGGGGCACTCGAGGGGGAAGTGCCGTATTTCTTGATGATGGTCGCGCCGTAGTTCGGTGTAACGGATCCGCCCGGTCCCACATTAAAATAAAAGACGGCGACATTATTGCCATGGTCAGGATCAACCACGATCACGTTATGACTTCCGATGGACGTGTTGACGTTGGTGAGGATAACGAGGTTGATATTGAGGATCTGCGGAAAAAGCGGGAGATTGAAATCACTTAGTGGTGGATGAAAATCGTTTTCGCAGGCCAGATAAGCGGAATCTTGAGTCTGGGCGTGCGCGACTAATCCACCGATTAAATAACTGGCCGCAATACCCACGCCGAGACAAGCGCGCTTGAGCAAAGAAAAGGCAGATGGACTCGTTTTCATGGCAAGGGCGTGGCACCCGAAGGCGCGGTCACGGAAATCGTGAGGCTGGAGGTTGTGGTTGGGCTGACCGAGGATGAGGCTGACGTGTCGCTTTGCCCCGAGGTGTTGAGCGTGCCCACATAATACTTATAACTGGTTCCACTCTGGACGTTGAAATCTTGATAGGAGGTGGCCGAGGAAGGGAGAACATCAATCAATTGATAAGCACTCCAAGTGGTTCCTCCATCGGTACTGCTACTGCGGTAAACACCGATCGCGCTGTAGTTGACTAAGCCGCTGAGGGTCCAGGAGAGGTCGATCTCGCTGGCTGACACTGCCGATGTGGTCAAACCGGTTGGCACTGTGGGCAAGCCGGTATGGCCGGAATCGGCGATATAATATTGTGTGCTGGCCACGGAACTGACGGAAGCGCCTGCATTAAATACTTCTGCACTGACCAAGGCACTTCCACTCAGGGTAAATGTTCCCGTATAAGTCAGCGAACTGGGTGTCGGTTCCGTACCGTCCAGCGTGTAGAAGATCGTGCCCGTCAGCGTGGTCGACATGCTGATGGTCTGGGACGAAGAATAAGCCCCCCCCAGGAGGAGAAATCGTCGGTGCAGGCGTTGTCGAGAGGTCAAACACCTGGACGGGAACCGAAAAACCTAACGGCTCGTACGAACTGTCTCCCCATTGCAGCACCGTACCGTCACTTTTCAGCGCGATGGTGCTGGATTTTCCACAAGCCATGGCGGCGATTGTTCCGCTTATACCGAGCACCTGCACGGGCGATGCGCTGCCCGTCGCGCTGACGCCATCAACCGAACCAAAGACACCGACGCCCAGTTGACCGTTGCTATTGCATCCCCAACTCCAAAGGGTGCCATCACTCTTGAGGGCCAAGGTGTGGGAGCTGTCCTCGCCCGAGGCAATTTGGGTGACTGTACCCGATAGGCCAGTCGTGAGATGAACAGCAACCGCACTGTTTGCGATGGTTCCATTTCCGAGTTGCCCTGACGGATTGTATCCCCAAGTCCACACCGTTCCATCGTTCGCCAGGGCCGCCACGTGATCATATCCGGAAGTAATCGCGGTAATGGTTCCACTTAAACCTGATACTAGCCCGGGGGTACTGCTCGTAGTGGTGCCTCCGTTCCCAAGCGCGTCAAGACCGTTATAACCCCAGGTCCACACCGATCCGTTGCTTTTGAGGGCCACCGCGTGATCACCCGCGCCAGCAATCGCGGTTATCCCACTTAACGAGCCGCTGGGAATTTGCGCGGCTGTAGTCGTGTACGCTTCCGTGCCGGTAATCCCCAACGCGTCATTCGAATTGTCACCCCAGGTCCAAACGGTTCCGTCATTTTTCAGGGCCATGCCAGCCGTGCCCACGCTCGCGATAGCGCTGATGTTGCTTAAGCCGGAAACCTGCGCCGGTGTCTGGCTGTCGACGATGGTCCCATTTCCCAGTTCACCCAATTCATTTCGGCCCCACGCCCATACTGTTCCATCATTTTTCAAAACATAATTTGAATAAGTTCCGCAAGCTACGGCGTTTATCGTTCCGCTTAAACCGAGCACCTGCACGGGCAAACTGCTCCCCGTGACGGTTACTCCGTCGCTTATTTCGCTTGGTGTCGGGTCATTCCAAGTCCAGACGGTACCATCGTTTTTCAACGCCAAATAGTGGCCCTTGGCAGCGGCGATCTTGGTAACTCCACTAAGATTGGGGACCGTCACGGGCAATGCACTCTGGGTTGCCGCTGCGCTTCCGGCTCCAAGCTGGCTATCGGTTGAGTTGTTTCCCCAACCCCACAGAGTGCCATCGCTCTTTAAAGCTATATTTTCGTCAAGGCCCGTGGCTAACGCCGTGACTCCCGTCAAATTGGAAACTTGAACCGGGACATAATTGTCCGTCGTCGTTCCATTTCCCAATTGGCCATAGTCATTCTCTCCCCACGCCCAAACAGTTCCATCATTTTTCAGCGCAAGAACGTGGTCGCCACGACTGCCAACGACCGAAATGACGTTACTCATGTTTGAAACCTGCACCGGAACGTCGCTCTCGGTCGTCGTTCCATTCCCCAGCACACCGTTGGAATTGTCGCCCCAACTCCACACCGTTCCATCGTTTTTTACGGCGACACTAAAATCATCCGAGGGATCATTGGTATCCGCTCCCCCTCCGCCCGAAATAGCGATTACTCCTGACAGGCCGGAAACTTCAACGGGGGTGGCACTTTGGGTGGTGCTGCCATTTCCCAACTCTCCAGAATCATTGGAACCCCAGCACCAGAGCGTTCCGTCGTTCTTAACAGCCATGGAATGGTAACCCCCGCAGGCAATGGCAACAACGTTACTCAGGCTGGAAACCTGAACTGCAAAGTGGCTATCCGGACCACTGGAACCCAACTGGTCACAGGAGTTATCTCCCCAAGCCCATACTGTTCCATTACTCTCTAGGGCCAAGGTGAAGCCTTCGCCACAGGCGAGGGCAATAATTCCGTTTAAGGTTCCGCTGACAGTACAAACTTGAACAGGAGTACCGCTGTCAGTGGTGGAATTATTGCCTAAATTACCATGACCGTTATATCCCCAGCCCCACACCGTTCCATCACTTTTGAGGGCAAAGCTACTGTATCCCTGGGCTGCGATGGCAACCACTCCCGATAATCCAGAAACTTGTACATAGGACAGGGAAGCTTGATCAGGATTAGCTCCGAGTTGATCATTTAAGTTTAGTCCTGCCGTCCAAACCGTCCCATCACTCTTGAGCAACAAGGTATGGTAATCTCCTGCCGCCACCGATCTCGTCGTAATCACCGGCAAAGAGCTCCCCACCGAAACGGCGTAAGTCAAATTGGCGGTTCCCGATCCTCCGGCGTTCGTACCACTTAATGTTACCGTCCAGGTTCCGGTGACGGTGGGTGTCCCTGTAATTATTCCCGTGGAGGGATCCACGAATAAGCCGGGTGGCAATCCCGTGGCACCAAAGCTGGTTGGACTATTGCTGGCCGTAATCGTATAGGGATTAATTGCTATGCCAAAAGTACCGGTCGCCGTCGTGGCACTGGTGATCACCGGCGCAGGCGGGTTGATTGTCAATGCCATGGTTGTCGTGCCAGTGCCCGCTGAATTCGTCGCATGCAACAGCACGGTCGAGCCACCCGCTGCTATAGGCGTTCCCGTGATTGCCCCCGTACTGGTGTTGAGAGTTAAACCGACAGGCAGCCCCGTCGCGCTATAGGTCGTTACGCTACCGCTGGTCGTAATTGCATAGCTGAATGATGTCCCGACATTTCCACTGGCCGTCGTGGCGCTGATAATCACCGGGGCAGAAGCAGAATTGATGGTCAAGTTCAAGGTGGCTGTGCCCGTTCCCCAGGCATTACTTGCGCTCAGTGTTACTGCCGAGGTGCCAGTCACCGTGGTCGTTCCGGAAATTACACCTGTACTCGTATTGATGCTGAGACCCGTAGGCAATCCAGTGGCGTTATAACTAGTCGGCGCGGGTAACGTACTCGTCGTAATCGCGTAACTGAATGCCACCCCATAGTCTCCCGTGACCATCGTGCCGCTATTGATGACTGGAACTGGGTCAGGTCGTGAAACCGTCAAAGTCAGCGTTCCCGTGCCTGTGCCACCAGCGTTGGTTGCACCCAGCGCCACCGTTGAAGTTACCGGCGCGGTCCCAGTTGCCGTCGGTATTCCGGTGATGGCCCCGGTAGAGGAATCGATACCCAAACCGGGAGGCAATCCGGTCGCGGTAAAACTCGTCGGTCCGTTGCTCGCCACGATGGTGTAATCAAAGGCCACTCCGACGCTGGCATTGACCGTCGCATTGGTGATTACCGGCATGGGGGGATTCATGCTGAAGATGAGAGTCGCGCCGCCCGTTCCTGAAGAGTTGCTGGCGTAGATGGTGGAGGAGATCGAGGCGGTACTTGTCCCCGTCGGCGTTCCCGTAATCGCGCCCGTGCTGGTGTTGACACTTAATCCTGTCGGCAATCCACTGGCACCATAACTAGCTGGCGTGTGCGTTGCCGTGATCTGATAATTAAAGAGCACCGCGGTGAATGCGGTTGCCGTCAGACCACTGCTGATCACCGGCGCACCGGTCCCATTGATCGTCAAAGCCAGGGTAACCGTACCCGTTCCTCCCGCGTTGGAAGCACTGAGCGGTACCGTCGCGGTCAAAGTAGCGGTTCCCGTCGGTGTTCCCGAGATCACTCCCGTGCTGCCATTGACACTTAACCCCGCAGGCAAGCTACCGGCGGTAAAATTCGTCGGATTATTGCTCGCCGTAATCGTATAAATGAACGGCACGTTAAGGTCTCCAGTTGCCACCGTACCGCTCGTAATTACCGGAGCGGAGGGATTGCTGATGGTCAGGGCCAGGTTTACCGTCGAAGCCGATCCTCCGGCGTTACTGGCGCCCAGTGCCACAGTCGCGGTTCCGCTCGCCGTTGGTGTTCCCGAAATTATTCCAGAGCTGGTGCTAAAAGTTAACCCCGACGGTAACCCGGTCGCGCTGAAACTGGTCGGAGTATTAGACGCCGTAATCGTATAGGTAAACGGCGCTCCGGTCGTTCCGCTCGCCGTTGTGCCGCTGGTAATGACCGGTACGGCAGGACTGATACTCAAGAGGAGAGGTGCATAGCTTGTGCCCGTGACATTGGAGGCGCTCAGTGTCAGAGCGTATGCGCCCGCCGCCGTGGGCATGCCTGAAATCACTCCCGTGCCGGTGTTAAAGCTTAATCCTGGAAGAGTCCCCACTACCCCAAAGCCCGTCGGACTGTTGTCCGCCGTGATCGTATAAGTAAATGTTCCTCCAACCGTTCCGCTCGCTGTCGTGCTGCTGGTGATATGCGGCAGGCTGGGAAAGGAACTGATATCAAAGTCGAACACGGTCTTGAGTTGGCCGATATTCGCGGCCTGCGGGTCAGTGTTGGTATTGAGGTCGAGCCAGGCGGGGGCCGCATTGGTAAAACCGGCTGTCTGGAGCCGGCCCCAAATCAAATTCCCGATGTATTTAAGTTGGCCGACGTTCATCGCCTGGTAGTCGGAGGGTTCTATATTTGTCGCGCTGTAACCGTGGATGGAGTAGTCGTTCGACCAGCCGGTGACCATTTCGGTAAGATTTGTACCCGCCCCCCAGCTCGTCAGGTTGCTATTCATCTGGTCCACCGCCCGGGCCGTGAATTGTTTAAGTTGCCCTTGATTCACCACCGCATAATCGTTGGTGCCTAATGACGCATTGACGGCACCGCTCGAACTCCACCAAGCTGGATCCGAAGCATAGGACGTTACGGCCAGCGCAATTGAGCAAGCCACCATCAGCCACAACGCCTGCGTGATGGTAGCCGAACGCGTATCGCTTTTGTGTGGCAGCGCAAGTTTCATGGCGGTTTGATCCCTAAGAACCCGAGGTCAACAATTCTTAATGACCTGAATACATGGGGATGTCTCCGCCTGGAGCGATGCTTACAACACCTTGAAAAGCCGCGTTTCCATTCTTGTACACAACCAACGCGTCCGAGGGATGGCTGCCATCCGTACCATTGCCCAATTCTAGGAGAGGATCCGCCGGAACCCATGAGGATCCGCTTACCGTACCATAACCTCCCACATTGAATTGCCCAATCGCTACGGAAGCAAAGGCCGAAGCTGATGTTTGATTTCCCATGGTGGTTGAACGATCTCCATTCGCGGTGGTAGAGTATCCCAGCGCCGTTGAAGACTCGCCGCCAGCAAAGGTCGTATTTCCCAAAGCGGTTGAAATAAATCCATACGCGGTTGTCATGTATCCTGCTGCAAAAGTAGCCGAATCATGGGCAATGGTGAGCGTTCCGAAGGTCGTACCGCCATAGTTGCCGCTGGCCGTCGTGAGTTCCCCCGCCGCAAAGGAATGGTGTCCGCTGGCCGTCGAGCTCCCAAATGCCGTTGAATCCAAACCGCTGGCTGTTGAGTTCCCCATTGCTGTTGAATTGGTACCAGTGGCTGTTGAATACCATCCACTCGCCGTTGATCCAGGACCTCCGGCAGTGGTAAAGTGCCCCATTGCGGTTGAATAATTCCCACTGGCAGTTGCCTGTCCTAGCGCGATTGACATGGAGCCACTCGCGGTGGAAGCTCCCAGTGCCGTTGAATAGTCACCGCTGGCTGTTGAGTAGAAACCACTCGCCAATGAATAATTACCCGTGGCATGGGTGCTTGTACCTAGAGAAAATGAATCTGCCCCTGTAGCTGTCGATCCCGAAGTAGGAAACAAAGCGGCCGATGCACCGATGGAAAGATACCGGCTATCGGCCAAACCTTCGGTCAACACGCTATTTGTTCCTGTCAGCGTCTGGTTGGGCATCTGGTTGTTCGCGCCGTTAACCGTGATCGAGCCAGTTACCGTCAGTGAATTCGTGATGGTGCTCGCTCCCATCGGGTCGAGGGTGATCATCGCTACAGGCGTGGAGGATTGGTCGTAGAGTACCAGCTTGTGATCGCTACCCAACGTCATCTGCAACTCGGCCGTGCCGCTGGCTTTTTGCCACCACCGCCAATTATTAGCGTTCCGTGTGCCCTGGAGATCCACATAGGAGGTCGAGCCGTCCGTGTAAACGCCCAGCCACCCCGGATAGGAGCCTGCCCCGGTGCCAAGGCTTAAGGTGTTTCCTGCGATATCCGCTGTTCCCGTTAACGTCAGGTTATTGCCCGTAAGGTCGGTGGCGCGCAATAAGCGGCTTTGCAATGCCAGCCAAAAGGTCAGTAGTAATGCCCATTTTTTTAGTCCGCGAATGCTCATAGCTTTCTCCTTAATTTACAGCGGGTGGTCGAGATGGCTCGTTTTGCGTCATTGCCTGTGCCTCTTGCTGGAATTGTTGAATCAGAGCAGCATTCTGCTGACGCCATTGTGCCAGGGCTGCCTCTTGTGTTGCAGGATCGTCACTGCGGTGCTGGTTCATGACAGTAGCCTGTCCACGCACGAGTTGGTCACGGGTCTTCAAGAAAGCCTGTAGCTGAGGTGAAGCGTTTGGTGGTATTTGTAATGGCGGTGGCTGAGGCAACGGATTGGGATTTCGTTGCTGAGAAATGATTTGCGCCAGCTGATTTTGACGTGCCAATAAGCCAGCGTTTTGCTGCTGGAACTGAGTCAATGTTTGAGAGTTTGAACCACCGACATTCTGGCTGCTGAACTGAGCCATCTTTGCGGCCAACGTGGCTCGATTTTGTAAAAATTCCTTCATTTCAGGCGGCGCGTTCGGGGGTACGCTTAACGCAGGCGGTGAGGGTAAGGCATTCGGCTGCTGTTGCTGGGAAATAATTAGCGCCAATTGATTTTGACGCGCCAATAAACCATCGTTTTGCTGCTGGAATTGAGTCAGCGTTTGGGAGTTTGAACCACCGGTACTCTGGCTGTTGAACTTAGCTAGCTTTGCGGCCAACGTGGCTCGATTTTGTAAAAACTCTGTTAGTTCAGGGCTAGCATTCGCCGGAATGCTAATACTGGATAGTGTTGGAGCCGAATTTCCAGCCCACACGTTTGGTGGTACAAATAGCCCTGTGCCTAGAAGGAGGCAAATCAGCACCCCGTTCCAGTTCCGACCAACCCCATGCCGGAAAAGCTTTAACATAATTGCCGCCTCATTTAACGCGCGGGAGATTAATCAAAATAATATTTTTATGTCGATACAATAGTCTCTGAATATCAATAAAACTTTCTTAATTTATTTGTATTATTAATACAAGAATTAAAACATATCCCTTTATCGGACAGCCGACTTAATCAGGAAAGAATGGGGCTTAAATTTGATCTACCTGGTAGCCAAAAAGGTTGAAGTACCAGGCATAGTTGCTCTGCACAAACCGAACGACATCGCGACCTAAGACACTCGGATAATCGTTTGGGATAGGTTCAACCTTGGGCCTGATTTCATGCAGTCCTGGAATGCCAAAAACTTCGTCATCTTCCCGCGTGACTTGAGCAATAGCTTCGAAATTGTGTTTGAAGTCCGGAATGCCAAGATACTGATATACCTTTTGCAAAGTTTGGGCAGGCTGTGCGGTGAGGTCTTCGAAACGCAGAAAAAGTATTTTCGTTTGCCATCCGCGCTGATGAATTTCAACCAGTCGGTCCAGAGACAATCCAACCGGAGTACTCTGCAAATGAATCATCGCCCTCTTTAACGTCGTCGTGCCGCTGAGATTCGCGTGCTGTTCGATGGGACGGTATTTGTCGGGATTTTGCCGATATTTCTTCTCTATCGAGGCTAGAATTTGCCTTAGGTCCCGCACCATGCAGATGATCTTGGGTTCTTCCCCGAAAATGAGACTCAACAGATCGAAATGAACACCCCAACCTCGGGATTTATCGACTACATAGGGCTTGTCGGTCAGCGCCTTAAAATAGGCTTCCATCCCTGCACGGTTGAAGGCGAGGAATGCTTTTTTCATCGCAGTCGCATCCTGGGCTTTGAACTCGGGGCTGTTCGTGTAGTTAAGCCGTGCTCCGAAGACCAATTCCAGCAATCCAGAGGTCGGTGTGACATAAAATCCGTGATGTTGAGCCAGTATGTTTTGCAGAAGAGTCGATCCGGCTCTTGGCATCGAACTTTGATAAAAAATCTTGGGAGTTTTAGGAACGGACATTGAAGAAAACCTTTCGCAAGAATGCTTCTGCCATGAGAACCAACGGGAGTCACGCCCGACCTTGCCCTAAGCAATTAACCAATGCATAGCTTTTTATTACAAAACGCGCCTTACTCAAACGGGGTTGGTTTTTTTAATTTACTTTGGACGTTTTAAATCCAGCTAATTTCTATCGGGTCATCGTCCGCATTGACCTCGGGAATCCTTGAAGTCATCTGCCTTGAAATCTTTGCTGCCAGGCATTAGTTCAAAACATTTGCCATTTTTCTTAAACCGGAAAGTTAGTGCCTGTGCCACTGCATCAAAGATGTCCATGCGGTAGTCTTCGCTCATCCACGGGCGACGCTTGGCCGGCAACCGAGAGCCTAATTCTTCCGGAAACCGTGCTGCCTGCATTTCTGCAAGAGCTTGTTTCGTTCCTTGGCCGTCAGGGAAGAATGCCCTTTTCACCTGTTGTCGTGAGAGTAAAACTACGGTGACTTGGTGATTTTTTGCCATGCTCACAATTTTCTTGCCGAGTTCCTGTATCCGGGGTGCGCGCCGTGAATCCCTAGCCGAATAATCTTCAAGAACAATCACCCCAGGTTGGTAGTGCACAATCAGTTCTTCAACTTTTGCAAGAGAGCCAATATTTTTGTTTCCAGTGATCGACTTGACGCCCCAATCCACGAGTTTTTCTTGTCCTTCAAGCACAGCAAAGCCAAAACCTCTCGATGAGGGCGCAACGCCCAGAATACGGAAATGTTTGGGATGAATCTTTTTCATTATCAGTTGAGCGATAGATTGGTGATAATGGAGGTAAGCGTTTGGCGCGTGCGATCAGTTTGGCGGGTAGCCTTTTCAGAATCTACTTTGATGCCAAGTGCTTTCGCCCGATCTGCGACCTCCCCTTCAATCCTTTGATAAAGACCTCCGAAAAGTTCACGGACCGGCTTTTGAAAAATGGCTTCGTAGGCCAAGGCGGTCTCAAGACTCGGCTCACGTGTGAATCGTTCATCCCGGCATACCCTGGCTCCGCTGCGTGTTCCCAAGAGAAACGCCACCTCTTCTTGCGAGAGGGCCAAGCGCTTCCGATTGGAAAGCAAATAGTTTGGAAGTTGAGGTGAAGGCATGTGTGTTACAGCGGATGAACCCTGTTTGAGTTCAAGCCACACAATATCCAATGGGGAAAATCACCAAAGGAGGGAACCTTTGCCGGAACTGGCAAGTTTTCACAAAAGTACCGAGCTAGCTGGCTCGGTACGCGGTGAAGTATTAAACCATGCAATCTATATATTGTCAAGATACAGAAACAATCGTTATATATAGGACTAGAAAAGATCAATCATATAGGTCTTCTAAAACTTGCCAGATTTGGAAACTTTTCCCGTCTTCGGCTACCCGATATTTGGCACTAATGTGAGCCGTATATGGATAACGAATCCACTGCCAATCGCCGGGATCAAGTGTTAGATAGACCTTCGCCCATCAATGACGAGGTCATTTTGCCGCAAGAAACCATTGATGCATTGGAGGAGCTTGGAGTGATTTTCAGGCGCATTCATGAGAGAATGAAGCGCGAGGGCTATACCATCGTGGAGGGTAAAATAACGAAGCTCAACGCCACACAAAATGAAGATCATCATCGATCCATCGGAAAAGAAATTCCTACAGGACATCTTGATCGGTAAATACCGGGACTGTTATCTCGTTTACAATCGCAAGAGCACCGACGAGCCGGACAACCAAAAGAACTCCATCGACTACCAGAAAAAGGAGAATGGACGTTTTGCCCAGCGCGAACACTTGCCGATAGCACCGATCACCCTCAAGGGTCTTTGCGTGGACGGTATCATCTCGGAACGGCATTCTGGATTCAAAGAAAACAATGATCTCACGATCAGCAGAGAAGGGCTGGTTCAGTATCGAATCGAACGGCCTAAATTTCAGCGGTTGATCCAATTTCTGAGCCGGGGTGCCTTCAAGGGAGTCATTTGTCTCTGCTGGGATCGCATGAGCCGAAACAAAGGTGACGATACGCTCGTGAGAAAACTGATGCGCAAGGGCATCGATGTCCGCTTTACCCTCGCCAAATACGAGAAAACAAGCTCCGGCTATTTGCACATGGATATCGACGGCATGTTCGCCGAACATCATTCACGCGTCACGAGCGAGAAAGTGACAACAGCCACCCGGCATCTCCGCGAGAAGGGTATTTGCACCTACCGCGCCCCCATTGGCTACCGGAACCTGGGCAGCATGGACTTTAAGCCCTTTGACGACGCGCGAGCGCCCGTCATCAAAAAGGCCTTTGAACTCTACGCGACCGGAGAATGGAGCATCGCCGACCTCACCGCGCTGGCGAATAAAGAGGGACTTACGACCATGCCCATGCGCCGCCGCCGTTCCGAGGAAGAGATGCTGGCCGAGGAGGAAGATGACGCGGTCATTGAAAAGGTGTCGCGCCCGATCAATCTCGTGCACATGCATAAAATCCTAACCAACCCGTTTTACACCGGTAAGATTATCGGCGTCCATGGTGGATATATCGAAAGCAAGAGTCACGAGCCTTTGATCAGCGAGGAGTTGTTTTACAAAGTTCAGAGCGAACTTAAAAAGAAAAAGGTAAGCCTCCATTACACCGAAAAACTGGCGCTGCCGCATCGAGGCTTTGTCCGTTGTAGGGACTGTAACCGCGTCTACAGCCCCTATGAACAGAAAGGCATTCAGTATTTCAGTTCTCGGTGCTTAAAAGAATGCCAAAACACCAGAAAAAACTTCAACCTGAATTTCCTTGAAGAAAAAATGGGCGTCATCATCGCAAAGCTCCATCTCACAGATAATGAGATTGCCAAGCTCAACGCCTGCACGACCACGGATATTTCCCTGCTGGAAGAAAGACGGCATCAGGAACTTGAGCGTAATGATCGCATGAAGAAGAAAATCCGGGAGGACCTTTCCTATCTGCGCGCCAACAAACTGACGTTGCTGAAGACGGGAGTTTATACCCCAGAGGCCCTTTTGGCGGAAGAAGACAAGCTCAGCACGGAACTGAATTCACTGCAAACGGCTGAACAAACTTCCGATGAGGCGATGCACGAAGTCGTGAAGGACGTGCTCAAACTTTCAGAACTCCTTAAAGATGGCTCAGCGTATTACTCGTTTGCCGATTCAACGGAAAAAACCAAAATTATTCATATTATCTTTTCAGAACTTTCCCTTTCGGGCGATACGGTGCAGTACAAGCTTAAAAAAGGATTCAAGCCTTTTGAAACCCGACTTGCTAACTTAGGTGACCCCACAGGTTGGCTTTCCGAACTTTTACCACTGAGAGATTGTATCACGGAAAGCACGGAAGAACTTCAGCGCCTTTTGTCTAAAAGCCAATCTTAACCGAATAATGTCTTCCTATTTAAATGGTCATATCATTCTTCTCGCTTGTTTTTTCTACTCATTTGCCGTGCCATGAGTTCGATGGAGTCTTTCATGTCCCTGAGCATATCTATCATCACGTCCGTCTTTCTTTCCAATCCATTGTCATTTTGACGTTTGGTCAAACTTGAAACTATTTGCCTGAACCATCTGCGCCAGTATCCATGCTGCGGCACAGTTAACTTCTCTCCTTTCCGTGTTTTATATATTTTTTTCATGCCCGCAGAATAATCCCAGGTGGAATTCCACCAAAGACGGGCAAATTTGCCATTTTAGGCAAGTTTACGAAAGTAAGCGGTATCCCGCTGGCACGAGTCCACTTCACGACCTACATACATGGTATGTAGGGGCTATCGCCCGTGACGATTGACTTGTACGGCCTAACCGCCGCACGACTGGCTCCCAACGTGTCGTCGCGCTACCGCCCGACTTTCACTTTCTCCCTGCGGGCTAACCGGATAAAGGACACCTAGCCGTTGTCCTTTACCAGAAAGTGAAAGTCGGCCGCTACCGCGCGACACGTTGGGGACTGGTTTTGGAGGAGGTGCGAACCGCACCGACCACCAGTTCGCTGACGCGACGAGTTCACGCGTGAAGCGTGGAGGACGACTTTCACTACTGATACGACTAATTCCGTCAAGACAGCACAAGTTCCACGAGTTTGGAGAAAGTGCGCCGTGAATACGGCGTTTGTTGGGAGAGCCGCGCCAACTGGCGCGTCCATTTTGGAGCCCTAGTGATATGATGCCCAGTCCCCATGAGCGGGGATGTTCGGATTTCAAAACCAGTCGCCATTACCTCGCGGGCTTGTCCCAAAGCATACTGCCGGCGCAAATCGGGAAAGTCTCGCTACCAGGGAGACTTTCCCGCCAGGGGTGGCGACTGATCTTGGAACCATGAATGAACAACCAACCTACATCATCATCGGAGAGCGGCACGGCTGGGGCGAATCCCGGCCTTTTGGCATATCTACCGAGGACCAGCGCCAGCACATCTATGTCATTGGCAAGACCGGGTCCGGCAAAACCACCCTTTTGCGCAATCTGATCATCCAGCACATTAAACTTGGCCACGGGGTGGGACTGATCGATCCTCACGGAGACTTGGCGGAAGAGATACTCAACCATATTCCGCCGCACCGAGCTGACCATTTGGTGTATTTCAACCCAGGCGACATTGAGTTCCCCATCGGTTTGAACGTGCTCGGGAACGTGGCACCAGATCAACGTCATTTGGTTGCCTCCGGTGTGGTGAGCGCCTTTAAGGGGATCTGGCGGGATTCCTGGGGACCGCGAACCGAATATCTCCTCTACAATGCTGTCGCCGCCCTCCTCGATTGCCGAAACGCCACTCTTTTGGGCGTCAACCGCCTGCTCACTGATGAAAAGTACCGGGCGAAGGTCATCCGCCAAATTAGAGACCCGTTCATCCGGGCGTTTTGGGCGGAAGAGTATGCCAATTACGATCCCCGGTATCTGCGCGAGGCCATTGCCCCGATCCAGAACAAGCTGGGCCAGTTCCTTCTGAACCCGGTTATCCGCAATATCCTAGGCCAGGTCAAGGCCAAGGTGAACATCCCCTTTATGATGGACCATGGCAGATTGTTCATTGCTAACCTTTCCAAGGGACAGCTTGGACATGAAAAGGCCAATCTCCTCGGATCTCTGCTCACCACGCAATTCCAGTTGGCAGCGATGGCGCGGGCGAACCGTCCAGAAGAGGAGCGCCGTGACCATTACCTCGTCATCGATGAATTCCAGAATTTCTCGACCGACGCCTTTGCCTCCATTCTCGCGGAAGCCCGCAAGTACCGGTTAGACCTGACGCTTTCCCATCAATACATCGATCAGCTTCCCGTCCCGGTGCGGCAGGCAGTCTTCGGCAACGTGGGAACGCTCATCGCCTTCCGTATCGGCCATACAGATGCGGAGGTGATGGAAAAGGAATTCGGCAACACCTACCCAGCAAGTACCCTTGCCGATCTTAATCGGTATGAGGTGGTGGTGAAATTGCTCTCCGAAGGAACCAACCTGGAGCCGTTTCGGGCGAAGACGCTCCCACCATTGGAAAACCGGGGCGGTCGAAAGGACACACTCATTGCCCTGTCACGGGAACGGTTTGCGATGCCGCGCGCCAAGATTGAGGGCAAACTGAACCGGTGGATGAACTCATACAGGGGAGAATCCTAATCACAACCAGCTATTGGTGGCCGATAAACCTTATAAGACCGCTCCGTTGGTAGGTTTAATAAATTCATTAAACGTAACCAACATTAATGTAATCTCACTAATACCTTGGCGAAGCTCCGTAATATATAATTCCGTGTCCTCTGACACCGCTCGAGCAGAATACTTCTTGTGCAACGCTATTAAAGCCTCGCGTAATGGAGTAAGGGACGGCACGCATGCAAGAACATATTCAATGCTCTTTTTACATTTGCTCGCAAAAATTCCCGGCATCTGCACTAATGCATTATCGATGCCAACCGAAGGCGTCATGCATAATAGCCGAATTTCTTCGACTACTTTCTTCGACGGAATCGCAACAGCCGGATAACATAAAATGGCAGCTTGCTTAATATCCATCGTACTTCGATGACCTCGCACCAAACCCAAAATCTGATCAATACGTTCTTCCGAACACGATTCTTCCAAACGTCTCAATCCCCACAATACTGAGACGAGCTTCTGCTCGTTCTCTTTTGTCATCTTTCTGTGTTCATTCAAAAGATAATCTATTTGACTTTCTAATATCGACAGCACTGCCTGCTTACAAACAAGTGCGTTTCCCAACGCAAGCATGAAAGGCCGATACTCTTCGGCTGTCATATCCACCACCTCCCGTTTCAAGAGTTCCTCGATAACAAAGGTGGAGTTCGAGAATCTTCCCAACAACTTTATCGCGCTAATGCGAATATCTAGTGTCCCCTCCTTGGAGAGGATAAGAATCTGTCGTAGGTCCGCTTGCTTAAACAATGAAGTAGTGCCCTTCGAGTTTAAGGCATTCAGTACGGCAACGGTCTCCACCCGATCCGTCTGCTTATTCAACAAATCAAATAGCTTCTCATGTACATAAGCTTCATCTTCTCGGACAAAGGGAAGCAATTGTATGCCTATAAGCTTGTCCTTTTCGTACGACGAATCCAGCATCTGCTCAACAGTTTGCCTCCTTACATTTGGCCCACGTCGATCAATCCCAGTATGCGCAAAATCGCAGTGCTCGAATGCTCTAACTAGGATATCTCTTTTTGATGCTGTAAGCGTTATTAAGTCAGAATTTAATCCGGCATTAAGTGCGGCACCGCTGGCCTTTTCTCTTATTGATCTATCTTTGTCATCTATTCCATTAATTATCTCCGGCCAATTTCTTGCTGCTAGATCGGGCATCTTTTCGAGAGCTGTAAAGGCCGCCTTTTTTCTGCTCCCAGTTTTAACTAAGCTTCTTTGAATTGTTTGTATCGTAATATCCGTCCTAAAGCTCCTGCAGTCGGCAGCAGCATGGCAAACTGCAGACAGAACTATATCCTCGGTTCTTTGGCATGCCGTCTCTATAGCTTTAACTATTTTAGCGGACTCAAATCCTTGGGAGCAAGCATCGGAGGCAAAACTAATCCCTGCGGCGCATGCTTCCGGATCAGTCACCGTAATTGCTTCGACGATGGCTCCTTCAAGTGCTCCACCCCCACATGAATGTAGTAACTGCCCCAGCCTCGTCCCAATTTCCGTTCTAACCCAAGGATCGACTCGTGCTGGACCAGACAGTAAACACTCTTTTATCGCGACACCTAGCCGATATTGAGATGCCTCTGATGGCACTTCACATTCTAATGCGCAGTCTAACGCAAATAGCAGTAGCTTGGCCTCCACATTGCCAGCCGCATCCGAAGATGTAAGTATTTTCTCCAAGATCGGAGCTATGTCCGCTCTATCGCCAATGATGCCGGCTAGAAGGGTAACGATTTCGTGCCAGCGCGGTTGATTGACAATTTCTGCGATATTGAGTGCACTTAAATCCGAGCTTAATGCTATTGCCGCATAGTATTCCAGAAAGCTATGGTGCATGAAAGTTACAACCGCCATGTCGTCACTTTCGCTCTGTTGTGATTCGACCGCGATAAGTCCCGTCGACTCAGCCACTTTTTGAATGAATTCATCTACTTCTGTGATATTTACGCTTCTGTTAAGCGTTTTTTCCATCACATCTCTGATAACCTTACACACTTCTTTGCGTGATGGAAGCAATCCAGATTCTTTCTTGTAAACAGATAGCGCAACTGCGCCCAATCGTTCTCTAAGATCTTGTGGGGAAATAGGGTTATGCCCCGTTTCGCGACCACGAACAGCCGCTAATACTTCGATTGCTTGGCTGTATATCAGGTGGCGTTTTGCTGAAGGCGCTCCTGCGTTTGCATAAATTAACATCAATAGAGTCAAAAGCAGGGGATTCTGTGCTAAACGGGCAACACCTGGCTTTCGATGACAGTCATCGAGTAACTGCCTAACTAAATTACTGTGAGTCTGCGCTTTTGCTCCCTGATCCAACACGGTGCCTGCAGGTGTCTCGATAAGTCTGGTTTGGAGTACTCGCCGAGCTAAAGTCTCAATTTGCGCTTCATTGAAACCTTGTATTTCCAAATTGTGAAGAGAAGGCAGTAGGTTGACTACTCGTATTGCAGCCGGACGAGAAGTCACGATAAAGCGGTTACCCATTAGTTGTGTACTCTCAACTAATTCGTTGATTTGCTGCACGACGAGAGCTCTTTTCTCAATCGATACTACCTCATCGAGACCATCAAAAAACCAAGCAATACGCCCTTTGTCCGAATTCTGCTTTAGAAATGATTCAGGAATGCCCAGTCCTTTCCGAGCTAACAGCCTAGACGCGATTGATATAATTCCTTGTTGTGACAAGTCCGTTTCACGGACGACCTCGGAAAGCTGGACTAGTACAGGAATATGAATGCTGTACCAATCGACCGCTGAATCGCGGCCTTCGCTACCCGCACGAGAACAATACGATAGTACCTCATTCTTTATAAAGCATGTTTTACCCGCACCCGGATCTCCAATTACCAGTACAGCTCCATATTTTTGACAGAAATCGCGCGCCGCCGATACCTCCTGTTTCTGATCTCTTGAGAACCTCTCAAGCAGTTGTTTCTCCAACTGTTCCTTGAGGCCATCTGAAAGTGCGTATGATGCCAAATAGTCATCTATAAACGCTTCCAGTCTCGCACCGCCCCTAGATATTTCCGAAGCATTAGGAGAAACGAAAAGCTTATCTAGCGGTAAGTCTTCAAAACGAACGCCTGCCTGAGCTAGTGGGGCGTATTTTACAATATTATAAAGGGCCCAAGATTTCTTGAGATATTCATTTTCGTTGAAGGTGTCCATTATTAAAGATGCATGCACCTTGCCCTCCTCGGTATACGGCATAGACGCAAAATCTGGATTGCCTTTTCTAAGCTTCAATATCAATTCGTCCGAAGGCGATAATCGCTGCCCATCCTTATTCGTAAGGTGGAAAGAAGAGGCCTGGAAGTCCTTCAGCACGATCAACAAATATGTGGCTTCATCTTCGATTAATACGTGGACTTCACATTTGGCGGCATCAAGCTTACTAAGCTCTTCAATTTGTTTCGGAGCCAGCAAGTCCTCGCATGAAGCCGTTAGCTCTTTATTTGTCAGTATTTCGACGGCTTTCTTTGTCCTTAATTTTACGTACATTCGATGCGCATCTTCAGAAATATGTCCAAATGAAAGTACCGTAATACTACTTAGATCTTCTGTATCTAATCTCGTATTGAAAGTTTCCACCTCTTTCGCTGAAAGCATCTGGTTAGAGCCAGCTATGCAAACGACCAAATGCCTGCCGTCGTCCGCCTCAAATGTGAATTCACCGCGACCATCAGTTTTCTCCTGAGCGCCGTATTGTGGAGATTCTTTCTGAAGAAGTCGTTTGATGTTATTACTAAGATTGAATAACTGTTTCCAGATAACTTCACTCGTCGGGTCTACAGGCACTACCGAGATCGGTCTCGCAGTTACCCTAGGTACTGTAGATATATTTGGCCGTTGCCGGGTTACATATTGTGAGTCCGCAATTTTGGGAAGACGACCATGCCGACCTTTCTCTGTACTTTCTGCTGGAAACTCCGCTAAATCGGAGAATTCTTTTTCGGTCGAGTTGATCCAGACGCCTTTTTCCGGTTCCCAAGAGTACGATATAATAGCCAATCGTTCCGTTGCTTTACAGTATGCAAATGAGTTTCTGTATCCGTTGTCTTTGCTATTCTGTAGTGGCGTTACATACGATGCACCGAATCCTAGAGTGGAAATTGTCCCCTCGTGATCGAAAGCCACCGATGCTTTATGTTCATGTCCGTGAATATAAATAGCTTTCTTTTCCTTCAGCAATGAACGCAACTGCTGGTGGTCCGCTTCCAGCAAGCTAGAGGGACAGTGGTGCCCAACAACAATGATGGGCTTATCCGAGCTGCCTGGCGAAAGATACTGACGTAATGAGAGCAGCGGAAAGGGTGTCTCAGGCTCGCTTGATTTGAATTCATAGTGCGAAAAGAATGATGTATTAGTAGCTACTATTTTAAATGGTAGATTAGTTGCATCATATAGGAGACTGATCTCTTTGTCAGGTGTTGGACTAATTATTGAATTTTTGGTTATAAAGTCCTTGTATGGCTCAAATACGACCGCGCGCGATCTGCGTATTTTGATCCCCTCGTCGTTCTCGCCAAAGAAGGAGGTTTGATTGCGTGCTCCAATGGAGTTCCATGTTATAGGCAAACACTCGTCACATTTCACGTCATGGTTTCCAGGAACGGCAACGAAGACGGCACCGCTAATCTTCGGCATCTCCTTTAAGGGGATCAGGAAGTGTTTAGTGAAGCTTTCGTATTCCTCTGCCTTGCCGGAATAGGCAATATCTCCAGCAAGAAACACCAAATCGATTTTAGGTGATGCCTCAATGACCTGTCTTACTTTATCAAGCAATGCGGACAGGACCGTAATGTCGGGGGCTCTGTTGTTCCCAATGTGAAAGTCGTTGAATTGAAGCCATTCCATGGATTGACCTCTGAAGTCTTTAAGATGCTTAAAGAAAATGTGCGCCTTTTCAAGCTTTTCTATTTTACGCCCACACACAACCCGTAGCGGTCAGCTCGACAGATCCGTAATCGAAGGTATCTAACCGCGCAAAAAGTCACGCCTACTCCATTAACTCTGCCACCGTAAGAATGCGGGGATGAGAATTTCAGGCCTCCCCCGCTTCAAACGCAATGCCACCGTTGCTCCTATGCAACTGACGGAGCGCGACCGTGACATCATCCGATTGGTTCATCGCCATCGTTTTATGCGTTCCCACCAGATTGTCGCATTAGTGAATGGCAGTTCGCAGCAGCTTTTACGACGGTTGCAGTTGCTTTATCACCACGGGTATCTCGAACGCCCACGGGTACAAATTGACTATTACCACCAGAGCGGAAACCACGCTCTCGTCTATGGCCTTGGTAACAAAGGCGGCGCGCTCATGCAGCAGAAACTTAGTACCGTTCCAGCAAAACTTTCATGGGGCGAGAAGAACCGCGCCGTTCGAGGGATTTTCCTTGAACACGCTCTCTTGGTTACAGACATCATGGTGGCTTTTGAACTCGCTTGTCGGAAGACGGGATGCATTCGACTACTCACCGAGGAGGATCTCTCAACCTGGCGCAAGATGGAGGGAGAAGATCAATCGGTGCAATGGAGAGTAAATCTCCGGGGCGGTTTGAACCTGGGGGTGATCCCGGATCGTGTCTTTGCCTTGGAATTTCCCGCTGAAAAGGGTGAGAGTGATCGGGCGTATTTCTTTCTGGAGGCGGACCGGGGAACCATGCCGGTCAAACGCCGAGATCTTTCCCAGACTTCCTTCTTCCGCAAACTCCTCGCCTACAAAGCAACCTGGGTTCAATCGATCCATCAGAAAAAATTTGGATTCAATCGCTTCCGGGTGCTCACAGTAACGACGAGTCCGGCGCGGGTGAAGTCACTCGTCGAAGCCTGTTCGGAATTAAAGCGCGGTCACGGACTCTTTCTATTTGCAGACAAGAGCCTCTTGGAGAGGCCGGAGGATATTCTTTCTTCGAGTTGGAGTACCGCTAGGCACGGAGAAACGACGGCCTTATTGAGTTAGCCCGTATTTTCCACCTTGCCTCAAACGGCAAATTTGCCCGTCTCCGCTGTTTTATCAGAGCAAGTAGGATGGCCTGTGGAATCGGCTCAATGTCTTGAGCCGGACGTGTTCCGTAAACAATCAACCACAGGAGTAGTATGCCCAAATATGCATTTGTCGATTTCAGGGCCGTCAAAGCGGCCATCACGATGGAGCAAGTGCTTACCCATTATGACATGCTGGACCGGTTCAAGCGGAGCGGAGACAGCTTAAGCGGTCCCTGTCCAATTCATGAAGGGGAGAACCCGACTCAGTTCCGGGTGAGTCTAAGCAAAAGCATCTGGAACTGTTTCAGTAAGTGTAAATGCGGCGGCAATGTTCTCGATTTCATTTCGAGGATGGAAAATGTGAGCATTCACGGCGCTGCCCTCAAAGCCATCGAATGGTTCAATCTTGATCCCGAGGCCATGTCACCGCAAACGGACGAGGATCAGGCCGATGTTCCCAAGAAAGAAACCGCTTCGAAACCAAAGCCTGCTCCAAAGAGGGCAGCCGTTCTATCGGAGAAAAGTGCGCCCAATCCCCCGCTCAAGTTCCGTTTGGACAAGCTCGATCCAAACCACCCATATCTAGCCGAGCGCAAGCTGACCCCGGAAACCATCGCTGAATTCGGCATTGGCTTTTGCGCCAAAGGCATCATGGCTGATCGTATTGCCATTCCGATACATAACGCGGAGGGACGAGTCGTGGCCTATGCAGGACGTGTCCTCCACGAACCCGATGACGACAGCCCCAAATACAAGCTGCCTCCCGGATTTAGGAAGATCCTTGAGGTCTTCAATTTGCATCGGGCCATCCAGGAACCGGAGGACTCGCCACTCGTGATCGTTGAAGGGTTCTTCGATTGCATGGCACTTCACCAGTGCGGTTGCCGGAAGGTTGTCGCGCTCATGGGTTCCACCTTATCGACAGCCCAAGAAAAGTTGATCCGAGAACACACCACGAACCAGAGCCATGTCATCATCATGCTTGATGAGAATGACGCGGGCAAGGCAGGACGCGACGACATCGCCGCTCGCTTGGCAAAGTGGTGCTTCGTCAAAATCCATATGTTCGACTCACCGGACGGCGAGCCTGAGCATTTGACTACCGAAGAGGTGCAATCAGTAGTTGGCTGAGCAGGACAAGGGCGATTCCTAGCGAATCGCTCTTTTTTATTTCTTGCCGCATCCGGCAAGAATGCCCGTCTAGGGCGAATTCCTTCCGTACCTCACACTGTGCGCAGTTCAGTTCATTAAACCCCAACCCGAAAGGAATAAGCATGAATAATAAGGTATATAACAGCATCACCGGGCGTATGGTGGCGTTGCTCGAAAAGGGCACCGTCCCCTGGCACAAACCGTGGAACGCGAAGACCGGATGGCCCCGGAATTTCGTGACGAAAAAGCCGTATCGTGGAGTGAATATCTTCCTCCTCATGGCTTCCAGTTACGAATCCCCCTACTGGCTCACTTACAATCAAGCCTATGAGCGTGGCGCGACCGTGCGTCCCGGCGAGAAGGCGTGTTCGATCCTCTTCTGGAATCAGAAGACCATCGTGGATGAGGAATCGGGAGAGGAACGCTCAGTGCCGCTCCTTCGTCTCTATCACGTCTTCAATGTCGCCCAATGCGATGGCATCAAGGCACTGCCAGGTACCGGCGAGATGACGGAGCCCGTCACCATCACCAAGCCTGCGGAGATCGTGGCTAGGATGCCGAAATGCCCTAAGATCAAGCACGGCATGACGGAATCCTTCTATTCCCCGAAGGATGACTGCGTGAACATGCCGATGCAAAAGCGATTCGGACGGACGGAGGAATATTATTCCACCCTCTTTCACGAACTCGTCCACTCCACCGGCCATGAGTCGAGGCTCAATCGGTCCACATTGACGGCCAAGGCCGGTTTCGGCTCCAATCCCTACAGTAAAGAGGAATTGATCGCTGAAATGGGCGCCGCCTTCCTGTGCGGCCATGCGGAGATTGTCGAGCGGACGCTCGACAATTCCGCTGCCTACATCAAGGGCTGGCTCGACCAGTTAAGGGGCGACAAGGCCATGGTAGTTCAGGCGGCGGCCCAGGCGCAAAGGGCTACCGACTTCATCCTCGGCACCTTGCCCCAAAAGTTTCCGATGAGTGGCTCAGAAGCCTCTCAGCCGGAACCGATGGAGGCTGCGGCGTGAGGGTCTTCAATCCCAAGGAATTCAAGGTGGTGGCGCTTCGCGAGTGTCCAGTGCCCGAGTCCATGCGGGTGTGCGTAACGCCGGAACAAGCCGCCCATTACTGGCGTTTGCATGTCGTCGGCTTTCCGTACTTCGACCCGGAATGCGAATGCTTCGTGGTCCTGCTCTTAAACACCCGACGCCGGGTGAAGGGGCATCACATGATCACCATGGGCACCCTCGACACCACGCTCGTGCATCCGCGCGAAGTCTTCCGGGCTGCGGTGGTGGCAAGCGCCTCGGCGGTCATCTTGATGCACAACCATCCGAGCGGCGATCCCACGCCATCGGTTGAAGACATCAAGGTGACCCGGGATTTGGTTAAGGCTGGCCTGGTGGTGAATATCGAAGTCCTCGACCACGTCATCATTGGTCACTCGACTCAATCCTCCCTACGGGAACTAGGGTATTGTTCGTGATATTGAAGCAGTCAATGAGGTGGTCCACAAAAGCTGTACCACCTCAATTGAACGCCAAACACTATATACTGTCGGTCTTATTGTTTGCCGATTGTAAGTTCATCTCTCCCCTTGCTCTTAGTGAGGGGAGTTTTTAATTGCCCGCATCCCTTAAATGATCAATAACATGCTCTGTTACAAGCTCAGTTGGCGCAGACTATAAACTCATCAACACCAGTGCGGGCTTAATTGTAAATGGCTATCAACTGTCTAATGATCAATTCCTCTGCATTGATGGTCTGACCTTTAAAATCAAACCAAACCTTTAGAAAGTCTTCTTTATGGATTTTACGTTGGCCACCAATCTCAGGATCTTGAAGATATATGTATCGATGATCTATTCCGGTTACCACTGAATAGTGACC
>Ga0206955_1090_pt1 | contig 24551 bp, 21 predicted proteins | sample Alteio_BWOrgHeat_34_FD_153247 | JGI IMG/M metagenome (GOLD analysis project Ga0206955, IMG submission 153247) | Enriched cells from forest soil in Barre Woods Harvard Forest LTER site, Petersham, Massachusetts, United States -... | ecosystem: Environmental > Terrestrial > Soil > Temperate forest >...
TCTTACAAAAGCGGAATAACGATCGATAAGGGCAAAGTAGTCGAACAGAATTTCAATGACTTCAGGATGATGCGGATAAATGAGTGCCCGGAAATAGAAGTGATCGTGATGAAAAATGACTATCCCCCGGAAGGTGGAGGTGAACCAGGGCTGCCTCCGGTTGCACCTGCGCTTACAAACGCCATTTTTAATCTGACCGGGCAGAGAATTCGGGAATTGCCTTTCAACATTGATACAATATAAAAGCTGATCATTATGCGCTTTAAGCGCAATCCGCTTTTTGTATCACCACTATGAACTAAATCCAAAAGTAACACCACCGGCCGGGGCCTTGATAGTATATCGTTTGCCTTTTTGCAGATCAGGTCTTTCACTGGTGATACCGGGCCTGACTTTAATCACGCCGCCTTCGGCAACGACGGCAACTGCGCCGGCCAGTGTATTGAACGGATGAAAAAAATCACCTTCCTGGTCACCTTTCCAATCGAAATTTACCCAAACTTCATTATGAAATCCGGCCTCTTCTACCTCGCCATTTTCATTGGTACGCCTTGGATGATCCGGGTCAATCATATCCAGTGTCAGCAGGGTACTAAGCAGCGGATTTGTAATTTCTATTTTTCCTTCTGCCGGACTGTTCAATATCGAGCCATTTAAGAATTTATTCTTCGTGTTGCCTGCATCGCCAATGGAGTCGTTGGTATCTGCCAGCGGATTCTGTAGCGGGGAGCCATATCCCATAGTTTCAACCAGGGCTCCTTGTTTTGAATCGGGTCTCTGAAAACTATTTTGATCTGTCCAAATCCAGAAACTATATACATTTCCGTTTTGTGTTTTATAAATTGCCGTCTGTTGATTCAGCATTGTAGGATCATGCAGCGTAATATGTCCATTCAGCTTCAGGACACTGTCTTTGAAGAGTTGGATATTTCCGCCAGGATGTAACCAGGTATCAAATGCTTCCATAAAAGCATAATCTCCTTCCTGGTAAATGGCCAGGAAAAATCCTGGTGAATGTCCTTTCGATCCCCTATCCACAAAATGAAATCCCGGTGTTCCATTAAATTTTGGCTCGGCACTATCTATCACCCATTGCGGCAAGTGCAGGCCGTAGCCGCATGCAAAATCCGGGGCCACACCATAATTATTCACATAAGGATAGCCTTCGCCATCTACATCGTAGGATGTTGAAAAATGTGAAAACTGGATCAAGTCACGGGCTGCAGTTATGTCTCCTATATCACCTTCCGGCCTGATCGTTGGCATGAATGAAGTGGTAACGGCGACGCCTATCTGCTGATCCTGTTCTGGTGGCAGGATTCCCATAATATAGGGATCAATGGCATATGTAGCTGCAGTTCCACCAGCGGAGATCAAATAGCTCGGAGATCCCGCATAGATCTCATAATTATCGCAGTTTCGCCTGGTAATATCCGGATCATCCTGTTGGGTACGATGAATTCTTTGAAAAAAACGGCGGTTCAAGTCATTGACAAACAAATCGTGAATGGAAGGAGGAACTCGGTAATCACTTAGAACCACACGGGTTGAATCGCCGCCGTCATTTGCTATGGCTTCTTCCCAGGGGCGAACCGGACCGCCGCCATCAGGAGGCGTATTTAAATTGGGCTTCTGAAATCCCCGCGTGTTTCCGGCCAGCATAGCAAAAGTTTCTGTCATCGGATCTGCACCCAGCTGGTAATCCAACAAACCAACATCCATAAACCCTCCCTCCATCGTCGTCACATTTTTCTTTTCGTTCCTTCGACGGAAGGGCACCATGCGTCGCAAGTCGCAACTCGAAACGGCAATATGCGCAGAGATATAATCCAAAGCCATCCATGCAGCCAGCCGGACTTCCTGGTCATATGCGTAACTATATAAATTCTGCAGGGCCCAGCGCGTTTCGTTCTGATAATTTTTTGCATTGTATTCCGAAAAATCATCCCTCAGGATATTCCGGAGCAGATAAAGCATTAAACGCATACAGGTTGGAGAGTCATCGGAACCATTCCTCCTGTTGTCAAAATCTGCATTGTCGGGTGTGCGCTGGTAAAGCAGTTGATTGGTAAGATAGCGGGCCGTATGTATCATCAGGATATGATTCTCTGTCTCACCAACTGTTTTTACCTTGATGTGTACACCCAGTAAGTCACCGATGATGGGGATAGGAAATTCCAAAAATCCTGATGTACTCCAGTCGTTCGGTACTCTTCCGTTGGTGACCTCATCCTTTTTGTTCAACCGCCTGATGCGCCCTGTTGCCAGAAGAACTGTAATCAGTTGATCACGGGCCTCTACTGAAAGCTCATCATAATATCGATAGGCAATCTGCAACAAATGCATTTGCGCCATATCGTAATTGCCTTCATTATGTTTGTCAAATAAAAAAGGAAGATAATCTACCAAAGCATCCTTTAATAAATCCAGTGTGCGGTCTACTCCCGGGCCGAAAGAACCGGCCCATCCGGGATTCGCGTTCATGATTGCTTTTGAGACCAATGGACGGAGATCCGTTTCTAATGGAAAATAATCGTTGTAGGCCATGCATGCCAGGCACCTGGTGGTTAGGACTACTGCAGTTTGATCTCCATTGTATAACGATTCCATCAAACCCATCTGGATAAGGCTGCGCGATGGATCGCCTAAATCATTCAAAAACGTACCTGCAAAAACAGCCGCAGCTGCGCGGAAATCAAATTGATTATTTGCAAGCTCGGCTGCGTTCGTCGACCCATAAGGAGCTGCTGTAATCCCTTTGAGATTGATACGCGGCGGCGGTGGAAGGATGGGAAACAATGGCATGTCAAGATCCATGCGGGCAGGCATTTGTCTCCTGTAAATTGGACGCGATGCGTCAACGATCTGAAGAGGTTTATTGGACATTCCTTCTATTGTAATGTAATCAGTATTGGAATCAATGCTTTTCCTTTTTTCAGCGGACGTAACGCTTTCCCGATGACTGATCCAAAAGCCAGTAAAGCTTCGCCCGCTTTCATCGCATGGCCCGGGGTGTCAGAAGTTGTCAGGAGATCTCCAATCTCCAATGCGCCGTATTGAGCATCCACTTTGCAGTAAACTTTTCCAAGAAGAGCAACGGGCTGTCGCTTATGTAATGAAGTTTGCTTATCGAGCACGATGCCTGGTTTGTAATCGCCGGCACCTGAAATAACACCGGCCACGCGTTTATCATAAGACCTATTGCTTTGATGAAGTACTCCCTCATCTCCGAGAACCATCACCGTCCCTGGTTCAACTCCGTCTTTTTCGGCAATGTCAAAATCTTCAGCGCAATCTGCATTGCTCATTCGAAGGTTGCCGGTGATCTCAACGTCTCCTTCGAAAAAACCTGCAAGAAATCCACCTGCTCCATGTATGCCGACTCCGTCTTCACTTTCACCAGAAACACCCGTGTTAGAAATACTATGTCCCTTAACTCCAACCCCATTTTTGTTTTCCCCAAGCACACCACTTCGATCCGATTTATGACTGACGCCCAGCACCCCATTAAAGATGTCGCTTTCCCCAACTACGCCCGTGTTATGCCTGCTATGTCCGTAAACTCCCTGGAATTCGATGCTCTCTCCAACTACGCCACGCCTTCCAAACCCTGATACCCCATCGCCTGTTTCAGTATTACTGGCTCCGTAAACCCCGGTAGGACCTTCTCCCCATATACCCGTATTTCTCATACTCTGCCCGATAACGCCAATCTGGTTTTCGCTGCCGCCGAAAATTGCATTGAGCAATTCAGATTTTCTTACAAACAGGGCAGTATCGAATCGTACGGGAATAATTTTATTAGGATCCAGCGTAGTGCTCTCGCCTAATTTTAATTCACCTTCCAGTTTCTTGGCAGGCTCGTTGGGATTGAGATCAGGTCCAAACATAATTTTTGAATTTAATTTGATCGAAAAAAAGATACTATTTGAAAATTTCAAATCAGAGCCAAAGCCTTAGCTACTAATTAATCTGAGACTTAGAGAGAGACAACTGCAGGTCGGAAAAATGAAAAAAAGTTGTTCGGAAATAAGGCAGATTTCGGATTAAATCCTTGAGAATCGAAAAAACTTATGCATTTGCTATTACCGAATATAGCGAAATTAAATGGAACAACTGCTGGCCGCGGATCCACGGGAACATTATTAAATATTTTCTTTAACTCTTTTCTATGTCTTATCCTGCCGCTTACTAAATGATTTCGGCCGGTTAGGAAATCCCTCCTGCAAATTGCCGCAAACTGATTAGTTTTTCTGCAAGTTTTCATTTTTTACCTCTCGTAAAATATTTGCGCACCCATGATCATTGGTGCGTGGCTTTGCGAACTAATCAACGCTTATGAATAAAAAAATGATGCTGCTCTCCAATGTTTCCGCATATTTCGCTTTCCTGGTGTTTGCAGCTGGAATCATCGAATCCTGTAGTAAAAAAAATCAGCCCGCAGCGACTGGGGCTACGCTGTTTTCGTTTGAACCTGCCGCCGGCGCGAGAGGGCAATTTGTCAAGATCGATGGAACGAATTTTAGCGCGGCAGCTGCTGACAACCTTGTCTTTTTTAATAATATTTCTGCAGTTGTTACATCAGCCACACCAAACAGTCTTGTAGCGGTCGTTCCCGACGGTGCTGGCAGCGGAAAAATTAGCGTGGAAATCAATGGCCAAAAAGAAATTTCGGCCAACACTTTTGATTACCTATTATCCGTGAGCACATTGGCGGGAGATGGTTCATTCGGATCTCGCGACGGACAGGGAAAGTCGGCGCAATTTTATTTGCCATTCGGAGGAGGTGTTGATGCGGCCGGAAACATCTATGTGGCCGACCAGGGCAATAATCTTATTCGCAAATTATCACCCGGCGGACTTGTGGCTACTGTTGCAGGCAATGGCACGCGTGGTTTCGCAGACGGCAATGCGTTAGAAGCACAATTTAGTTCTCCGTACGATGTGGCAGCAGATGCCTCGGGGAATCTGTACGTGACCGACGGTAACAGGATTCGTAAAATCAGCACCGCGGGGATTGTGAGCACCATCGCAGGAAATGATACATCTGCATTTGCCGACGGACCAGGAGCAGTAGCCAAGTTTAACAGTCCGGCAGGAATTACACTCGATGCATCGGGAAATATTTATGTCGCTGATCAAAGCAATAACAGGATTCGAAAAATAAGTCCGGATGGTTTGGTGTCCACCATTGCTGGCAACGGTGTTGATGGATTTAGAGATGGTGCAGCAGCAGATGCAGAATTTGGTTTGCCTTTTGGTGTTGCGGTTGATGCTTCCGGAAATGTATACGTCAGTGACCTGGAAAATCTGCGGATCCGGAAAATATCAGGCGCAGGTTCCGTATCCACACTGGCGGGAACCAGCACCACCGGCTACAAAGATGGAAATGCGGCCACAGCGGAATTTGGTAGCACACTGGGTATCTCTGTGGATGGGTCGGGAAATGTGTATGTGGCGGATGGAATCAATAATGTCATTCGTAAAATTGATCCTTCCGGTACAGTGAGCACTTTCGCCGGCGACGGTAAAGAAGGAGGCAATGAAGCGCCGGTTTCCTCAGCAGAATTTAGAAGTCCTGCCGACATCCTGGTGGGTGGCAATGGAACATTTTATGTGATCGATTACCTCAATAATCGCGTCTGCAAGATTCTTTAGTCGGTCGAATATTTTTATAGAAAGCTACCCGGTTTTTCAAGAACTTTCATTAATGCAAAGTCGCTCCGGAATATCCCGGGCTGTAAAATCTTTCTAGTGCCTGACCAATTGGAAATCAAAAGTTTCAATAGTATTGGCAGACGGGACATAATTGTTCAGTGAAAAAACGCCTTCTATGGAATTTGGGGTTGTGCGTGAACTCTCCATGTTTACATAAATGGATCCGGAAGTGTCAATAAAGTTGGCTGAATAAATATCTCCCTGAACGTTATAACTGCCGTCCAGCTTAACAAATTGGGCTGACGTATCCGTGCTCCCTGTAGTCAGAAGATAAATCCTGCCGGTTCCGTCAGCTCTGTTCAAGATAGCCAGAGTGGCACCGGAGAAAAAACTACCGGTCCAATATCCCGGAGCGGAAAAAACAGATCCTGGATTTGAATTTTTGCTACACGAAAAACATTGGATCAGTCCGGGAACCAATATCACAAATAGCCAACGCTGCTTCGGCATCTTTTTCATAACAGAAATTTTTGGTATGTAGAGTTTCTCAAAAACCTGAATGAGAAACAAATTGAATGAATGAAAATACCTGAGAAACGAAAACGACGTGAAACAAAAGACTCACTGGTAGTCGCTTCCTTATTTCCGGTGCGTATGATCTACCGAACGGAATTTGAATAGCCTGTATTTTGTGAAAAACGTAATTGCAAATGCCTATAGAGTCACCTTCCGGGTCTTCCCATTGCTGTTTGTAATTTCTATTGAGGAAATCGTACTATCGGTAATGATAAATCTTCCGGACTGAGAGAGGAAAGAATTTCCATAACCGGTTTCGCGTTTTTGCCGCCTTCCATCTTTGTATGTAATCGTTGCATAGGCATCGTCTGAACGTAACGGTATGAAACCAGGATTTTTATTTAATTGAAAAACTTTTAAAGCCCCCTTGTTCTGAGTGGCCGCTATCAAATATTTTCCGTCGCTGCTCCGGAGCTTTACCAGCGCTTTACCGTTTCCGGGAATATAAATGCCGCTACGTAAAATATTCAGTGGGGTAAATTTTCCTTTGCCATCTCCTTTAAGTATCAATCCATTCAACGCATCATATCGTCCGTACGAAGGCTCGGTACCATAGTCGTTGGTGTTCATGCAAATATCAAGATTGCCGTCTCCATCAAAATCGTCGGTGATCATTCCATTGATGGCGGAATATTGGGCCATAGCGGGCAAGGGTTCTATCGTAAAAGTTCCGTTGCCATTATTTCTTATAAAGGAACTCTTAAAATTATTGGCCGAATATTTCATGGAATTCTCCAATTGCTCCGGCGTGAATAACTGATCAAAGGTTGCCTCGCCAAAACTTTTGTAGGTCAGAAATTTCTTTTTGAGAAACGGCAACTGGGAAATGACATCATCTCGCGCGTCGCTTACAAACTCTTTTAGCTGGCCGCCTTCCCTGTCTTTTATATATGAAGTGAGCATGCATTGTACATTTCCCTTGTGATAAAAATCCTTTGCATAGATTGACACAGGATACTTATCACTTGCCTTGTAAAAAGAATTTTCTCCAAGGTTGCCCACTACATAATCGATATCGCCATCATTGTCGAAATCGCCTGCGGTGATACTGTTCCACCAGCCCACCTGGTTGCCTATCTGGGAAGAAGGTGTAATATCTTTGAATCGTCCGTGATCGTTTTTCAGGAATGTTAACGGCATCCATTCTCCCGCCAATACCAGGTCCTGCCAGCCATCATTGTCAAAGTCGGTCCAGATGGCATCGCATACCATTCCAATATTCAACAAAGGCCTCGCTACAACAGCGGTTACATCGGTAAATTTCACTTTACCATCTTTCGTATCATTGCGGTAGATGACACATGAAACCGATTTGGGATAGTTCCATGGTAACACGCGACCAGCGACAAATAAATCCAGATCACCGTCATTGTCATAATCGATTGCGCGAACACAGGATTTGCTGGTCATGTTATGAGGAATCGCAGTAGTATTAAGGGTAAAATTCCCTTTACCATCATTCATGTATAATTTATCCTCGTATGCAGAACTATTGGGGGAATATTGATAACCACCGCACGCAATATAAAGATCAAGGTCGCCGTCATTATCGGCATCAAACAACACTAGTCCCATATCATCCCAATTCTTTTCATTTTCACCGGGAAGAACATTCTTGTTTATAAATGACCCGTCTTTTTGTTGTAGCAATAATGTGGTGCGATTGGAGCCGGAGCCGCCAATGAATATATCATCGAGTCCATCATTATTTACATCGCCTACTGCCATTGCAGGTCCGAATTCAGAGAATTTATGCGGTAGTAATTTTTGAATGCTGAAATCTATAAAATCTGCTTGCTGGTGTTGATAGTGTATTCTCGATGAATCGTCGATGGCTTGAAACCAAGCCTGACTGGCAATCGCAGGATGTTTCCAACTATATAATTCCCTGGCATCTTCATGGGTAACCGTCAGGGTTTGATTAGTCCTAACATTTAATAAAACCTGTTTTTTTCCGTCCGGCCATTTTACGATCGTGGAGTCGATCCTGGAGGTTTTTCCCAAACCGAAATGAGGATCCATTGGCATTGTGGAGAGGTAACCGCGATACGGAGTTTGCTCATACACCTGTTGCTTTCCATCATAATATAATTCTATCCATGTGCCGAGTCCGTTTCGATTCAATGAATCCCCTATTAATTTTATAGTGAGATAGTTCGATGTCCCGGAAGAATTATTCCTGTAAATGAAAGCCTCATCATTGATATTATTAATGACAAGATCCAACTTGCCGTCATTATTCAGGTCCGCATAGGCTGCACCGTTAGCGAAAGAGGGTGTTATGAGGCCCCAATTGTCTGTGACGTCGCTAAATGTTGCATCGCCTTTATTCTGAAAGGCATAATGTTTCAGCTTCACCTGAGGTATTTTGCTTAATACTTCCTTTTTTGTAGTGTATCCAAATGATTTTTCGCGGAATGCAATAAAGTCATGATCTGTCAGATCTTTTGGAAATCCATTGGTGACAATGATATCGCGAAATCCATCGTTATCGAAATCCTGAACGAGTGGCGCCCAACTCCAATCCGTTGAGGAAATTCCTGCCCAATAGCCAACATCGCCGAATATCGGATCACCGATAGAATCGTTTTTTTCAATTCGCGGCCCCATATTCAATTGCAGCGAATTCCGCACATATTGATATTGATAGCCGAAGGAATCATTGTTGAGATAATTTTGATAGTTGTATCCCGACATCAACAATTTCTTCCTGTAATTGTCTTCGGGATCCATATCCATTTCGACCAGGTCCGAAAGGCCATCATTATTCATGTCGATTACATCCTGGCCCATACCGTTGGCAGAGGTGTGTTTGAAATATGTTGCCGCCTTGTCGGTAAATGTGCCATCGTGGTTATTGATGTACAGTAGATCATTCGAAAGAAAATCATTGGCCACAAAAATGTCTTTCCAGCCATCTTTGTTGAAATCAGCAATTGTTGCGCTGTGGCCATAGCCTTCGATGGTTACTCCCGCTTGCTTTGTAACATTCGTGAACACAGGATGGTGTAATGCAGCATTCCAGTCATTTCGGTATAAACGGCCGGTGCTGGGCGCAGAGCCATCTTTTATTTTTCGGCGATAGATGGAAGGATTATTGTCCTGATCCATTTCATTCACGGTGATGTATACGTCAAGATCCCCATCGTTGTCGTAATCGAAAAATGTCGCCATGGTCGAAAATGACTCATCATTCAAACCATATTCCTTTGCCATCTCTTTGAAAACGGGGATGCCGTCTTTATTGAGTCCCTGGTTGATGTAAAGCAGGTTTTGCCTTTTTTCGGCCTCAGGCAATATGGTGGCACAAACATAAATATCCAGTAAGCCGTCGTTATTGATGTCAATAACTGCAACGCCGCGGCACCACCTGTTGTTTCCATTTACATGGGCGATTTCCGTAATATCTTCAAATTTAAAATCGCCTTTGTTTAAATAAAGCTTACAGGGGACCTGGTTGCCCGTAAAAAAAATGTCCTGAAGGCCGTCATTATTAAAATCACCGATACCTACACCTCCGCCATTGTACATATTGGGAAGATCGAAGGGGTTGATGGTATCATTCTCGACGATATGATTGTTGAAATGTACATTCGAATGATCGGAAGAAACGAGTTGAAACAGGGCTTTATTTCTATTGCATGAAATGATCAGAAAACATGAAAAGATAAAAACAAAAGTGGATTGAATTTTCATTTAAAATCTTTGCGGGGCGTATCATGCATTGACCAAATCTACAAAAAATAGTGAGCAAGTTTAATGGGAAACAATAAATGATGTAGATTTGAGTACATTAAAACTAAAAAACTTACATCATGAAAAAACTATTGTTGCTGGCGGCAATTGCCGGTTTTACTTACGCTTGTAATGATAATTCGAAGTCATCCACAACTACCGATTCGGCTGCAGCAATGCCTGCCGCTGACACTGCAGCTGCCGCAAAGCAGGCATTGAAAGATGGAGTGATGACAATGAAGGATGGCAAAATGATGATCGTAAAAAATGGCGCATGGGCAGCGATGGATGCACCCGTAACATGTACAAATGGTCGTAAGGTTGATGTTAACGGCGAAGTGTCCAAAGGAGATAAGAAAAGAAAATTGGAAGAAGGAATGATGATTGACAAAGATGGCCAGATCATGGACAAGGACGGAAAACTAATGGATACCAGCGGTTGGGATTAACAGAAAATATCATCTGAAGAATAAAAGAGCGCCAGGATCTTTCCTGGCTTTTTTATTTTATCACTGTATAGTTGCCCACATAGATTTTTGCATTTTTATGAAAAGTTTGCCAGGAATGCCAGAATTCATTGTATGACTGCACCGGCAAAAGCTTTTTGCCCTTTAAAGATCCTTCTATGCATACACCATCCATATTCCAGATCGAATGTGTCTTTTCATCAACAAGCAAATTGTTGTTACCGGCAATTTGAAAGTTGAGCACTGAATCATTTACGCGGCGATCATAAGCATGAAAAGAAGTCGAGTCGTTTTCGATGGTTAATAAGATAGGCAATCTATCCACTGAATCCTGGATAATTTTTTTTTGCACCAGCTCATTCCAATCATAAGCTTTCGAAGAAACATTATTCATAACACCAACAATCCATGAGTTGGGCTGCCATGAATCACTATCTCTCCTCACCAGCGTGCTACGCATCGTACCCCTGTCATAATCTTCAAGCTTGAAATAATTATCCATAAATAATGTATCCGGCTTCATCAAAAGAGAGTTTGGGTACTGTCTCAGCCATGCATCCCATGTCAGTTGCGTGGACGGATATTCTTTCAAAACATATCCTTTCAGCGGACCCGCAATTGCTATTCCGGTTGCCTGTTGCCACCAGCTTTTTGTTGTTGCATCTTCAAATACTGCATTAAAATGATCCATACCGACAAGACGAAAGGACTCTGGTTTTCCATTTACAATCGGACTGTACACGCGGCCCGATCTGCAAACTGTACAGTAAGTGATCATCACCGGCGTTTTTCCGATCGTATCCATCACCTGGTGATGATACCCGATCAATTGAATGGGATAAGCCTTAGCCTGCCCCTCGATCATTACGCCAATAATCAATTTTGATTTCTCCATATCGCTATTCGTAGCAACAGTGAAGGATTTATTTACCGGCTGATGAAAAATCTTGTCCGCCTTTAGTCGGAAATTGAAATAGAAAAATACTACGGCGTAAGTTGCCAGGGTCAATAATAAAATCAATTTCCCCCAAATACTGCCATTTTTAAATACATTGATCAAAGCAAAACATAGGAGAATCAGTGCCAGAACCCGGATCCATACAATCGATTTGTCCAACCAGTATGCATAGGAAACAGTATTGCTGACCTGGCTTCCCGGATAAGGCATCACAAAATAAACGCGTAATATCTCTGCGGAAAATAAAAGAAACAGCGCCATAAAAAGAATCAGGCGCTGCATATAAACAGGAATCTTTTCAGAAAATAAGAAAGCAGGTTTGAGCAGGAAAACAGCAGCAATTCGTTTCACAGTAGTTTGGCTAATTCTGGCAGGTAATTTAAGGCAAATCACTGAGGAAACCAAAGGGGTACGGGTATTCGATTATCACGCCGGTCTTTGCGCCCGGTTCGTGATTCTCCTTGTCTTTCAATGTCTAAAAATTATATCCTATAAAAAACCAGATATTATTGACATATTTATGCACCAGGATTTTGGTGTCGCCCCACTTTTGCTCAGGAATTGAATGGAAATAATATCTGAACGGCAGGGAAAAGTTGATGTACAAATGTTTCACCTTAAAGAGATTCATCTTTTGATAGCCAAACCCAAATCCTGCCGTCGCAGTATGATTGTCTATCTTATTTGGACCCAACAGATAATTGTACCGGTCATTTTTATAGCCAGCATTGATACTCCAGTACCAATTTTTGTTTTTCCCAAAAAAACGGTCATAGTTAAGCTCATAAACTCTAAAATATCCATCGACATTTGGACCATCTACTCCCATCGACTGCCAACTATTGGCCAAATGGGCCTCCGTGAGTTTCACTTCTCCAATAACCAATCTCAATTGATTTTTGGGATTGATCCTGTACCCGATTTCTCCCGCAAAATATTGAAACCTGTTCATGGACATTTCAAGGGTCTCATACCCGATAAACCATTTTTTTGTTTTTGTGCTGTCCTGCCCGAAACTGCGTTGCTGGGCAAAAATTACCACAACGCCAAGGATTGCCAGTTTTAATACAATTTTTTTCATTTTACCAGTTTTTAAAATTTTGAACCCAAAACTAAAAACTGGCAAAAGCGTTTTCGCCCCAGATTGTAAGATGAAGCTTCTTATTGGTCTAATGACACCTTCTTAGATCAACTGACACTCACGATTTTGGGTGAATCCAGGTATTCCGACGGGGTCATGCCGGCAATTTTCTTAAAATTTCTATTGAAAGAGGACTTTGAATTAAATCCGCAGCCGAATGCGATGCCCAAAAGGCTCAGGTTTTTGTTTTCCGGCAAATTGACCTGCCGCTTAAATTCCTCGACCCTTTTTGAATTGATATAGTCGTAAAACGTAAAACCCAGGCACTCATTGATATATTGCGACACATAGTTGGGATGAAGATGTATGGCAGCGGCCAAAATATCCAGGGATAGATCAGGATTCAAAAACAGCTTATTTTCATCTATTTGCTGTTGAAGGGCCGTTTGGATGATGTCCTTTTTTTCGGCCGTAAGCCCGGAACTTTCATATTTGGGCGGTTCTGAACCGGTCGGTTGTCGAGGATCGCTCGTGGTCCCGGTTCCCTGCTGAATATTTGAAAAAATATGTACCTGTCTTATTCCAAAAAAGCCAATCACTGATGTAAACAGGCTTATTGCAAGGCTCGTTTTCTTTTCATCGCCCAGCATCACTACCATCCAGATTATTCCAATACCGTACGTGAGTATTTTAAGCCATTGAAGGTTTATTTTCTCTGTATTTGAAAAAACATCTTTTATTTTCTCCTGGTACTTTTTTATTTTATACAAAGACCAGATCACATACACCAAACCCGAAATAATAATTGCAATGAATTTGATGAGAACCAAATTTTCATAACCAGCACCCTTATGACTCATCACGAACAACTTTTTTTCAACAGGCAGCTTAAAAAAATTGAACAGGAAAATGTAGAAAATTATGGCTGGGAGAAAATGGATGAGATTGACTAATTTATTTTTGGGTGAAGTACCGGTAAGCTCAGAGACATATAGAAATAAGAATGGGGCATGGATCAATGGTAATGGCAAATTTGCCCCGATCAGGAAGGAAAACCTTGTTTGGTAAATCCCCGATGCGTCAAAATAATTGAGTACCTGGTGAACAAAAGCCAGGAAGAGCCACAAAAACAATATCCTGTCAGCCGGAGTTTGATTTTTCTTAAAGGAAAGCAACACTGTCAGGAAAGCAGTAATAGCAATTCCGAAACTATATATCATGAGTCGATTACCGGGGATTAGATTTCCCGGCAAAGATATTCAGATTCGGAATTTTAACTAATTCAGCCAGTAACTCAATTTAAAAACGAGATTCCTGCTGCTGTGAACAAGTCCATCAGTCAGGTAATTATCCGTGTACACGAGGTAAATGTCTGAGCCTGGTTTAAATCGCCACTGGAGCCGGCTGTTTACGTTGAAGTTTTTGATCTCTGTATTGTATTGCAAAAACGTAGTCCAAAAAAGAGTAGTGGAAAAAGCAAATTCAATGGTCGGTCCTATTATGAATGGGCGGATCTCCTTTCCATTTAATACAATCTTGTTGTAAACAAAATCGATCTCAAAATTACCCCAGGGTTGTCTTCGATATTTGATATTTCCTGTATAGGTGGTTCTTTTTCCGTTATAGTAACCGCCATGTTCAAATGTCAGTCCCCAGGAGAAGGGCTTGAGGAAATTGGACTGAAATTTCAATTGAAGAAATCCAAAATTGTACTTTGCTTTTGGCAGACTTCCTGCCTCGGAAAAGATGGTGGTTTGAAAAGGCAGGCTTACTGAATTCTGGAACCAGGCAACGGAGGCTTCACGCCGGTTGGCAAATAAAAAATCCAGCCCGGTGTTGCCATTGAATTCACTGAAGGTGTTGAGTTGCGTAAAATATTCATTCGTTTTAACACTTAAGTCGATAGAGTTCATTGTCTTTTTTGATCTCGGGTAAAATGTATAATCGAATGATTGCGTATAAGCATTGTAGCCTATTCTTACAGTCGTATCATTTACCGCATCATAGTTGTATAGTCTCGGGGTAAAACCAAGATCGCTGATATAATTCGAATCTATTTGCGACCAACCCGCTGTGAAGTTTATATGCTTATCGGTGTAACCTATGCTGGCAAGACCGAAGCCCGAGGATTTTAAGTTGCCCGGATTAAACGAATGATAATATCCGGCACGGCCATTAAACCTTGTATTGTTCGACAAAAAATTTAATTCTGCTCCGGCTACGCGGTTATAAGTTGCTCCGGGGTCTTTACTTTGATTTCCAGAGATCTCCTGGCGATTCGTCACGATACCCCGTATGTTGGAACGTTTGAAGATCTTGTGGTCAAATGCTGCTACGGTATAGTTCTGGGGAGACTGCCCATATTTTTCTGCGGACTGAATATTCATTACACCCAACCTGAAGGAAGGATTTATATTTCCTGTGAAACGCAGACCCGCAATAATGGGTACTATTCTTCCGTCGGCGGTTAGCCCGATAGTCCTGGACACAAATGGAACCGCGGCATTTTCTATCCCCAAATTAGAAAAGAGGTCGCTGTTTTCCAGGAAGAAAGTCCTGCGCTCGGGTAGCAACACATTAAATCTGTCCAGGTTTATGATTTGCCTGTCCACGTCAACCTCAGAGAAATCCGGATTAACGGTGATGTCCAGATTGAGTGACGAATTGACCGCTATTTTAGCATCGATTCCGGCATTCGGCGTTACGGAAATCTTTTCCCCCTCCTGGTCAATTTTTGAAGACACATAAGGTATAAAGGCATTATTGCCGCTTACACGGGGAACATCATGCGAAAAAATTATTTTACCAAGACAATTTAGATTGGCTCCAAAAAACTGAATGGGTACCTGGTTCCACGTCGAAAAACAATTATTGGTCATGTCATTCCTGATAAAATTAATTCCCCATTGCGTTGCTCCATCCGGAAATCGGAATGATCTGAAAGGAATGGCAAGCTCGGCCGTCCAGTATCCGACATACATATGGGTTGCAGAATACCATTTTGTATCCCAGTCAAACGTATCGCTGTTTACCTGTACAATACCATCCATTTGTGCGCCGGATGCGTTAACGCCGAATGTATAACCGGATGTGCTTTTGTTGGCCGGATCCAGTACGACAGAAACGCCGTCGCTGTAGTAAGGATTAATATCTCTTTTCAGAGATTGTATCACTGGTAATTTGTCAGCCATATAAGCCTTGATGCCAAAATAAATATATTGATCATCGTAAACGATCCTTACTTCGGTCTGCAGCCTGGCTCTTCCAGTGTCAGTTGGCCATTTGTTGATGAAGCTATCGGCAAGGGGAGCGGTTTGCCAGATTTCTTCGTCTAATTTGCCGTCAGCGATAATTTTGGAGGCTGTTCTCACAACAGTGATCGACCGGCTGGTCTGTGAAGCCTGCCCGTTTGTTCTTTCATAAAATAAAAAGATGAAGATGAAACCAAGAAATATGGAAGAGGTGCATTTCATCGTTGGCAATTTGAATTGAATAACGTTTATACGAACGCAAATAAAAATCTAAAAAAAAGGTGCTTTATCATATTATGCCGGATGTCAGGAATTAGCCGGGATACAGTAATTTTTTACCGACGAAAGCAGTTTGTCGGTAAAAACATGAATTTGGTATTCGAAAGGCATACATTCAACCTGAAAGACTTTTGGGATTTAATTTCTTGTTTACATTTGGAGATGAATGCCAAGAAATTCACCTCGCAAATTCTTTTTGTTCATATATCATTCTGGCTGATTTATGGCATTTCCAACGCTTATTTGTGGTCCACGTTTGACAGGAATTACAATGAAACCACATTCTATGGAATAACCCGCCTGCCGGTGAAGATGATGGCGGTGTATATTAATTATGCGCTGTTGACAAAATTCTTTTTTCAGAAAAAGTATTTTTTATTTTCCTGTTTGTTTTTGATGAATTTGTTTCTAGCCGGTATAATTCAAACACTTATTTCGGCGCATGGCATTTTCAACTATGAAAACTTTACGCAGTATTCTTTGCCTGTTTACTCGGTGGTTCTTTTGAGTAGTGTCCTGATCATTATCCGGCAGCTTTTTATTAAGGTGAATGAATCCAAACAGATGGAGATAGAGAAGGTAAGAAGTGAATTGAGTTTTTTGAAGGCGCAGTTTCAGCCACATTTCCTGTTCAATACGTTGAATAATATTTATTCCTTAACCATTGATAATAGTCAGCTTGCAGGCAAGTCGATTTTGCAGTTGTCGGGTTTGCTGAGGTATGTGCTATATGAATCAGAAGCTGAAAAGGTCGGGTTACAAAAGGAAATAAATTATCTGAAAGATTATATAGAATTGGAGCGGATAAGATTTGCAACCCGATTGGAATTATCATTCAATATTTCCGGAAACATAGCTGATAAGAAAATAGTACCTGCGCTGCTGATTCCTTTTTTGGAAAATGCTTTCAAGCATGCCTCAAACAATCTCAATGAGAAAATCTGGATCACCATCGATTTGATCGTTAAAGATGGGTGTCTTGGGTTGACAGTTGAAAACAGCGTTTATCCGGACGGGACAACCCAAAAGCAAGATGCGCATTCGGGGATCGGGCTTGAAAATGTAAAAAGAAGGTTGTCGTTATTATATAAGGATTTTACCTTGAATTATGGATTGAAAGAAAACTATTATCATACTTTTCTGAAGATACCACTTGCTTAAATAGCGCCGGTATGAACCATTTTAGATGTTTGATCATTGACGATGAGCCCCTCGCTCAAAATGTGATAGAAAGTTATTTAAAGAACGTTCCGTTTATTGAATTAATTGATAAATGTGACAATGCGGTTGTTGCCCTGGAACTGATGAAAAGGCAGAAAATAGATTTGCTATTTCTGGATATTTCCATGCCTTTTATATCAGGTATCGAATTCATAAAAACACTGCAGGATCGTCCTTCTATCATTCTTACTACTGCGCATAAAGAATTTGCCATTGAGAGCTATGAGCTCAATGTGTTGGATTATCTGTTAAAGCCCATTTCCTTTAGCCGATTTTTGAAAGCCATCAATAAACTGGACAATCAGGCCGCTGACTTTATCAAACCGGCGAAGGATGATGTTGAGAACGATCTATTCATTTATGTGAAGAGCGACAGGAAAAATTTAAAAATATTATTGGGAGAGATTTTGTTCATTGAAAGCCTGAAAGACTATATTAAGATCCATCTTCAAAATAAAACCATCATTACCCAGGTACAGATTTCGGCCATTGAGCAGCGTCTGCCTGATAGTTTTTTGCGGGTTCACCGGTCATTTATAGTAGCGAAGGACAAGATCACTGCATTTAGCCAGCAGGATATTGAAATTGGAAAACACCAAATACCCATCGGGCGAAATTATAAAGAAATGGTGTCGAGAAATTTCAAGTAGTGTTGGTCAGGTCCTGTGAATGGCTGATGCAAACAACGACCTGCAAAGACAAAAATATGTATCTGGGTTTGCGTCATTTTTTATTGATTCAAAATTTTATTCTTACTCCCGGGAAATGATGGTATTTTTATCTACGCAGACTTCTTAAAATTAATCGTATGAAAAAATATATACTGCTCGGCTTTTTAATTGCTGGCATGACCGCCGGATTCTGTCAATCTTCAACCAATTTTCCAGGCGATGCTGATAAGGCTTTCGGATATATACAAAAAGCGGCCTTCAAAAACGGGTACCAATACATGATAAAATTTGGGAGCACGAATCACGCTGCCATCAACGTTGAGCCCAATACCAGCTATGTCATTTTCTTTGTGTATGATAATACCAATCATCCGGGAACCAATTTTAAGGCTCATTTGATGACGCCTGACAGTGCACTCATGAAAAAATATACCCTGAAACCATTCGACCGGGCACAAGTCGGCGTGGCGAGGGGAGCCCAACTGGATTTTCGCACCCCGCAATTTTCGGGTGAAACAAGACCGGTAAAATTGGAAGCCAATCCCCAGGCAATTATATCCGTTTTCTACAAAAAATAGCAATCACCTTCGTTTGTGAAGTAATTCAGCCGGGAAAGCCAACTGGTGTTAACTCTCCATGTCTTGGTCGATAGATGCAAAAAGAATATTTTACCGGTAGGAATGGTTTGTTATCTTTAAAGTGAATTACTCCGAAAAGTCATCTTTCCTCTGTCAGCTTTGTGATCACCTTATTTAACGGTGTTTTAGGTCCGCTGTTACCTCGCTTTTTTAACCCTAAATAATACATGTCATGATTAGACTTCTTTGCACTTTTGCTATTGTTCTTTTTGCACTGGGCTGTGCACAAAACCAATCTGCTTCCACACCGGCGGGCGATTCTACCAAGGTGTCGAAAGTAGATTCTACTGTTTATCCGTACAAAGCAACTTATTCTTCTTCCTTTGACATTGGTAAACCAGAAGGTGCCAAGACTGTTTTAGACCTCTGGAAAGCTTACGAAGATAATAAGCTGGCCGACACCAGGAATATGTGGGCAGACTCTGTTGAATTGCAATTCGAAAATGCCACATTCCGCGGAACACGTGATAGCGTCGTCGCCGCCGGGACAAGAGCCCGCTCACAATTTACTTCGGTGACAGACTCGATTGATGCATGGACTCCCCTGCATAGCAATGACAGGAATGAAGATTGGGTTGCCGTTTGGGGCAGAGAGATGTCGGTGGATAAAAAAGGCAGGAGAGATACTGCAGACATCCATGAAATCTGGTTGTTGAAAGACGGTAAGGTCAAATTTATGTCTCAATACAGATCGCATCGGAAACGATGATCACATCAGCGCATAAAAGTTTCTGATTGTTCTAACTCCCTCATCGGCCGTTTCAGCCGATGAGGGAGTTTCCATTTCGGACTCTATAGAGCCTTGCTGTTTTGCCTTAAATACTTTCTTTCCAGGATCTATTTTGGCGGAAATTTCTTTTCTCTCAGATCTTTATAATGTTGAAGAGCCTGGTAAGACCTATAGTACATGTAAATATTGCTCACGTACTGAACCGTTTCCCTTCCGATATGGTGGGCAGCTAATATTTCGACATTATTAAACCATTCATTTGGATTCAATCCTCTCGAAACGGCTTCCCGACGTAATTTTCTGACATTGCCGGGTCCACAATTATATGCAGCGAGGGCAAAGAGTTGCTCGTTCAGAAAATCCATTTGTTCCCTGGCAAAGAAATTATCGATCAGATATCGCATATATTTTACACCTGCATGTATATTATTTTCAACAGACCTGATATTGGGAATACTGATTGGAGGACTTGAAGCTGTGGAAGGCAACAATTGCATGACACCAACAGCGCCCATATGACTTACGGTCTGCTGCTTTAATTGAGACTCCTGAAATGCCTGCGCCGATATTAGCAGCCAGTCGAAAGAATAGGTTTTGCCATATTTTTTAAACAAATTCTTAAATCTATTCAGATCTGCCAGGGCTTCCGGGCTTTGGGAATTCTTGAGGCGTCCTTTATTTTTCAGGTATTTATCATAGATCATATTTCCTGTTAGGGTTCCTCTTTTTATGGTGCCAATGAAATTATTGACCGTCGATTTTAATTTCGGGGAATTTTTCCTGAAGGCCCATCCATAAGATACATTGCTATCCACTGCAATATTCGTGTATACTTTAAGGTTTTTATACACACTGTTCCAAACCGTTCCAAGATCCTCAGTTACGACCGTGAACGGGATCAATCCCTCGTTGACCATTTCAAGAATATCTTCTGATTCAAGATATGGATCTGAAAATTCAATATGCATCGGCTTGCGACCAGCTTTCTGAAACTCATTGTTAAGCCTCATGAGGGAAGCCTGGAAACTGGTGTTTTCGCGCACAAATACATGTAGGCCCGAGAGATCTTCAACCGAACGAATAGCCGGCGCCGAAGGTCCGCCAATAACAATGTCTCTCAACCCGGTTACTGTTGGCGATGAAAAGTCGATCAGCTTTTCCCGCTCCGATGTTATTGTGTATCCTGATGCAATCATATCTGCGTACCCTCCTTTTAACAATGGCAGGATATACTTACGACTGACAGGAATAAAAATGACCCTCACTTTTGGAGGATCGTATTTCAATTGCTTATTCAGATTTTTCTCAAACAAGTTGACCAGTTCATAAGCAAGGCCATACCTTTTCATGCCCTCCACGTAATAATATGTTTTCGAATAGGGTACAAGTACCCGGATATATCCACGGGCGATAATGCTATCCAGGTCACCGAAAGCTTTTTTTGGTAGTCCTGCCAATTCATCGTCGGCAGTCCAGTGATAATAAGCAATGCTGTCGCCACTTACATTAATAGAATAGGACTCAACTACGTCCGTTTTTGCGAGGGAATCGGTTTTTGCAACAGGTGAAGTTGCAGGAAATGATTGCTTAGTTTCATTTTTACATGAAAAATGCGGGCCAATTGCCATCAGGAAAAAAAGATAATGGTTGAAGGGTCTCATAAAATAATATTGAGACTTAGTTAGCATCGGCTACCATTTTTGCCTTCACCAGGAATATGAACCGGTATTAAAAGGTAAGCATTATTTCTGATTTATTTGGCATTCTCCGGTGGCTTGCCCGGATGATAAAGCTGAGGCAGAAATGAAAATATGAGGTTAGAGAAGGTGCTACAGTCATTGAGGGCCAGTGAATTTTTGCAAATAGTCTTGCAAAATGAAAACTCATTGAGCTTAGAATTTTGCAAGAGAAATGGAGAGCGGTATTTACGAATTCTCTTCACGGATTTTTATTGACTAGGTCAGTTTTTCGGACAGGCGCGACAACGAAATATATTATTGGGAATAAAAAACCCGCAAGAAAATCCTGCGGGTTGATGCTAATGAGAATTTGAATTAGTTCTTTATAACTGCATCCAAAGAGTGAATCACGCCGTTAGATGTTTGCACATCATGGCCCAATATTTTTGCATTCCCGATGGTTACATGACCGTCTTTTACATGCACGCTCAATTCTTTGCCATTAACTGTTTTCAGTTTTTCACCATCTTTCAGATCTTTAAAATTTATTTTGCCTGAAACTACATGTTGGTTCAGCAGATCCGTAAGTTTCGCTCTGTTTTCTGATTTCATTAGGTTATCCAATTCTTCCTTGCCCATTTTTTCAAAAGCAAGGTCAGAAGGTGCAAAAACGGTGAAAGGGCCGGTGCCGCTAAGAACTTTATCCAAGCCGGCAGCAATAACGCTTTTCTTCAATGTTTTCATGTTCTTGTCTTCGTTAACAACCTGAGTGATATTTGACATATTTCATAATTTATTTGCTGATAGAATAATCAACAACGGATGTAAAGTATGGAAGTAAAAAACAGTACTGCTGTTAATGTTTAGCTTATGTACATAAATGGTTGATATCCGTACGGCATAGGTTGTTTGTAGTCAGGCAGCGCCTGATCTTATCCCATCGCTTTCCTTTTTATAAGCCTAACTTTACCTTTACAAAAGAGAAAATGGGTTTTCAATTTTCCGCAGATGGTTCCTGAGTTATCAATGCATTGGAAGATCGAAATCAAAAAGTGAGAACATAGTGAAACTTTTTCTTAAATATATGGTCAGCATCCGCTGCAAAATGGTGGTGAAAAAAGAGCTTGAAAAGCTCGGGCTATATGATAGCATTATAGAATTAGGTGAAGCAGAAATCAAAGAAGATATATCCCGGGAAAAATGGAACGAACTAAATATAGCGTTAAAAAGGTCAGGTATTGAATTAATGGACGATAAAAAAAGCATCCTGATTGAAAAAATTAAAAATATAGTTGTCGAATTGGTGCATTATTCAGATGAACCCTTAGAAACAAATTTTTCTGATTACCTGAGCCAGAAAATGAACCACGATTATACCTATCTCGCTAACCTGTTTTCGGAAACCCAGGGTATTACCATTGAACATTTTATTATCGCGCATAAAATGGAGCGTATTAAAGAGCTTCTCATTTATGATGAATTGAATGTTACAGAGATTGCCCGCAAAATGAATTACTGCAGTGTGGCCCATTTGTCGAATCAATTTAAGAAAATGACCGGCCTCACCCCTTCCTTCTTCAAAAAAATAAAACAGAAAAAACGCATGGCGTTGGAGGATATTTGAAGACGCAGTAATGAATTCTCCAGGAAATTAAATCCCACCACCAAATTAATCAATGTGTGAATTGTGCAATTTATTCACATTATTAGATAACATTCTCCAATAAAGTGGGTAATTTATACAAGTCGAACGACTCTTTCTTTCAATCTGCGATATCAGCTGCTATTTTGTTAAAGAATCCCCGTTTCCTGCACGTTTGTTTTATTGTTTAGTTAAATGATGCAGATAAATCATTTACGGCGATGCATAAGTGTGAATGATGCAACATAAAAAGAGAGTTGTGTAATGCTGGAGAAACAAATAGGCTGCACCTTTGCATGTTATCGTTTACGGTAAATCAGAAAAAGATTCTTTTAAAGTTCAATCAGTGTTATGGTGGAACATAATATAATAAAAAAGCCGGAACATGCGGAACTGGAGAAGTCAAAATCGCACATTGTTGTCGAGATAATTGATTATATGCCCAATTCGGTGGTGATCAAAACAATTATTAAAAAATCAACAGGGAATATAAGTGTGATGTCATTTGATAGTGGTGAAGGATTGACGGAGAGGATCACGCCATTTGACACATTTGCCCAGGTCATCGAAGGGCAGGCGGAGATTGTTATTGACAAGACATCTCATTTGCTCTATACAGGCCAGGCGATTATTATCCCCGCACATTCGCCGAGTTGCATAAAAGCAAACGGCCGGTTTAAAATGATATCAACCGTTATCAAAAGCGGATATGAATAGGTAGATGTCAGCGGCACTGCGATAATGTTTATACCCTTCGGAAATATAAGGCGCCGGGTTTATTGATACCAATTCACTTATAAAATTGTATAAAAAATGGAAAGCGGTAAATTATTATTAGGGATGTTAGACGGAATGGTTTCTGCGTTATTATTGGAGGAGATACTTATCCGTTATAGGAGAGAAGTTGCGGTTAAACAAGTATGGGTTAATGGAAATGATCCTTCAAAATACTCTAAAGAAGAGCTAATGAGCATGTCAAAAGGATTTAGGGCAGAGTAAGGCTGCTAAAAGGCCTTTTGCCTGCGTGAATAATGTAACTCTTTTCGGATGTTAGAGAGCTTTTAAATATGCAAGTGCACTGTCTTGGCAAAAATAAAACCATGGCGCCTTATTATTTCTTTTTTACATCAATTGTGGTGTCAATCATCTTTATTTTGACGCGTCTTTATATAGTTCAAAAAGAAAAAAGTACAATGGAGCTGTTTATTGTAGCGCTAAAGGATGAAAATCAAGGGCATTTTCAGGAAGCCCTGATCACTTATGAAAGTGCACTAAGCGAAATGAAAAAAGTCCGGTTTCACACAACCTTGAAAAAGAAGATCGTCGAAAAAGTCTGTTTGCTTCACACGTTAATTGAATATAAGAAAAGCTTTGCTTTTGTAAGGCAATAAAATTAAAACTAATGAGCAAATTAATATACCACAGAATAGTGCAAAGGAACCAACAACACTATATAATTAGGCCGCAAGATGGGAACGCTTTGCAGGTAATGCTTTATCCGCCGCAGGAAGTTGTCTGTAATAGCAGGAAAATAGAAAGCGAATTGAAAGTATTTGGCAAAAACGAATCTGCTGAACCAACGCGCAAAATCAGTGAATGGCACGATGAAGAATACATCAGAATGTAGCCACGAATGCCCTATGAATAGAAAAACGTATAGTATTTAAAGAAAAAAGTAAATTAATAATTTGAATTATGAATAAATTAAGAATGTTTCTGCTTACCTCCGTGACACTACTTTTATCAGTCGTGGTTTTCGGACAGGCAAGAACGGTATCAACAATGATCGAGAAAGAGAACAGAAGTGCGGTAATGATTGAAATTAATCAACCTTTAGATATTACCACAGATGCCTTGCAACAAAAACTTCAGCGCGAGGGCTTTAACCAGAAAATAAAAAAAGGCTCTGCGAGCTACAAGGGAGTTATCCTTTCAGAAATAAGCAAGGAAAAAATAGATTTGTAT